>WNFA01001175.1_pt1 | contig 21323 bp, 21 predicted proteins | sample 5400481 | NCBI WGS metagenome assembly WNFA01 (sample SAMN13153340, study PRJNA577476) | soil metagenome | isolation source: 120 cm saprolite under Douglas fir tree site 2 hole 1 replicate 2 | place: USA:California | collected 2015-04-18
AGCGGCGGCGGCTTCGCCCCCAGCGACGACCGCACCTTGGTCGTGCTCCGTGTGACGGACCACACCTCCTCCGATTTCTCCAAACTGCCGATCATTTATTGAGAAACGAATGGAGCCGCAAAGTGGACGCGGCAGGGAAACAGATTTTGCGCGATTATTGAGCCGCGGAGTCGACGCTCGCTTGAATCAGCGCGGGATTTTTCAGTAGCGGCAGCCAGCGTTCGCGAATGGCCGCGAATTCCGGCAAATTTTTCTTGGTGACCGGATCGGAAGGCGGAAGCCCGAGCCTCTCAAAATTCTTGTACTGCCCGCGCTGCAAAATCCGGAAATCAAGATGCGGACCGGTGGAAAGTCCGGTGCTGCCCAGCAGGCCGACGGTTTTGCCGATTTCCACGTGCTCGCCGTTGCGCACAAACATGCGCGAGAGGTGCAAATACATCGTCTCGTAACCGTTGGGATGCGCGACTTGCACCATGTTGCCTTCGCCGCCCTTGCGGCCCGCGAACACCACCTTGCCGCTGCCAATTGCTTGCACCGGAGTGCCGACGGGAGCACCGTAGTCCGTACCCATGTGCGGGCGATAGATCTTCAGAATGGGATGAAAGCGCGCCCGGCTGAAATGCGATGTCACCGGCGCACCGAATTTCAGCGGCGAGCGCAGAAACGCCTTCTGCAGTGACTTCCCATCGGCGGAATAGTATCCCGGCCGTCCCGCGGGATCGTGAAAGAGCAATGCCTGATATCTCTTCCCGGCATTTTCGTATTCCGCAGCTAGAATCCTCCCGTATCCGGCCAGTTGACCATTGGTATATTTTTTCTTCTCAAAAACAATACAGAACGTGTCGCCCTTGCGCGGGTCGGTATAGAAATCGAGATCGTAGCCGAAGATCTGCGCCAGCCGCATGGCCAGCTCAGCCGATTCTCCCGCGTCTTCCACCGCGTTAAACAAGGAATCGTCAACGCGGCCTGTCACCGCAGCGACCTCCGTCTTCGAAGGAATCTCCTTTACCCGCGCCGTAAAACCGCCTTCTTCGGGGACGATCTTCAGCATGCGGTCCGAGTCAATTTTGTAATCGATTTCGCGCAGCGTTCCTTCCACGGAGCGCCCCACCGTGATGGTATTCCCGGCGCGGACCTGGCGCAGGTTGAACGCGTGCTGAGCAGCTGCGGAGGCGCTGGCGGCTTCCCCGGCGCTCAAGCCGAATTTTTGGAGCGCAGCTGTGAAATTCCCTCCCTCAGGAATCTGCTTTTCGGTAGGCAGTATGACCCGTTCGCGGATGCGTTCCGCTTCGTCCCTCGCCAGTCGCACCTGGTGGTCGAATTCTGCCGCGGTGGCAAGCCGTCGCTGGTACGCATATGTCAAAATTACTGCACCAGCAGCGCACACAAACAGCACCAAGTACAAGAAACGACGATTCACGATTCCCCCCAAACCCACTGGCCCGGGCACCCCAATCAGGCGGAACTTCCCAGGACGAGTCCCTGCCGTTAACCTCGGCAGCGTAATGCCCCTCACACTCTTGTCGCAAATTTAGCCCGGCGTCAAACGCCATTCGCTCGGTGTGCGCTCAATCCTCCAACTGGCTGATCTTGCTGAATCGTGTTGGACTGCACAATTCGAGCCAGTTCCGACCCACAAAAAAGAAACGCCGCGGAGATTCTCCGCGGCGTGGGAAAAGGCGCCCAAAATCTTAGACTTCTTTAGTTACCTGTGTTTACCGCAACAGCGTGCAAACCTTCCGCAAAATAGTTTTGCTCTCGGAGCCTGCGGTAGATCCGGCCCGCCACCACGGCGGCAGTAGGACCCTTCACTCTGCGCGTGTTTCCACGCAGGAGCACGGCCAGCGCGATTTTCGGGTGCGCATCATCGGCGTAGGTGAGGAACCAGCCGATTTTTGAAGGCGTCGTATGGTCGTCGCAAGTCCCCGTCTTGCCGAGCGGCATCTCGTCACCGCCCCGGTCAAAACTCGATTTGCCGGTCCCATAAAGGACGGCTGCGAGCAGCCCTTCACGAATCTCCGGCAGAATCGTGCTGATGTTCAATTCCCGCTTCACGCGCGGCGCAAAATTCTGTACATCTTCCGGGCTGTGCGGGTACTGCAAATAATAAAGTGTCCCTCCATTCGCAAAGGCGGCAGAAAGGGCTGCGAGTTGCAGCGGAGTTACCTGAATCCCTTCGCCAAAGCTCGACATCCGCGCGACTCCGCCATAGGCAGGTGGAGCAGTTGGAAACGAGCCTGGATGTTCATCCGGCAAGTTGTACCCGGCAAGTTCCCCGAGGCCGAGAAGGCGCCCGTACTTGGAAACCGTCTCGAATCCCATGCGCGACCCGAGTTGCTCAAAAAACACGTTGTTCGAGTGCGCCATTGCTTCCGTCAAGTTCATGTACTTGCGGCGCCCCACCTTGAGCATCGTGTCGCGAGTGATCACATTTTCTTCCAGGGCGGCAAGCGCAATCGTCGGCTTGATCGTTGAGCAAGGAATGTAGCCATCGCCAAACGCAATCTTTTGATTCACCACCGTGAGGATGCGGCCCGTGTTGGGATCCACAGCGACGACCGCTCCGTTGTAACGCCCAAGAGCAGAAACCGCAGCTTCGCGAACGACCGGGTCATCGTAAGCGCTATTATCTGCGCTTGAGGAATCCGCAAACGTCGGCACGCCGCGATAACGCGTGGCGTACCTGTGGGAGCGCGTGGCCCGCACTCCCGCGCCTGGCGCCGCCAGCAAGGGCATGGCGGAAATTGTCGCCAGCAAAATCGCTAGAGTTGCTTTTCCGAACTGCTTCAATGTTCTCACCTTTTTCGTTCAGGGTGACCGCCGACCGGCCATTCCGCCCTAGCCTGCCCCAAGCCAATAAACCATCGGGGTCAGAGTTTTACCTCACGCTGTCCGCAGGGTCAACAAACATTCACAAAAACTGTTCGTCACCGCTAACGATCGAATACCACTCCTGCGCGGGCCACCCTGTTTCCTGCACCCCACTCGCCAAATCAAGGCCAGTACTCATTTGATGCAACTTAGCCCCGCCACGCGTGGGAAACTCTGTTCCCAAGAGAGACAGCCTTTCTCAGGATGAAACACATTTTAGGCTTCTCGGTCGCTTCCACACAATAGCCATCTAGCACCAGTACCGAGCTATGTGCTTTGTTTTGAATAGCTGACCGTCAGGTCAGGGGCCTGAACCTTCGTCCCACCCGGGTCACTGTCCGAGCATGGAAGTGCAGGTGCCCTGTCGCATCCTGAAACGGTCGCGTCCCACTTAGGTCGTGCAGACGATCGTCACCAAGGGACGCCGCACTACAGCGGCTTCCGCCCCTGCGCAAACAATCCTATGACGGCGTGAAGGCTGGCGCGACATGTAGCCTGAAAAAACTGGCCCTTCCTCCTGTTGGCGGAAGGGCCTATCGCAATTAGAGAGTTGCGTCTACCGCGTGGGGCGGGCCTTGGACGCATCCGTGCCCGCTATGGCGGCCGAAGCCTTCATCGGCGCCTTCTCCGCTTGTGCAGGAGCCGCGTGTCCATTCGGCCCAGGCGCAGCGGAGTTCGAATTGCCCGGCACCGGAATTTCCATCTTCTTTCGCAGCACGTTTTCCAGCTTGTCGCGGATGTCCTTGTTTTCCTTCAGGAAGACGCGCGCGTTTTCGCGGCCCTGGCCCATGCGCTCGCCGCCAAAGCTGATCCACGTCCCGCTCTTTTCCAGCACGCCCTTATCAACGCCCAAATCAATCAGGTCGCCTTCGCGCGAAATGCCTTCGCCGTAGACGATGTCGAACTCCGCTTCACGGAATGGCGCCGCCACTTTGTTCTTCACCACTTTCGCGCGCGTCCGCGAGCCCACAACCTTATCGCCTTCTTTGATCGCCTGAATGCGCCGGATATCCACGCGCATGGACGCATAGAACTTCAGCGCGCGCCCGCCCGTAGTCGTCTCCGGATTGCCGAACATCACGCCGATTTTCTCGCGAATCTGGTTGATGAAAATCAAGCAAGTGCGCGACTTCGATACGATGCCCGTAAGCTTGCGCAGCGCTTGCGACATCAGCCGCGCCTGCAAACCCATTTGCGGGTCGCCCATGTCGCCTTCCAGTTCCGCCTTGGGGACCAGCGCCGCGACGGAGTCCACCACAACAATGTCCACGCCGCCCGAGCGGATCAGCGTTTCCGCAATTTCCAGCGCCTGCTCGCCGTTATCCGGCTGCGACACCAGCAGGTTGTCCACGTCCACGCCCAGCTTCCGCGCATACACCGGATCGAGCGCGTGCTCTGCGTCGATGAACGCCGCCTGCCCGCCCAGCTTCTGCGCTTCGGCAATCACATGCAGCGTCATCGTCGTCTTACCGCCCGATTCCGGCCCGTAAATCTCAATCACGCGCCCGCGCGGAAAGCCGCCGACGCCCAGCGCCGCGTCAATCGAGAGGCATCCGCTGGGAATCACACTGACGGGCACCAGAATGTCCCGGCTGCCCAGACGCATGATCGCGCCCTTGCCGTGGTCCTTTTCAATCTGCGATATCGCCGCCGCCAGCAATTTTTCTTTTTCATCTGTCATTTCTCACCTCGGTGGAGGAAATTGGAAACTTGGGCCTGCGGGGCCGATGGCCGGGGTTCCGCGCCGGGAAAGCGCCTCGCCCGTATCCAGGGACGTAACGAAGTGTGGAGTTTACCACTCGATTCATTTTCGCGCCATCCCTTTTTGCCGCTCGGCAGTCCCCTCGAACTCTGTCTTAGGCTAACTGGTTAGCTTAAGACATCGCTCCAAAGACTGCACCCGCCGCGCTGTTGAAAACCGCGAGGAGCAAAGTAGCACGTAGGCGAACAAAAAGCAAACACTATTTCCGCTCTATGTTCGCCTGCGACTAGTGCGGTACACTAGAACACCGTAACATCGTCCTATCGACAAGGGTGCCGACGCCTCGGGATTCAAATTAGCCAACATTAAGTCATTCGTTGCCATGCCACTATCTATCCAAATGAAGAGGCTTGACGTCGACTTCAACCGCGAAATGTTCGCGGACGTCGTCAGTACGGTTTCGTCCGCCGGATTCTCGCCGCTGATTCGAAATACACTCAATGCCATCAAGGACTCGCTCCGATTAGAGGAATTTCCCGTCAAGAAGGCGCCGGCTAAGCGCCTCTCGCTCTTAGGCCGCTTTTCTCCAGGCGTGGTCGACGGCGAGCTCTTTCTCCACGAAGAAGACTCCGTCCTGTGCTATTTGAAATTGGAAAGCGTCTATGAGACCTCTGAGCCCGGAAAAGGAATACTCGCTTCGACCCCCCACTTGTATCTTGAGGCGGGTTCAATGACCAGGACGGTCAATTCGGTCGCAGTTGACAGGCTTTGTGAGTGCGTTGTCGCTTTTCTCAAGGACAAACTACCGGACACCAGCGCTACGGCTGGGTTCTACAACCTCGTTTGGCGAAACTCAAAGCTTGAAAAGCTTAAATCCGAACCAGGGGTGACATCCTATCAGTTCTCGCCAGAGGAGAAATCGTTGGCGGCCGAGCTTCGATCTCGGCCGATTAGAAATCTGGCTCTCACGGTGAAGGCGTCCGGAGGAATGTTGCTTAAGGATGTCCGGACCGCCGCCCGAAACGAGGGTAACGAAGATCTTGTGAGCCGACTGTCTGAGTTGGGCTTGGTGCGAAGAGAGTTCGTGATAATTTGCAGGAAAACGTCTCAGCAGATTAACCGGCCACCTAACTCGCAAGTTTTGGCGGAACTGGACAAACAGGGCCTGCTTTGCTCTTGTGGGCGGCGTCTCAGTGAAGAAAACGTTGAAGAAATCTTTGCGCCATCCGCTGCCGCCAAGAGACTCCTTGATGGTGGAAAGTGGCTAGGTGCAATGCTGCTCAAGGAACTGGAAGACCTAGGGATCTCCGAACAACGGGTCCTGCTAAACTTTCAGCAGGGACCCGAAGAGGTCGATGCGTTCTTCGATTTGGAAGGAAGTCTCGGCCTGGCAGAACTTAAGGACAAAGAATTCTCGCTGGGACACGCGTACCCCTTTGCTGGCAGAATCGGCATCTACAAGCCGGAGTATGCGTTGATCCTGTCTACAGAGCAGATCGCATCCGACGTGAAGGAACATTTTGCCAAAATTGAACCTCTTGCAAAGGTGTTCTACGCAGGGAATCTTGGTGAGCTTGCCCCGACGTTGGAGGAAATCGTTAACGAAGTACGCAGCATGAGAGGCTCGAAATTGCTAAAGGAGTTTGACAACCTGCCTACTCTGAGATTCAAACTCGGCGAATTACTGGCCTTGAAACTTGACCTCAGAGAACCCGAATCCGAAGCCAAAATTGACAATGAGTTTCCTTCGCTCGACGCCAGCTTTATGCTTTAAAGGATCACCTACAATTCAACGCTGACGGCGCATCAGTAGCTGTAAAACCCGCGCCCCGATTTCCGCCCTAGCCATCCCGCCGCAGCATATTTCTTCAGCAGCGGACACGCTCGGTACTTCGGATCGCCCAGCCCTTCCTGCAGCACATGCATGACATCCACGCAAACATCCAGCCCAATAAAATCCGCAAGCTCCAGCGGCCCCATCGGATGGTTCATCCCCAGCTTCATCACCGCGTCCACAGCCTCCGCCGTGGCCACGCCTTCCATCACGCAATATGCAGCCTCATTGATCAGCGGCATCAGCACGCGATTCGAAACAAACCCCGGCGCATCGTTCACCGCCACCGGTTTCTTCTCCAGCTTTTCCGCCAGCTTCATCGTCGTCCCAAACGTCGCGTCACTCGTCTGCAGCGCCCGAATCACTTCCACCAGCGCCATCACCGGCACCGGATTCATGAAGTGCATGCCCACAAACCGCTCCGGCCGCTTCGTCAACGCCGCCAGCGTAGTCATCGAAATCGACGACGTATTACTTGCAATAATCACTTCTGGCCGCAAAATTCCATCCGCCTCCCCAAGCACCGCCCGCTTAATCTCAATCTTTTCCGGCACCGCCTCCACCACGAAATCCGCCGCCGCAATCGCATCCATATCCGTCACCGGCTGCAATCGCCCCAGTACCGTTCCCTTCTCCGCCTCCGCAATCCTCCCCTTCTTGATCTCCCGATCTAGATTCTTCCCAATCGTCTCCATCCCGCGCTCAAGAAACCGTTGCTCCACGTCCCGCAAAATCACCTTATACCCCGCCCGCGCAAACACATGCGCGATCCCATTCCCCATCGTCCCCGCACCCAGCACCGCCACCGTTTTAATCGCATCAATCGACACGGATGAAGCCTCCGAAACGGAAAACTCTGGGGAAGCAAAGAAAGCCAAGGATGCACTCGCGACAAACGAAGGTCAAGTCGCGGCACATTCAAGTAGATGGCTAATTACGGGATAGCCGATGATGCGGACACAATCTGGGGGAGAGTTACGATAGACTGTGCGGCATGTCAGTGAGGATTCTAGTCTCTCTTTTTTGTGCTGTCTCGTTAGCTCCGTACATGGCTCAGCAACCGCGCATACCGAACATCGAGGCTCAACGCGCAGCAATGAAGAAGCTCGAGTTTATGGTTGGAAAGTGGGCTGGGGAGGCGCGCCTACTGCGGGGACCAGGCGATCCCGTTTCATTGATGCAGACCGAGGAAGCGCAATACAAGCTCGACGGGCTGATCCTTATGATCGAGGGAGTCGGGCGCACCAAGGCCGATGGCAAGCTAGTTCTTCAGGCGCTCGGGATCGTATCTTACGATGATGAGAGCGGAACCTATCGAATGCGTGCGTTTAACGACGGTCGTTTTCTGGAGACGGAACTGAAGCTGGTGGACAGTGGCAAGGGTGTCACCTGGGGCTTCGCACTGGGGCAAGTTAGGACTAGCTCGGTGATGCGGATCACCGAGAAAGGCGATTGGACAGAACTTACCGAAATTACAATCGGCTCCGAGCCTCCAAAGAAGTACATGGAACTCACGGTCAGCAGACAGAAATAGCCGGGCGAGTTGGGGTCGATGAATTAGGCTGAGTGAAAATCAGCTGCGAACTTGATAGGTGTAGACGAACTCCCGTCTAACTGTATCCAGCTTCCGGATTCACGCTGAAATTCGCGTGCTCGTTTTGCGGTCTCTTCCTGGCGAACCTCCCAAGGCTAGCCACGCAGCAAGCGTGGCGAACTTTTCGTCCTGCGACCAAGGCGCGCCAAGCGGTCGACCAAGCTCGGTAACCCGCCGCATGAGATCTCTCGGCTTGGCACCCAACACTTGTCCGGCGTGATCCAGAAGTTCCTTCTCTTTGATTGTGAATCCCTTCAGGCCACAGCGCTTGCTTGCATGCAGAAGAGCTTCGCGGAAAAGTTCCCCATCCGCCGTGTGAATCAGCGCGTGGGATCCCAGAATCTTCTCCAGCGCGGGGAGCGGTCTGCCCGAAGCAAGCAGCAGCCCGCATCGCGTGAGTTTCATACCCTGTTCTTGCGTTCTGGATGCAAGCTCACGGATTGCGTGGTAAGCCAGCCCCCGTGCCTCAGCCTGCATTCGCGTAATGAACTCGCGCGCCTGCCCGATCAGCATTTTCTCAGCCGTGTGATACGGCTGCCGAAACTCATACGTAAAGGTTTCTACGAGGTGGATGCGCTGCCGCGCCAAAACGACCGGCGCGCCTTTTTCAAGCGACACCGCAACCACCGCCGCCCACCCGGAATGCACGCGAAACCCAATCGCCGCTTGCTTCACACTCCAGATCCTCGGGTAGCTGGCTTTCCTCGGGCCATGGTTTAACAAGTTGCGGAAAGATTCTGGTGGCACATCCTTCAGGCTGTGCGCCTGCTATCATTCCGGTGGCGCGCCTTCCACGATTTCCCGCACAATCTCCCGCGCCCGCTTTTCATTCCTCGCCGATACAAAAATGCGCGTCTGCTCCCCGGGATTTTCCAAATGAATGGGAATCTCGTTTTCCTGCATCGCCGCAGTCAGAAATTGCGCAATCCGGTCGTCATTTCCATTCCAGATTTCTACCTTAGGATGGGTTTCCGTAGTCACCACGAGCGGCGGCTCTGCTGCGGCCACGCCGTCCTGCGCGGGAATTTCCACATCCGCCGGCTCTTCATCGAGCAGCTTCTCAAGCACAACCTGCGCCGCAGGAAGATCCGTCGAAAGCACCGCCACTTCGAATCCGAACCGTGGCTTCCAGTCGATTGGCAGTGGATCCGCCGTGGGAGCCACTTCGTCATCGCCAAGCGTCTTATCGGAAAACGGAATCTGCGCCCCTTCCAGCTCTTCCAGCAACGCCGCATGCGTCGCTGGATTCTCCCCCGCCCACAGCAATACCAGCGACCCTTGCAGCCTTGGTTTCGATGACATGTCTTCCTCCCCTGCACCGCGGGCTGAGTCTACTACTTCCCTGGACCCATCCGCATCTTGCTCGGCCTCCTCCTCTGGCCAAGCGATTCGCCCAATTCATTCCGGCAGCACGCCTTCGACAATTTCTTTCACAATTTCTCGGGCGCGCGTTTCGCACTCCGGCAAAACGAAAATGGTGTTACCTCCATCAGCCTTTTCGAAGCGCGCATGAATCCGATTTTCCCGTAGCGCCATCTCGATGATCTCTCCGGGATAAGACTGTTCGCTCGACCACACCACCAGCGTCGCATCTGCCGGATTCCAATCCGTTGGGTCCCAGCCTGCTCGGCTGTGTCCGGATTCCACGTGTGCACCGTGTTCTTCGGGAACAGGCACCGCTTCATTCTCAGGTTCCTCGCGCCGATCAAATAGGGCCCGAGCATAACCCTTCGCTAAAGGCTGCCAGGGGAATGCTCCGCCAAGACCCTCCGTGTAGTCCTCGCCGTATGGCAGAAGATGCGCAGCGTCCTGTTGCTCTTCCTCTGTTCCATAAGCATTTTTGATCGCAGCCTCCGCCTTCTCAAATTGCGAAAACGGAATTCCGATCTGAAAACCGCTCTTGGTATTCAGATTGAACAGATGATCCTCCCGCCGGACGGTCTTGTGGGGTATCCCTTCCTCGTTCAATAGTTCGCAAAGTTCCGCGTGAATGCGCGGATCGTCACCCTTCCAAAAGGTGCAGAAAGGGTCGTCCGGAGCTTCACCCCGGATGCCAGGTCCTGACGCGCCTGCGGGCGGCTCGTACACCAAATCCACGTCGCAGTCTGAACAGCGCGTAAACCCTTGCCGGTACTCCGCTTTGCACTGTGGACAATACATAGCGCGCCGGGGCCCCTTCCGGACGCAAGGTTACACTTTTCTCGACTCTTTTAAGGGGCATTTTCTATTGAGGACTGAAGGAAATATTTTTCCTATTGACTTTCCCGTACAATCTGCTATACTTAACCCTGTATAAAACTACGTGCGGAGTGCGGGAGCTTGTTTACCCTGAGCGGAGCCGAAGGGCTCGCTTGCCCTGAGTCTCGAAGGGCGCTCTTCTTTCAAGCCAGCCAATTCAGCTTTTGCCAGTCCAAACAACCAAGGTCGCACCCTTCAGAATCAACGACTTACGAAATGCAAATCTTGTAACTCCTGTCTTTTGACATTCATACAAAATGGTGGGGGTATCCACTACCTCACTGTCCCTAGCCGCTCGTTTGCGTCTTTTTGGCGCGCACCCCCGTATACAGTTAGAATGAGCGCCTCAAACTCATGTTTGCTCTTCCAACGGTCCAGCCTTTTCGGGACTCCGGCCATGCCAGGTCCAGCATTGTTCTTCTCCACGCTGATGAGCGATGAAGCAAAGACCATCGCTCGCGGCCTGCGGAAGCGCGACCCGGATTTGCTCGACCGGCTTATCGAACAGTATCAATACCGCCTGTTCCGCTATCTCGTCTACGTCACGGGAAATAAGGAACGCGCGGAGGATTTTTTCCAGGAAACGTGGATCCGCGTTCTCGAGCGCGGACATCAATATGACGGCAAATCGAAGTTTGAAGCATGGCTCTTCGCCATCGCGCGCCACCTGGTCATAGACTGGCAGCGCTCAAAGAAAGCACAGAGCCTCGACACGCTCACGGATCCGGAGCAGGAACATCCGCTGCAACTCGTGAACGAAACTGAGCCCTCGCCGCTGCACCAGGTCCTCAGCCACGAGACAGAAGAGAACGTTCAGTCTTCTCTGCAGAAAATCCCCGCGATCTATCGCGAAGTGCTCGTCCTGCGCTTCCAGGAAGAATTGCAAATCGACGAGATGGCCGGCGTGCTCAGTGTTCCTCTCTCTACCGTGAAGTCACGCTTGTACCGCGGCCTCGAAGCCCTTCGCGGAGCGCTCCAGGGAGGCGCCGCATGAAGCAAGAAACGCACATTCGCGCCAGCCAATTGATCGCGCAAGAACGCGTTGAAGGCATCTCGCAATCTGACCGCGAATGGCTCAGCGGGCATTTGCACGATTGCGCGCGCTGCGCCGAGATAGCCCACCAAACGGATCAAGCGCTTCGCACCTTGCGCACCGCGGCGATTCCTCTCCCCGACGGGCTCGCACGCCGCACACAATTTCGCGTGCGCCTGCGCGCCCAGGAATTGCGCGAGCGGGAACCGAAGCGCCGGGCGCTCTGGTTCGCCTGCGCCGTTTCCTGGATCTTTGGAGTGGCCAGCGCGCCCTATGTATGGAGCTTGTTTCAATGGTTTGGCCAGCGCACGGGAGTCCCGAAGCTGGTCTGGGAAGTGGGCTTCGCTTTGTGGTGGACGATTCCCGCTTTGTTTGTTGTCGCCGTGTTGCTGATGGAAAGAGTTCGACAGGGCGACGAGCCGGCTTGGATGCGCCAGGACAGTTAACCGGGACGAGCGTAGAGAAAGGAAAAGTATGACGGATTACCCGCAGCGCGTAACGGATTCCTTCAATGAAAGGAAGCGCCTCATCCGCTTGCGCAGAAAAAAAGAAAACCTCCGTTTCTGGGATGAGTTTCGGATCATTCCCCGCTGGCTGATGGCGCTGGTGGCCGTGCTTTATGTGCTTGCGTTGGTGATCGCCATTTCCGTGAATCTGGCGCAGGCGCACAACCCTTACGGAAACGACATGTTCCCGCCAGAACTGCGAGACCATCCGGCGCTGGCTTCGTTGGCATTGGCAGGAATTGTAACCGCGGCAGCCCTGACAATGGCGGCGATGATTTTCATGGTCGCGTATGTTAATCGCGATGCTTCACGGCGTGGAATGAGCGCCGCCCTCTGGACGATTCTGGTCATCATTCTTCTTCCCGCCTGGGGCTTCATTGGATTCGTGATTTATTTTCTGATGCGCGAACCAATGCCGTATCCCTGCCCACAGTGTGGAAACAGCGTCGGCGCGCGTTTCAACTTCTGCCCCAATTGCAAGTGCAACCTGCATCCCTCCTGCCCGCAATGCAAACACGAACTCGCCGAAACCGACAAGTTTTGCCCCTATTGCGGCAACGACTTGAAGGCAGCGGCGAGCACAGAGCCAGCCGTGCAGAATTCGCTTTGAGCAAATCTTCTGTGCGCGATCAGAAACGCTCGACGGCGAGAGCGACGGCGTTGCCGCCGCCGAGGCAGAGGGCGGCGATGCCGCGCTTGAGGTTGCGGCGCTGCAGTTCATACAAAAGAGTGACAAGGATGCGCGCGCCACTCGCGCCAATGGGATGGCCCAGTGCGACGGCGCCGCCGTTCACGTTCACTTTTTCCGGATTGAGTTTCAGCTGCCGCGTTACGGCGATCGCGGCTACAGCAAACGCTTCATTCAGTTCAACGAGGTCAACATCCTTGTCGCGATCCCATCCGGCTTTCTTCAGCAATTTTTCTACCGCCTCCACTGGCGCCATCATCACCCACTTGGGCTCGACACCGCTCACGGCCTGCGCGACAATTCGCGCGAGCGGCTGTTTGCCGAGCCGCGATGCATTCCGCTCGCTCGTGACTATCAACGCCGCGGCGCCGTCGTTCGTTCCAGGCGCGTTTCCCGCAGTGACCGTCCCGTCTTTTTTGAACGCGGGCTTGAGTTTTGCCAGCGCTTCCATGCTGGTATCTTCGCGCGGCGATTCGTCGTATTTGATGATGACCGGTTCGCCCTTTTTCTGCGGCACTTCGATCGGCAGAATCTGCGCTTCGAAAAAACAAGACCTCCGCGCGCGCACGGCCTTCTGGTGGCTCTCGAACGCGAACTTGTCCTGCTCTTCGCGGGCGATTCCGTATTTTTCGGCGACAAGTTCGCCAGTCATGCCCATGTGAAAATTTTCGTAAGCGTCCCAGAGCCCGTCGGCGATCATGGAGTCCACAATTTTTCCATCGCCGATGCGGTAGCCGGTGCGCGCCTGCGGCAATAGATAGGGACAATTCGACATCGACTCCATTCCGCCAGCCACGATAATTTCCGATTCGCCAAGCTGCACTGCCTGCGCTGCAAGCGCCACAGCTTTCAGTCCTGAGCCGCAAACTTTGTTGATGGTCATCGCCGCAACGCGCGCATCACAGCCGCCCTTGAGCGCGGCCTGGCGGGCGGGATTCTGGCCGAGGCCGGCTTGCACTACGTTGCCGAGAATGGCTTCATCCACTTGATTCGAATTGACGCCGGCGCGGAGAATCGCTTCAGCGACGATTCTGCCGCCAAGTTCCGGCGCGGAGAATCCGGCCAGGCCACCTTGAAACTTTCCAATGGGCGTTCGAACGGCGGACAAAATGACGGGAGTTTCGGTACTCATGACGGGCCTCCAGCAGAGCAGCGTATTCCATTATAGCGCGATAGGAAAAACGAAGCTGTGCGGAGGGAAAAACTCCGAGAGCGGAGAAATTCCCCGCTCTCGGGCAAATCATTCAGGACTCAATTTGCAGCGGCTTCGGCGGCGCTTGCCTGGGTTTCGTCGGCACTGGGACCGTACAGGCCAGGGACTGCGACGTTTAGGAGGCGAAAATAGACGGTGAGCTGCGCGCGATGATGGATAAGGTGATTGAGGCACATTCCGCGAATACACGCGACGCGGGGCATGGTGAAGATTTCCTTGCCGCCGGCCAGCAACTTCCATCCGTTCATCATGTCCGCGTCGCTGACTTTGGCCAGCGCGGCGCGCGCTTCGGCGCTGGCTTTGTCAAAAGCGGCGAGGAGCTGCGCACGATTTTCAATCTTTGGCGGCTGGTAGGACGGGCCGTCCACAGGGGCGTAATCGAGCTCTTCCGTGTTGATGGTCATGGTGATCCACTCGGGGATAGTGCCGACGTGGCTGGCGAGCCACCCAACGGTACCGGACTTGTCGTGCGGCTTCCAATTCCACTTCTCGTCGGGCACTCGCTCCAGCGTCTTGCGCGTGCTCTGCATTTCCTGGTCGAACTCGGATAGCATCGATTGTCCAATGGTCATGACTTCCTCCTTAGCGGAATTCGAAATTCGGGGCGCACCGATACTAGGCGAATAAAAAGCGAATTGTCAAGCATTTTTCAAACAACTGGGAGCCCACTCCGAAACGGCTAACTACTGTCGTGCTTCGTTGCGCGAACGGCGCAATTGGTTACCTTCGATGAATGAAAATTGATGAACGAGTCCCAAAACCATCAAGACTGGGGTTGACAGGTTCACACGACGGTACAAAATGGCGGTATGGCACACCAATTCAGCACGTCGTACATAAGAGATTCTGTCGGTGTTTTTCAGTATTACAAAAAACTGGCAGAGCGGGCGATGGCGCAGTGTCCGGACGACGGGCTGTTCACTGCTCTCGATGCGGAATCCAATTCCATCGCTATCATCGTGAAGCACATGGCCGGAAACATGCGCTCGCGCTGGACCGATTTTCTGACCAGCGATGGTGAAAAGCCCGACCGCAATCGCGACACCGAATTCGAAGCGCCGCCAACGACGCGTTCCGAACTAGTGGAAGTGTGGGAGCGCGGGTGGAAGCTTCTCTTCGGCGCCTTGGAGCCTCTGAGCGATTCGGATTTAACGCGGACGATCACCATTCGCACCGAACCGCATTCCGTCATGCAAGCCATCAACCGCCAGGTGGCGCACTATTCTTATCATGTGGGGCAGATTGTTTATCTGGCGCGGCACTTCGCCGGCGACAAATGGCAGACACTCACGATCCCAAAAAAGAAATCGGCCGAGTTCAACAGGCAGGTTGCGGCCGGCGAGAAGTCGCAACGGTAGAGTGGGAGGGTTCCACAGAACATGCAACCTGCTATGGGTTGCGGGTATTTCTCTGGAGGGGCAAATGATTTCTGGCGCTCACGTGATTGTCTACAGTAAAGACGCCGAATCGGACCGCGCATTTTTCCGCGATGTTCTCGGATTCAAGTCCGTGGATGCGGGCCATGGCTGGCTGATCTTCGCCCTGCCGCCGGGGGAGGCCGCATTCCACCCGTCCGATGAGAATGGTCCGCATGAACTCTATTTCATGTGCGACCGCCTGGAAGCAGAGATGGCTTCGCTCGCGAAGAAGGGTGTCAAGTTCGCTGAGGTTCAGGAAGCACGATGGGGTTCAATTACGAAGATCCGGCTTCCCAGTGGAGGCGAGGTTGGCCTTTATCAGTCAAAGCATCCTACGGCCTTGGGCCTCGGCTTAAAATAAAGCACCTGTCAAATTAGGACACCACCAGAAATAGAGCTCGTTTCCCCTTCCACAAGAATTCCGATACCCTTCTTGAATCATGGCCACGCTGTTTGAGATGGAACCGCTCGGGGAGAGCGGGCTGAAGGTCAATGACGCGCAGAGACGCGCGATTGCCCACGGCGAAGGACCGCTGCTAGTGATTGCCGGGGCGGGAACCGGAAAAACACGCGTCATCACCGAGCGCATCAGGCACCTCCTGCAATCGGACGAGTCCCTCTCAGGCGAAAGCATTCTCGGGCTGACATTCACCAAAAAAGCCGCCGGTGAGATGAAAGCCCGCGTGGTGATAGCCGCGGGCGAACGCGGGAAAGCCGTGATACTGGCGACGTTTCATTCTTTCTGTGAGACGCTGCTGGCGGAGGCCGACCCGCAACGGGTGATGCTGGACGAGTTCGATCACTGGATCCTGCTGCGGCGCAATCTGCGGCGGCTGCATCTGGAGAAATACAGGAGGTTGGCCGATCCCGGGCAATTCCTCAACGATTTCGTGGAGTTTTTCTCGCGTTGCCAGGACGAACTGGTGTCCTGCGAAGACTATCATCGCTATGCCGCCGGGCTGGCGGCGCGTCTGGAACCCGAACGGGAAACACTGGACGAAGACACGCTCGCGGAACGCCTGGAAACGGTTGCGTTACAGCAGGAGCTAGCACGGGCATACCGGGCCAGCGAAGAACTGCTGCGCGAAAAGAACCGTGTTTCCTTTGGCTCGCTGATCACCGGAGCGGTCGGCCTGCTGAAGCGAGATGCGCAACTGCGCGACGCTCTCCAAAAAAAATACCGCTACATCCTTGTCGATGAATTTCAAGATACCAACATCGCACAACTCCGCCTGCTGGAGCTGCTGGCCGGGCCGGCAAGGAATATCGTGGCGGTCGGCGACAACGACCAGGCGATTTACCGGTTCCGCGGAGCTTCGTTCGGGAGTTTCAAATTATTCCTGGAGCGATTTGCGGGATGGAAAGAAGGCCAGGACTCGACACCGTTCCGCGTGGCACTGACGGAGAATTATCGCTCGACACCGAACATACTGCGAGTGGCGATGCAGGTGATCGGGCAGAATGCGGTGAGCGCCGACTTTCCAAAGAAGGTCCTCTCTCCGAACAAACCTGCCGGTGAAAAAATCCGCATCGTCGAGCTGGCAACTCCAGAAGAAGAATCGCGATGGGTGGCGAGCGAACTGCAGCGCATTCATGGAGCGGGGCGGCGCTGGAAGGATTTTGCAGTGCTGTACCGGCAGCACGCGCACCGGGATCATCTGGTGGAAGAGCTATCGCGGCGAAAGATTCCGTTTGTAATCGCGAGACTCTCCATTCTGGAGCATCCCCTGGTGAGAGACGTGCTCGCTTACCTGCGGCTGATCGCCGCGCCGTACGACGACATTGCCTGCGCGCGTGTGCTGGCGGCGCCGGCGTGGCACTTGGAAGCGGGGGATTTGGTGCGCCTGGCCACGCGTGCGCGAAAGGAGAAGAAGGCGATCTACGACCTCCTGCAACTGCCCCAGGGGCAACTAGCCTTCGACCACTCGCATACGGCCCTCGGGCAACTGGTGGAATTTGTTTCTTCGCAGAGGAAAATTCTGAAGCGCTGTACCGCGCGCGAGATTCTAGGCAGTCTGACGGAATGGCTGGAGATACCGCAGCGCGCGAAGGAACACGACCAAAAATACGTCAAACGGCTGGCAGAATTCATGAAGGAGTGGGAACCGAAAAGCGAAACGCGTAGTTTGGCGGAGTTTATCGAATATCTGGATTACTACGCTCAGGCTGGCGGAGTGGTGAGCCTCGAAGAGGACGCGCCGATAGACGCGGTGCAGTTGATGACCGTGCATGGAGCGAAGGGCCTGGAGTTTCCGCAGGTGTTTCTATTGCGTGTGAACAACCGCGCCTTTCCGGCCACCGAGAGGTCCCGCGTCTTCGAATTCCCGGTGGAACTCATGAAAGAGGGTGGTCCCGCGGAGCAGTTTCATATCCAGGAAGAGCGTCGGTTGTTTTACGTGGCACTGACGCGCGCGGAAGAACGGCTGACCATCACTACAGTGACGGAAAAGAAGGGAAAAGTGCCGGTGTTCATCGAAGACATCGTGATGGAACCGGCGGTAAAACGGCAGGACGTGCGACAAATGATGCCGAAACTGCCCACGGGAATGGAGGATCGGGCACCCGAGGACCGGCAGGATGATGCTCAGCTCTTCCCCGCCGCAGAGGAGCCGGCAAAGATTTTTTCGCGCATCGCGGATTGGGCGGAGGAGTTCCATCCGCCCTCCGCGGAGCCACTCACGCTCAGCCCTTCGGCAGTGAACGGTTACCGCATCTGTCCTCAACGGTATCTGTTCGGGTATTTGTGGTCGCTGCGGGAAGGGCCGAAGGCGGCGATGAGTTTTGGCGCTGTGATGCATACTACCATCAAGCGTTTTGTAGACCAACTGCGTAAGGGCGTGAAGCTGCCCTTCGACGAAGTACAAAGAATTTTTGAGACGGAATGGAATGCGAAAGGATTTGAAGATGAATATCAGGAGCAGGAATACAAGAAGGACGGGCTGGAGCAGTTACGAGTGTTTCATGCGGGCATGATGATGGAACTCCCGCAAACGCTGGGACAGGAGAAAGCATTTGAATTGCCCCTCGACAACAATGTCATCATCAAGGGGCGCATCGACCAAATCAATTCGTTGGGGAACAAGCGAGAAGTGGAAATCGTGGATTACAAGACGGGACGCCCGAAGAAGGATGCGGACGCCAAGAAAGACTTACAGCTGAGCTTGTACGCGCTGGCGGTGAAGGAGATTCTGGAGCTGGAGCCCGTGCGGCTGGTGTTTCATTATTTGCAGAACAATCAGCGGCAGGAAACCACGCGGGACGCGAAGCAGTTGGATGAAGCCCAGAGAATCGTGCAGGAAGCCGCGGCGGACATTCGCGCGGGAGAATTCCCGGCAAAACGAGGCTTCATCTGCCGCAATTGTGCCTACAAGCCGATTTGCCCGGCGCATGAAGAAACCCTGAGCGCTTGAGGGCAACCAGAAAATTCTCTGCCATTTTCTAACGAAAGACGAACTGGAGAACACCTGTGAATCGCAAGAATATTTATTTGTCTTTCAGCGTTCTCGGCGCCGCCATCCCTTACTCGCAATTCGTTCCGTGGGTCATGGAAAACGGGTTGCACCTCGGCTTGCTCGTCCGTCAACTCTTCGCCAATCGAATCAGCGCCTTTTTCGGACTGGATGTTCTCATCTCGTCCGTTGTCCTGTTAGTGTTTATGCGGATCGAAGGACGGGCGATCCGCGTGAGATTCCGCTGGCTTCCGATTGCCGGTCTGTGCGCCGTGGGAGTGAGTCTGGCGCTGCCGCTCTTTCTCTATCTTCGCGAACGCGCTCTGGAAGGTTCCAAAGGAACGGATTAACGAGGCGTTGCTCCGGCGTAGTAGCCCTCGCGGGCCAGGATGGTCAGCCCCTCGCGCTTCACGCGCACCTCGATGGAATGGTATTCCGCGCCGCGATCGGTCCCGGTGGGCGCGTAGGCCAACGTGTACTGGTTGCGCGCTTCTTCCGTGACCCTGGCATAGAGCTCTTCCATCGCGTGGCTCTTCATTCCATAGTAGACGTCGCCGCCCGTGTCGTGCGCATACTTCGAAAGCCGTTCGAATCGCCGCTCGAAATAAGCGCTGCCGACGCCCACCCCATAGACCCCGATGTTGTAGCGCAGGAGATCTTTCAGCACCGTGTCGTACTTGTTCACATTGGACTTCGGACCGTTCACACCATCCGAAATCAGAAAAATAATCTTCCGGCGCTGCCGCTCCGGGTCACGGTCCTTCAGCAATTGCGCGGCGGAGTAGACAGCGTCGTCCAGGGCCTTGGTCGGCTGGCCCTTTAGGTTTATTAGTCCTCCGGTGATATTCGGAGCGTCTCCCGTTGCAGAGTGCCCGTTGATCGACGGGCCATTCCCGATGGCCGCGCTCGTAGGCCCCACCGAGGGCTCCTCGTCCAAACGCGTCCGCTTCAACTCGGTGAGCAGCTTGTCCTGGTCGCTGATGAAGCCTTTGCCTTCGTGGAAAAACTGGTCAAACCGGCAGACGAACGACTCATCGTTCAAGCTCAACCCGGCTACAATGGAACGAAGACTCTCCTCAACCTGCTTGGCATCTTTCGATTTCAAGTCGTTGTCAATCAAAAGCACCATCGAAATGGGCGCTGGCTCGGCCACGAAGTAGACGATTCTCTGTTCGACGCTATCCTCGAAGATTCGAAACTCCTCGCGCTGCAAGTCCGGGACCAGACTTCCGGACCTGTCCTTCACGGTGACAGGCACCACAACCTGGTTGACTGGGATAACGATCCTGCCTTGCCTGTTCTGCTGCGCAGGTGCCTGAGGATTTTGTTCCGGGGCAGCAGGGGGAGTGCTCTGTTGGGGCGCCTGCGCGGCAAGCTGGGTGAGCAGCACGGCGAGCAGTAGTCCGCAGACCATCGGAATGGTTTTTCGTAGACTTTTCATGGTCCTCAAGCCAAACTTCGTATTGAAATTATCCGTGCGGGTGATTCGGCCACGCATCCATCGCACGGTTTCGCGGCATCCTACAAGGCGGTGTATACCCCCACGGGGCTTTTTCCGGCCGGGCATCTCTCGCAGAGGAAAGTATACATGCATTCCATGCATAAGCTTTTGATGCAATGTGTGACGGCAACGGTTGCGGTGACTTTGGCTATTCCGGCCATGCCGCAGGAGCCCGCCCCCCAGGGTGGGGTGATCAAGTCGCAGGTAAGCCTGGTGAACCTTTTCGCGACCGTGCGCGACAAGAACAAAAGAATCGTGCCCACCCTCAAGCAGGAAGACTTCAGGATTTCCGAAGACAATCAGGACCAGAAAATTGCCTTTTTCTCGAAAGAGGTGTCGCTGCCGATCACCTTGGCGCTGCTCCTGGATACTTCCGGGAGCGAGCAATTCATGCTCAGCGCCATCCAGGAAGCCGGGAGCTCGTTTCTGCACAGGGTTCTGCGCAAAGGTGATGAAGCCCTGGTTATGTCATTCGATTCTGACGTCGATCTGCTCTCCGATTTCACCGATGACCGGGCGCAACTGGATCGCGCGGTTCGCAGGGCGCGGATCAACATTCCGGGCGGCGGCTCCGTTGCAGGAAATCCCGGGCCGATTGGCGGCTCCCAGCAGCTCACAGGAACGGCCCTTTACGATGCCATCTATCTCGCGTGTGGCGAGAAACTGAACACCGAAGCAGGCCGCAAGGCCGTTCTAATTGTCACCGATGCTCAAGATGAAGGGAGCAAAGTACGCATTGAAGAGGCCGTCGAGGCCGCGCAGCGCACCGATACGGTAATTCACATCATTCTGGTCGCCGATCCGCGCTTCGGCGCGAACACGGGGGCTGCGAAGAAGCTCGCCGAAGAAACTGGTGGCCGCGTGCTCTCCGCCAATTCAGAGAAAAAGCTCGTTCAAGCTTTCGATGAAATCTCGGAGGAACTCCGCAGCCAGTACACTCTAGGCTACTATCCGACCAACTCTGCCCAAGACGGAAAATTCCGCAAAGTCAAAGTCGAAACCGCCGACCACGACCTCAAAGTTCTGACCCGCAAAGGCTACTACGCCCCCAAAGGGTGAGTTTCCGAAACTCTGAGGCGGCCACACGATAATCGAGCGCCCGCACCGAATGTGGTGCCTGCGTGTCGCGGCCCGCTTGCCGAAGTTCGTCACCAACACTGAGATTTTGACATTGTGTTCTTTTTTCCTTTTGGAAGTACTTTGTTTTCAACTTGCGTCGATTGAAAACGCGATGTAGTGCAGACCAACCTACTTGAATTGCAGCTTTTCTCCTGAC
>WNFA01002848.1_pt1 | contig 21296 bp, 19 predicted proteins | sample 5400481 | NCBI WGS metagenome assembly WNFA01 (sample SAMN13153340, study PRJNA577476) | soil metagenome | isolation source: 120 cm saprolite under Douglas fir tree site 2 hole 1 replicate 2 | place: USA:California | collected 2015-04-18
TTCGTCCACCGGACCACCTGCATAGGTCATCTGGTTGTGGGGAGGCACGCCGGGGTTGCCGCTCTCGTCGCTGAACCAGATGGCATCTCCAAAACCCAGCATGATGCTGTTCGCCCCAGTGCCGCCCATAACCGGCTGGTGGTAGTTATCGCTGATCGCGTAGTTGTCCGCGAGCTCCTTGGTATACGGTGCATCGCCCTGCAGTACGTTGTAAAAGCCCATGGCGGTTGCGCCCTCACCGGTCGTAACTTTCCCAGGCGCATAGTCCGTACTGAAGGTTGCGGGCTGCGTCCTGCCGTTCACGTTAGCCCCAACGGTCACCTCGGTCCAGGTGAAAAGGTCCGCCTTGCAGCCGCTGGGATTCGGCGTGGTCGCATAGCTGGCGTTGCAGTCGAATTGCTGCCACATCTGGTAGAAACGGTGCACCGGGCTAGCCGCGTATGAATCATCGGGAAATGACGTGGAGTTGGTGAGCTGGAAAGGGCCCGGCAATAGGCTGGAGTAAGGCGCCGAACCATGTACACCGTGAATACGGGTGTCGGGAACCTTTCCCGTCAGGCCGGTGCCTCCAGTTAAGAGGAATTCATCATAGTCTATCGGATGTCTGGACAACCCGTCTTCGGACGACGAAGCATCACCCAGGGTACACATTCCATTGCTCGTACACGCGCTCGTTGGTCCTACATTCAGCGGCACTGGGAGGATGGGGTAAAGGGTTTTTTCGGCAGTGGGGCTAAGCTCATATAGAGAGTGGCCCGTAACATCGGCTGAATACTGGTTCGCCTGTGCGTAGTTTGTACCAGGCGCACCGCTCTCAGTAATAATCTTCTCGGAAAGGAGATTGTTTACGCTCTCGCCGGCTTTTGGCTTGTAGGTGGCAAAGATATGGTCGAAGGTACGGTTTTCGCCCACGATGATGATAACGTGCTTGATGGGCGTACTTGTGCGATTGTCGTCCGCCCTGGCGCTTCCCACCAGAGGTCCAAAGAAACTGAATTGAATCATCGCAAGGAATGCGAGACCCAGGCGTGCTCCGTTCAACATTCTTCCGGTTGCTTTTTTGAAGGCCATACTTTCGTTCCTCCCATTCTAAATGGTTTCTGTTTTTCGCAACACGAAGGGCCGTGCATCGCGGAGAGTGCACTGCCAAGATTACTGGCCCGTTCCTTGCGTATGAATTTAATGAAACACCCCAATTCTCCACTCAGGAAAGAACCGCAGAGGACGAGGGCCTGTTGAGGGACGAGACTTACTCGGGCTGCAAGGATGAGCAAGTTGTACGAGTCAATCTACCAAGCTCCAGTCAACCGTCAGGACGAGGATGTCGGCGGGACGAATAAAAGTACGGGATCTCCTGTATTTTAATCTGGAGAATGCAGCAGCACGGCACATTCAGAGGCGTGATATTCCGAGTCACCCCGCCTCCCCCTCAATCTTACAGGTCAGGGTCTGACTTCCGCTCTATTTACCCTGCGTGATCGAGGCCAATTCGAGCCTTGTCGTCAGTTGCGTTGCCGGGTCAAGTTTGTAGCGCTCCAATTCCGATTCTCTAGTTGCAAATCAGTGCGAAATCTCTTCGAGTGCGAGACCTCTGGTGCGTGGCCCAAAGATGCCAATGGACAGCACGACCATCAGCATGCTGGCCGCGATGAATGCGAAAACGCCTCTCGTGCCGAAGTTCTCGAGAAAAAAGGCGATCATGAAGCTTGTGAATATTGTCGAGAGACGGCTCCAGGAATAGACGAACCCAATCGCGCGGGCCCGGATCCGACATGGAAAAAGCTCGGCCTGATAGGCATGAAGGGAATAGGACAGGAGATTATTGGAAAGGGTTATGAACATTCCAAAGACGATCAGCAACTCGGTGCTCGTCTGCCGCGCGAAGAGCAGGCCGAACGTAGCCGTGCCGATCGCGGCGCTGACGATTTGCCATTTGCGTTCAAACCTGTCGGCAATCAGCGCGCATAGCAACGGACCAATCGGATAGATCACCGCAATGATGGCGGAGTATTGCAAGCTATTGGTAACGTTTGCGCCCTTGGAGGCCATCAGCGCCGGCACCCAATTGCCGAATCCATAGAAACCGATCGTTTGGAAGAAATTGAAAACGACCAGCATTAGAGTTCGCCCGCCGTACGGCGCGACCCAGATCTCGGAGAACGTTCCCACCCCGCCTTTTTCTGAAGCCGTAGCAACAGGCTCGCTCAAGGGACGGCCGAGTTTGGCTTCGACGCGGGCCTCGATTTCGGAGGTCGCCGCGCTGGCTTCCTCAAGCCTGCCTTGCTGGGCCAACCAACGCGGAGATTCGGGGATACTTCGACGGATACCCCAAACCGCGACTGCGCCGAAGGAACCCAGAAAAACCACCCAGCGCCATCCGGCTAGGCCCAAAGGAGCGCGGGGAACCAGGACCCAAGATACAAAAGCGACGAACGGGATGGCCAGAAACTGGACGGACTGATTGATGGCGAACGCTCGTCCGCGGATGTGCTTGGGAACAAGCTCGGAAATATAGGCATCGATCGTCACCAATTCCACGCCGATGCCGAGGCCTGAGATAAACCGCCACAGATCGATCCCGACGTTTGTGCGTTGCAACCCCATGGCGATACTCGCCGCCGTATACCAAAGCAACGAGAACGTGAATATGGCGCGCCGTCCAAAGCGGTCCGCCACGGATCCAAACACGATCGTCCCGACAAAGAGTCCGGCAAAAGTTGCGGCGGCGAAGGAGGCCTGGTCCGTGAGACCAAACAATCCGTTTTCCCCGGCTCGAAAAATTCCGCTCGAAATTAGACCCGGGCTCAGATAGGCAGTTTGAAACAGGTCGTACATTTCAAAGGCGCCGCCGAGAGAGAGCAGGATGACCAGCCGCCAGATCTCCCAGCAAGCGGGAAGCCGGTCAATGCGTGCCGTGATTTCCGCTGCATTACTTCGAGACATGTCTTTCTCCCATTGGAAGTGCGGCGCATTTCCGACTCGGGTGCGGGCTCCGCTTGTCTACGCTGAGTTCCGAAGGGGAGTCCGACGGAATATTGTTCGTTGCCCCTGAATGACTAGAAAATTCCCGAGCGGCCTTTTGCAAGCGACTCTCCCGGCAATTCAATATTCAGCTGGTGCAAATCGGTGGCCTGAAGGTCAGGGAGCCTTTGCACGGCATCGAGAAATCTTTGGGATTCCTGGGATGAAATAATCCGCTCGGTGAGGATTTGAAATTTCCGGATGTAGTCAGCACGTCCGAATGGTTTGGCGCCCAGCGGGTGCGCGTTTGCGACCGCCAATTGATCCTCGATCCGCGTGCCATGCTTGAGCAGGATCTCAACTCGTCCACCGAAAGCTCTTTCGGCGGGGTCGGTCGCATGATAGCGGCGAGTCCACTCTTCGTCTTCCCGAGTTTCGATGCTGCGCCAGAGCCGGATCGTATCCGGGCGGCTGGCGCGTTCCGGCGTGTAGCTCTCAATATGATGCCAGCGGCCATCTTGAAGAGCCACGGCGAAGATATACATGATGGAATGATCGAGAGTTTCCCGGCTGGCTTTTGGATCGAACTTTTGCGGATCGTTCGCGCCGGTGCCGATCACGTTGTGTGTGTGGTGGCTGGTATGGATGATCACCTTTTCGATTTGTGAGAGATTGGAAAATTTTTCTCTCATGCGGAAGGCGAGATCGATCAGTGCTTGCGCTTGATACTCGGCGCTATGCTCCTTGGTAAAACTTTCCAGTATGGCGCGCTTGGGTTCGCCCGGCCCGGGGAGCGCCACCTCATAATGTGCGTCCAGCCCCTCCAGCATCCATGCGACGACGCTATCTTCTCCTTCATAGATCGGGCTCGGCGACTCTTCGCCACGCATCGCGCGATCCACCGCTTCTATCGCCATTTTTCCGGAATGCGCTGGAGCGAATGCCTTCCAACTGCTGATCTCGCCCTTACGTGACTGGCGGGTGGTGAAGCTCACGTGGACCGCCTGCTGGATCGCCTGATAAATCGTATTCACTGGCAGACCAAGCAGCGCTCCGATTCCCGCTGCTTGCGCGGGACACAGATGCGCGATGTGATCGATTCTGTGCCGATGAAGGCAAATCGCCTTGACGAGATCGATTTGAATTTCGTACCCGGCGGCAATTCCGCGAATGAGATCTTTTCCAGTCTTCCTCATCGCTTGAGCTACCGCAAGGATGGGCGGGATGTTGTCTCCGGGATGAGAATAGTCCGCGCCTAGAAACGTGTCGTGCATGTCCAGTTCGCGGACCGCCGTGCCGTTCGCCCAGGCCGCCCACTCCGGACTAAAACGTTGTTGAGATGTTACGCCGAATACCGTTGCGCCGTCATTGCGCGGATGGCCAAGAGCCATCACCCGAGCTGCAACGACTGGGCCGCGATTGATCGCGGCAATCGCCACTGCAGCGTTGTCGATGATGCGGTTGATGATGAGATCAGTCACATCGGGCTGAACCGTGACACCGTCGGCTGCGACAACGGCCATTTTCCAGGCGAGCTGTTCTTCGCGCGGGAGTTGCGCTTTGGACGGATGGACCCTTACCGGATGGATTTGCATTTTAGATTTTATCAACGCTTCGTTCCAAATCGGCATCGCAGTACCGGGGTTCTGTAGCGTCGGCCTTCAGGCCGACACTGTAGGTGCAACCACATGCCCGTCCCGCACGCGGGACGGGCGCTACATTGGCCAAAAGCCACGTTCTCACTTGTCTCCAGCGTATTTGCCTTCTAGCTCATCAAACAACGGTTTCTTGACGAGCCGTTGGCGCTCCGCGAAACTAGCGATCCCGCTCTGCGGGACGCTGGACTCATCCATCCGGCCGCTTGTCTTGAGTTGTTTCAAGGCCGCCTGCATGCCTGCGATCGCCCCCTGAAGAGCAACGTTTGCGTACAGCACAAGCCCAAAGCCCATCTTCGCCAGCTCTTCCTGGCCAAGAACGGGCGTCTTCCCGCCAACAACAATGTTGATGACCTGCGGCACAGGCAGCCGTTGGGGAATTCTGCGTATATCATCAGCGCGTTCGGGAGCCTCCACGAAAGTCACATCCGCACCGGCCTCGATGTACCGTTGAACGCGCTCGATGGCCGGCTCGAATCCGTCCACCGCGACCGCATCGGTGCGGGCGATGATCAACAAGTCGGCGCTGCTGCGGGCATCGACGGCGGCTTTGATTTTTCCGATCATCTCTTCAACCGGAATGACCGACTTACTGGAAAAGTGCCCGCATCTCTTCGGCATTGTCTGATCTTCGATTTGGATCGCATTTGCGCCCGCGCGTTCGAGTACGCGCACACAGTGCCGAACGTTCAGGGCATTCCCAAAACCAGTCTCCGCGTCAACGAGGACAGGGATGTCCACGGCCTCGCGGATCGTGGTTGCGTGCTGCGCAATTTCGGGTAGGCTGACGAACCCAAGATCGGGCAGCCCCCAAAAAGTATTCGTAACGCCGGCGCCACTTAGATACACGGCCTCGAAGCCAGCGCCCGGCACAAGCAACCCGCGGCGTTCGCCCAGCTTTGAGCGCAAAACTTTCCCGTTGTCAAGACTCAAAGTGTTCCCCGCAACTTGAGAGCCAGATTCTGCGCGAATACAGTACACCGACTTAGGAAGTTTTGCCGATCTTCTTGGCTCGTGAAATTGGGCGGCGTGTCTGTTCGTTTGGCGGGTCTTCGAGTAGACTTATTTACATAATGCAGCAGTAGAGTGAACGAAAGGTTGGCGGATTATGCGCGGAAACGTGTCTTTGGTTGACGTCACCCTTCGTGACGGATTTCAAAACGAACCGAAACCCGTCTCGACGCGGGATAAATTGCGGCTTGCCGAGAAACTCGTCCAGGCAGGAATCAAGGAAATTCAGGCTACGAGTTTTGTCCATCCCCGTTGGGTGCCACAAATGGCCGACGCCGAGGCTGTCGCGGCGGGGTTGGGCAAATTCCCCGGCGTCAAGTTCTCGGCCCTCGTGCCAAACCTGAAGGGTTATGACCGTGCCGTGGCTGCCGGCATTCTCCACCACGAATTCGTCATGTCAGCGAGTGATACGTTCAATCACAAGAACTTGAATCGCAGTATCGCGGAGTCCCTTGATTTGCTGAGCGAAGTGACTCACAGAGCCGAACAGGATGGCGTGGAAATCCGAGTGGGAATCGCCACCAGCTTCCACTGCCCTTTTGAGGGCAAAATCTCCAGCAGGGCGCTGCTTGCCGTGGTCAAGGCCGTGAGGGAGCGCTGCCAATGGCGAATCGGGATCGCCGATACGGACGGAATGGCGTTTCCGGATCAGGTCACCGAAGCGATAAACGTTTTGCGGGAAGAATTGAAATTGCCCCCCGAAGACATAGCTCTGCATTTCCACGACACCTACGGGCGAGGGCTGTCGAACGCTCTCGCTGGACTCAATGCGGGAATTCGAGAATTCGATGCAACGACCGCCGGGCTCGGTGGATGCCCCTACTGTCCCGGGGCGAGCGGCAATTTAGCGACCGAGGATCTGGTGGACTTTCTTCACGGGATGGGATTCGAAACCGGAATCGATCTGGAGAAATTGTTGGACGCTGCCGAATTTGCGATCCAGTTTTCGGCGCGGCCGTACCAGGGGCATTTACTGCGCGCACACCGCGCGGGGGCTTGCGGCGTGACTCCCGGACCGGCAAACGCGGCATCCATTTGATCGCAATAATCCAAAAAAGGGTTCCATGCCACTACCGCTGAACGGGATTCGCGTTTTGGATGTGACCAACGTGCTTGCTGGGCCCTTTTGCGGCTTTCAATTGGCGCTGCTGGGCGCGGAAGTCATCAAAATCGAAAATCCGAAAGCCGGCGATTTGGCGCGCCAGTTGGGCGCCGATCCCGCCTCGTCCAGCAGATTGATGGGAACTTCGTTTGTTGCCGTGAATGCGGGCAAACAGTCGGTGACCATCAATCTGAAAACTTCCGAAGGGAAAAAGATATTCAAGGAATTTGTCGCCGTTTCGAATGTGGTGCTGGAAAACTTCCGTCCCGGCGTGATGAAGCGGCTGGAGCTTGACTATCCGGTGCTTTCCCGCGTCAATCCAGCGATCGTCTACTGCGCGGTAACCGGATTTGGACAGGATGGTCCACTCGCCATGCGGCCGGCCTATGACCAGATCATCCAGGGAATGTCCGGGATCATGGACGTGACGGGCAGCGCGGAGAGCGCGCCCTTGCGTGTGGGATACCCCATCTGCGACACCCTGGGAGGAATCACAGCAGCGCTCGCAATCTGCGCCGCCCTGATCGAAGCGCGTGCAACCGGACGCGGACGCATGATTGACGTGTCGATGCTCGAGGCCACGCTTGCTTCCATGGGCTGGGTGGTATCCAATTTTCTAAATGGAGGCATTGTCCCCGTGCCGATGGGGAACGAAAACTTTACTGCCGCTCCATCGGGGACGTTTCGCACGGCCCATGGGCTCCTGAATATTGCCGCGAACGAAGTAGCCCAGTATGAGAAGTTGTGCGATCTTCTGGAGCGTCCCGACCTGAAGACAGATCCCCGTTTTTGCGACCGGGAGCTGCGCAGAGAAAATCGCGCAGCCATCAATCGTGAAGTGGAACGAGCACTTTCAGCCCGCGGGGCCGCCGAATGGGAGGGCCTGATGATCGCGGCAGGGGTCCCTGCTGGCCGCGTCTTAAGTGTTCCGGAGATTCTCGCGCAACCTCATCTGCGAGATCGACACTTTGTCACGACATTCCAACATGCGGATGGCACGCAGAACATCGCGCGAGGTGGATTTCAATTTCCAGACGATCCAGTCAGGCCGGAGAGCCCGGCGCCGAACCTTTCCCAGGACACCGAACGCTGGTTGCGCGAATTGGGACACGGCTCGGAGGAGATCGCGGAGCTTCGATCGAAGGGCGTGATTTGAAAATAGGAGGAGTTGTGATCGCCTTCGAGGAGAAACCTGCGGACCGCCCGTACTCAGCCGGAATCGGATCCACCCAGTTGTATTTATGTCAAAGAGATATAATCATATAGATAATTATTTTACGGTAAATCGTAAAATCGTCAGCGCTGAGGAAAGCCGGCTTCTCGCCACCGATCAGGGTGCTTTGCAAACAAAATTGGCCTCGTCGTTGATGTTGCCGCGGCCTTTGTAGTCGGCGACTTGCGGGTACGGGCAGAGCGGCCGGCTGCGATCGGCTACACCATTCGTCAGGTGCGAGGCGACGATACGCTCCGGCGCTTTGCCTTTCTCGACCCAGTCTTCGATGACCGCCATCTTGCTGAAGGTGTCGGGTCCTTCGCCGCCTTCGCAATGCCCCATTCCCGGCACCATGAAGAGACGCACCCAGCTCGCGATTTTCTCCGCGCCACCCATCATTTCGACAACGTTGTTGTAATACTCGACGCTCGCGCGCGGCGCGACGTTCGGATCGGCCCAACCGTGATACATGAAGAGCTTTCCGCCGTGCGCCACGAATTCCGACAGATTTGGATCGACCGCATTGATCGTGTCATTGTCCACTTTGTCCGCGAGCTCGACGTCGCTATCGAAATTCAGCGTGTGCCAGTCCCAGTTCGGGTCCTTGAACACGACATAGCGGTATTGATCGAGCGCGTAAACGAACGGCTCGGTACCTCCGGCCAGGAGGCCCCAACCGAGCTCGGTGCCCGGCTCATAGGTGGGGAAAATTTCCTTTCCGGTGCGCGGGTTCGTCACCGGCGTCATGATCTTGGTCATGGCTTCCACTTGGGGCGCCGTGAGGCACGTTGGAGCGTCTACTCCTTTGCACAAGAGCGTGCTCGGGCTGAAGTGGCAGCGCGTGGGATCGTTAATCAGGCCGTCTTTCACACCGTCGATCGCGTCGCAAGCGTCGAGCACGGCTTTGTGGATCATGACGTACTTGGTCTTGGGGATGAAACTTGCGGGCTCCTTCAGCATGGCCTGGCCGATCCAGATCTGCCAGGTGGAGAGATGCGTCCTCGGATTTGCGGCAGCGCCCGCGATCACGCCGTCGTAATCCTTGGGATAGCGCTGCACTTCCTTGAGGCCTTCGCGTCCGCCGGTGGAGCAGCCGTTCCAGTAAGAGATGCGCACGCCCTTGCCGTAAAACGCTTCGATGATCGACTTGGCCTGCACCGTCATCTCGTGGACCGCGCGGTAGCCGAAATCGGTGAGCTTTTCAGGATGTCCGAGGGCGAACGTGCCGCGATTGCCGGTGTGGCCCGTGTCAGTCGAGGCGGTTGCGTATCCGCTCTTCAGTGCCTGGCTCATCGCGCCGTAGCTGATTGCGCCTGCCCAGCCGCCGTTGCCGACTGCCTGAAATTTTCCATTCCATCCCGACGCCGGCATCCACACTTCAATCTTAATGTCGCTGTCGCTCGTGGGCCGCAAAGTCGCCGCCACACGGCAGAAGGCGGGCAGGTCCTTGAATCCGCTCTTCACCGAATCCTGCGAATGCTCTTCGGGTGAAAGAGCAAAATCGCCAGCGCCGATCAAGCGGGTCTGCGTAATCGTAGTATTCGGCAAGGCAAGCGACGTCAGCGTGGGACATGATGCCGGTTCAGCCGGCGCGGCGCTGGTGGGCGCCGAGCTAACCGTGGTGAGCGCAAAAAAAATCACAGAACAGAACACGAGGCAAAGAACGCGAACTTTAGCTAATAAGTTCACGGTGTGCTCCTTTCGAACTGGATGGGAATAGCGGGCCAGGCGGAGCATAGCAGAAAAGGCCGGACAACGGCGGCTCGAAGCAGGCGCCACCGCGACATATTTATAGTTTATAGGACCGGTTCGCGAACCGTCCATTTTGCTGAAAAGGCTGATTTTGTCTCTCACCGACGGGGTGTGTACCTCCGAGGCGTCTTTACTGCGTTAAGACCGGATAAATTTAATTCTGAGGAAAGAAATCACCCGAAGGTTCGTTGATAAGAGTTCATCCCGGAAATGTAGGTCCAAAACCGTGTGCTGGAGGATTCGGCGCCAGCGGCCTCGGCCGCTGCGAGGCCCGGCCGGTGATCGGCATCGAAATGGGCAAAGGCGAAGGACGCTTCGAAAGTTTGGCTTTCGGATCAACCGAAAGCATCAGAAAGAAACGCAATTACGGCCGGGAGCGTCTAGGAGTAAGATTGAGGTGGACGGTGTGCCGCGAAAATTGATGCAGTGCGGCAGGTTCTATGTGGAGGTAATGCGATGAGGGCTAGACTTTTTGCGTGCTTCGCTGTAGCTTCTTGCCTTCTTCTCGTCTCACGCCCGATCTTTGCGCACCACTCGATGTCAATGTATGACATGTCGCAAACCATTACTTTGAAGGCCACGGTCGAGGATTTCGATTGGTCGAATCCCCACGTCCAAATTCATTTCGACGTGAAGGACGACAAGGGAAACGTCGAAAAGTGGTTGGCCGAATGCCCCGGCCCGAACAGACTCTCAAAAACGGGATGGAACAAGGATTCATTGAAACCGCAGGAAGAAATCACGATTACCGGCAATCCTACCAAAGACGGCTCAAAGAGCCTCCGCCTCGGCAAGGTTGTGCTTCCCAACGGAGAAGAACTCGTGGGACGTACCCGCTGAAGCTTTCCCGCGTGCTGTGTATTAAATTCCGAAAGGCGCAACACAGAGGCCACAAAGAATCACGGAGAACCGCAGAGAAATCGGCCTTTCTCGTTCCGTCGTCAAATCCCCTTCCTTTCCATAGATCCCTCAGTGCCCTCTGTGGCTTTTCTCTGCGTTCTCTGTGTTAAATTCCGAAAAGCTCAACACGGAGGCCGCAATGTCACGCGCCGCAGCTTACTTCTTTCCCTTCAGAACAAGCTTCTGCACGCGCCAGTTGTTCATATCGGCAACGTAAATCACGTCTTCCGCGGGGCAAGCGAGACCATGAGCCCAGTTGAACTGGCCCAACTCGTGGCCGGACAGACCGTATTTGCCGAGGATCTTGCCGTCGGGCAGCGAGAGCTTGTAGATTCTGCCGGGTTCTGCGTCAGTGGCGTAGAGATACTGGGTCGGGCCATTCGTGATGCAAATGGTCCACGGCGCGGTCTCATCGGGGTGGCTGACGGGCATGTTGCCGAGAACCGGGTGGCGCGTCTTGTCGTAAGCCGCATTGAGGAAAATAAATTTCTTGAAATTGCCATCCGTGTCGAAGACCTGAATGCGGCGGTTCCCGCGATCGGCTGCGTACACGTTCCCCTCGCGATCGATCCCAACGTTGTGCGGATTCCGGAACTTGCCCGGATTTTCGTTGGCGTGTTCTCCTCCCTCGCCCGGCCCTCCCCATTGTTTGATCCAGTTTCCATGTTTGTCGAACTTGGCGAGGCGCGAATTGAAGTAGCCATCTCCGATGTAGATATTGTCGCTGGCGTCCCACGCGACGTCGGTCGATCCGTTGAACATGGCGTCCACGGGAGTGGGCGGCGGATTGGCGTGCCGGTAACGGGGTTCGTCCGGCCCTTCGTCGCGCCGCCCGAGGTTCATCATTACGATTCCTTCGGGGTTCAACTTCACCACGGACATGGCGGCCTTGTCGACAATCCACAAGTTGTCATATTTGTCGAATCGGACGGAGTGCGCATAGGCCAGGCCGTATACTCCATGGGCGACCTCGCGCACGAAGTTACCCTTTTCGTCGTATTCGAATATGTTCGTTGTGGCGTTCCCGTAAACCGGGCCACCGGTCGCGGACGTCCCGGGATGATTCAGAACTACTAGGTGCCCCTTGGAATTGACCGCCACGGCAAGCACTTCTCCCAGGTTCCTGTCGGGGGTAATTTTCAAGAACGGCACGGATTCGAACGGAATGTCAGGTACAACCTGCTGCGCGAAGACAGGAGTTGCCAGCAGGGAAAGCAAAGTAATCATGCAAAACCGCTTCATGGAGCCTCCAAAAAGTTGCGATTTGCGTTCCACCTCTGAAACCAAGCCCATCATTAGACCCGATCGCGTGCGGCGCGAAAGACTTTCCCGCCGCACCCAGCGTTAAAGTGTTCCTTTAGGCGTGGACGTGAAAACCGAATTTGATGAGTCCAGCGCCAAAATACGGAATTTCTTTATATTGATTCGGCGAATGCCACGCTCAAGCCTTTTCCCACCGGAATCAAGACATGCTGAAATTGCTCCAGGCTTTTGACCATCGTGAGATAGCCTGCAATTTCGTCAGGATGTGACAACGCGTTATCAGCCAAGACAAGCGCCTGTGGGGCGAGTTTAGGCAGGAGGAGAGCCAATTGGCCGGGCGCGCTTGTTCTGTCAGCATCAAAGAATACAAAATCAAATGGCCCCGGAAGAGTCTTGATGACCTCAGTGGCGTCTCCCACTCGCAGATCTACATATTGCAAAAGCCCGGCTTCGAGGAGGTTGTCATGCGCCATCCTGTGCTTATCGCGGCTGCGATCGATGCTGACGACGTGTCCGCCTTCCGGTCCTACCGAAGATGCGAGCCAAATAGTGCTGTATCCGTTGGAGGTGCCGATTTCCAATAGCCGCCGCGCACGCGAGCTGCGGGCGAGTATGCTTACGATCGCCGCCGTCTCTGGCTCGAGGTTCAGGAGTTTGCGTGAGTGCTCGGGCTCCTGGGCATCGTGGATCCGCGCGTGCTCTTCGAGCTGCTTGAGGAAAATTTGGATTTCCGGGTTCATTTGATGGTGGCGCCGGCGCACTGGTGGCTCAGGCCATTCGCATTCTATATAATGGCGCGTCTTCGTGCCAAACATGGATTTCGAATTCAGCGGCAAAGTGAAGGATCTCCAGGGGCGCTTGCAGGCCTTTATGGAGGAGTACATTTATCCAAACGAACGGCGCTTCCACGACGAAATTGCACGCGACCGATGGTCCCCGGCGGGCATAGTAGAAGAACTGAAACCGAAAGCGCGTGCCGCTGGTCTGTGGAATCTCTTTTTACCGAATGACGAGCACGGTGCCGGGCTAACGAATCTGGAGTACGCGCCACTGTGCGAGAGCATGGGCCGCAGCTCCATGGCCCCGGAGGTGTTCAACTGCGCGGCGCCAGACGCAGGCAATATGGAGGTGCTCGCCCGCTACGGCACGCCGGAGCAGAAAGCGCGCTGGCTGAAGCCGCTCCTCGCCGGAGAGATTCGATCGTGCTTCGCGATGACCGAACCCGCGGTCGCATCCTCCGACGCAACGAATATCGAGGCCAGCATCATTCGAAACGGATACGAGTATGTAATCAATGGCCGCAAGTGGTGGTCTTCCGGCGCGGGCGATCCGCGCTGCAAGATCGCGATCTTCATGGGGAAAACCGATCCCTCGGCGGCGCCGCACAAACAACAATCGATGGTGCTGGTGCCGATGAACGCGCCGGGAGTCAAGATCGTCCGGCTGCTGACCGTGTTCGGCTACGACCACGCGCCGCATGGCCATGGCGAAATCACATTTGAAAATGTTCGCGTGCCGGTGTCGAATCTTTTGCTCGGCGAGGGTCGCGGATTCGAGATTGCTCAAGGGCGTTTGGGGCCGGGGCGCATCCATCACTGCATGCGGTGCATTGGTGTCGCCGAGCGAGCCCTCGAAACGATGTGCAAACGTGTCCAATCGCGCGTTGCTTTTGGTAAGCCGCTCGCCGAACAGGGCACCATCCGCGCAGATATCGCCAGGTCGCGCATCGAGATCGACCAGGCACGGCTGCTGACGCTTGCGGCGGCCTATAAGATGGACACGGCAGGAAACAAGGCAGCGCGCGCGGAGATCTCGATGATCAAAGTCGTTGCGCCGAACGTCGCTCTGCAAGTGCTCGATCGAGCCATCCAGGCACATGGAGGCGCCGGCGTTTCTCAGGACACGTTTCTCGCCGAGGCGTGGGCGAATGTGCGCACGCTGCGACTCGCCGACGGGCCGGACGAAGTACACCTGGAAACCGTCGCCAAACTCGAACTCAGAAAATTTCCGAAGCCGCCAGCGCTGCCAGCCTCAGACTGAACACCATGCCTCCTATCGTGCTGGAAACTTTGCAATCACTGAAAGGTTTCGTCGGCCGGGAAATCGCCACGACGGATTGGTGCCTCGTCACGCAGGACCGCATTCGGCAGTTTGCCGAAGCAACGGAAGACCGCCAGTGGATTCATGTCGATCCCGAACGCGCGGAGCGTGAATCACCGTACGGCGCGACAATAGCGCACGGCTTCCTGACGCTATCTTTGCTCAGCTATTTCATGAAGCAGGCGATTCAGATACCGCGGGACGTTCGCTTGAGCATCAATTACGGATTGAATCGTGTCCGCTTCCCCGCCCCCGTTCGCTCGGGCACGGAAATTCGCGCGCGCGTCACGCTTCAATCTTTCCAGGAGCTTCCCGATAGCGTCGAAGCCGTCTTTAGTGTTTCGTTGGAGGGGAAGGCCGCCGCGAAGCCGTGCTGCGTGGCGGAATGGATCGTCCGTTACTATTCCTAATTCAATTGGCAGACTTCAGCGTGTGTGGCAACACACGCGTGAGCGTTTTTTTGTAGCGCCTGGAAAGGGTCGGGTCATCGTCGATTCAAGCATTTGCCCGCCTGAAGGCGGGCCCTACACAGAGCAAAACCCAATTGCCGCACACACTCCTCAGATCGCGCCCGTTTCGGCGGCACGCAGGGACGCCTGCAACAATGTTTCGATCTTGCGCGGCAACGAGGCGAAGCGCTGATCTTGCGTGAGTCCCAGGTGATAGCGGTAGTAGATCTGCTGCAAAATCACAGCCACTTTGAATCGAGCAAAGGCGAGATAGAAGGCCATTTGCGAAACATCGCGGCCCGTGGCCAGCGCGTATTTCTCGACGAGCTGCACGCGCGTCAGACTGCCGGGATAATTCGAAGGGCACCAGCGGACTTGTTGCAAGTCGTTCGAATCCTTCGCGTCGACCCAATAGGCCAGAGCTGTGCCCAGATCAGAGAGCGGATCACCAATCGTGCACATTTCCCAGTCCAGCAGGCCGATGATCTTCGTGACGTCATTTGGATCCAGGACCATGTTGTCGTACTTGTAGTCGTTATGGATCAACGTGGCTTCTCTCATCGGAGGCATGTGCTCGATCACCCAGGCGGCGATGCGCTCGACTTCGGGCAAGTCATGCGTCTGCGAGCCGCGGTAACGATCGATCCAGCCACGCACCTGGCGTTCCAGGTAGCCTTGCGGCTTGCCGAGATCGCCTAGCCCGATCGCCCTGTAGTCCAAACTTTGCAGGTGCGCCAGGTTGTCAACAAATGATTCGCTCAGGCGTTGTGCCACCTCGGGAGAAAAGTTCAAGCCATCAGGCGGGTCTTTGCGCAGGATGATTCCCCGGATCGGTTCCGTGAGGTAAAAGGGCGAGCCCACAATGGAGTCGTCATCACAGAAAAGCAGGACTTTGGGCGCCTGCGGGTATGCGGAATGCAGTTTTGACAAGACGCGATACTCACGACTCATATCGTGAGCCGACTTGACCTTGCTTCCGAAAGGCGGGCGCCGCAGGATCATTTCCCGATGGCCGAAACGAACGAGGTAAGTGAGATTTGAATGACCGCTGGGGAATTGTTCGGCCGTGAGCGGCCCTGTGCTGGCGGGAAAATAGCGCAGCAAGAATTTCTCGAGTGCCGCTAGAGGAAGCTCTTCCCCGGCTCTCATCGCGGTTGGATGGTCTAGAAAATCTTTCAACACAGAGGTCACAAAGAACACAAAGGGTGCTGCTCAAATTACTGCAAGTTGCTTGTGGGATACAACGCTACCCCGTATTTCTCGCTATACGCATGCGTGTGAAACCGAAATCATCAGGTATGCCGCAAGACAGGGGCTTCTTGTGGCGCCGGCGTCTCGCCGGCGTTGTTCCCCTGAGTTGACGGCCAAGAGACTGCCGGCGAGACGCCGGCGCCGCCAAATCGCACTCAGCCACATGCTGACTCGATGCTGAATCCTTTGTGAAAAATGCAAACTACGCGGTCTGACCTCCGTCAACTACGAGGACATGGCCTGTTACGAAGTCAGAAGCGCTCGATGCCAGAAAAACCGCGGCGCCCTTCAGATCGTCTTCGCTCCCAAAGCGGCCCAATGGAATGCTCTTCAAAAAAGTTTCTCTATTTCGCTCAATGACGGCGCCAGACATGTGTGTGGGAAACCAGCCGGGGGCGATGGCGTTCACGTGAATATTGTGAGTGGCCCACTTTCGCGCCAAGTCGCGCGTAAAAGTGATCACGCCGCCCTTGCTGGCGCTGTATCCGATTGCCTGGAGCTCCGGCGGCGAGCCGCCCATTCCCGCAACCGAAGCAATATTGATGATTTTTCCCCGCTTTTGCCCAATCATGACCTTGCCTACGGCCTGCGAGCACAAGAAAGTTCCCGTCAGATTCGTTTCCAGGACCTTGTTCCATTGCTCCAGGCGCATTTCTTCCGCGGGAGCGCCCCAGGAAGTACCCGCGTTGTTGATTAAGATATCGATTCGCTCAAACCGTGCGATTGTGGCCTCCACTGCCTCCAGGATGCTCGCAGGATTCGTGACATCACATGCAAGGGCCAGAGTTGTTACGCCGAGTGTCTTCAATTCTTCAGCGGCGCTCTCACAGCGCTCTTTCTTGCGGGCACAGAGCACCAAGTTTGCGCCCATTTCCGCAAGGCCTTCCGCCATCTGGCGTCCCAGCCCAACGGAGCCTCCTGTAATTATCGCCACGCGTCCGGTGAGATCAAGGAGCTGTCTTACATTTGCTGCTTGATGGATTGGCATCCACTCCCCCAAGGACTTCGGATTCAGTACGTCAGTCAAGAATGATGGACAACGAGCACCTCCGTAGTTAAGCAGACATTCCATGCAATGCAAGGAAAACTGAGCGGCCGCGTTGGCGCAATACCAGAACGCACCGGTCTAACCATTGCCGTTGAGGCATGTCCCATCTGAAATTTCCCGGCGAACTCTCTCTCAACGCGTTGATTCTGGTATCCTCGTGGCTGTGCGCCGCAGAACTTTCTTCCTCCTCTTCGTTCTGATTCTTGTCAGCGCGCGGACCCCGCACGCGTCGCCGCAGGGGGTTCCGGCACAGCAGGGCGCGGCGCCAGCGCAGACGCCGCAGCAACCCGCCGCGCAACAAACCCCTCAACCGGCCACGCCACAACCTGCGCCGCAATCCGCGCAGCAAGCCCCGCAACCAACCACGCCTCCAGCTGCCACATCGCGGAATACGCTGACCGTGGTCGTTCTGGATCCCGCGCACGGAGGCGCCGATCAGGGTGCGCGCGGATCATCGGGCATCACCGAGAGTGACGTCGCCCTGAGTTTCGCGCGCCTGCTGCGAATTTCTCTCGAGGCGCAGGGCCTTCACGTACTCTTGACGCGCCAGGCAAATGAAGATCCATCATTCGATGAGCGTTCGAAAACAGCGAATGCACAGCGAGGAGCGATTTTCATCACATTGCACGTTTCCTCCACGGGTCCGGCCGGAACGGTGCGGGTATATTCCCTGCCGCAGGAGGGCGCCCCGGCTGTGACGGCGGCATCAATCGCGCCTCGTCCTGGGCTGGTTCGCTGGGACCACGCACAACAGGGCTATCTCGATCTGAGCCGGAGGCTGGCTGAACTGATCCAGATTCAGATGGCGCAACGTTTTCGCGGCTCGCCGGAGACCCCCATTGCAGTTGCGGTTCGGCAGTTGCGGACGGTTGCGGCTCCGGCCGTCGCGATCGAAGTATCGAGCGTGAGCCTGCGCGACCGCGCGCCGCTTGACAAGATAGCGCCGGTCCTGGCCGACGGCGTGGCACGCGCGGTGGCAGCGTTTCGGCTAGTCTACGAAGCAGGAGTGAAGTAGCCCCGTGTCGCGAGGACTTAAAACCACGATTGCCGTACTTGCCGTGATGGTTTTGTTCGGCCTGATTACTCTACCGAGCCTGCGCCAAGCAATCCAACGTATATCCGGCAACCCACGCACCGAAGAACAGGCGCGCCGGGACGTGATGCAAATTCCGATCTCGACCCCAACCGATGTGAAAGTGAAGGCTCAGATGTACTGGCTCTCCGCGACCTCACCCGCGGCGCTGGAGGCAACCACGATCGAGCTTCCGCTTTCGGCGGATCCCGTCGAGCGTTCGAAACAACTTCTAATCGCGCTGATTGCGGATGCTCCTACACCGAATCAACGCACCTTGCCGGCGGATGCGATATTGCTGGCGTTCTACCTTCAGCCTGACGGCACGGGCGTCGCGGATTTTTCGGATGCCCTCTCAGCCGAGACTCCGTCAGGAATTCTGAGCGAACAACTGGTCGTGGACTCCATCGCGCAGACGCTTGGCGCGAACGTAAATGGGATTCGACAATTGAAGATTCTCATTCATGGACAAGAGGCGGAGACGCTCGCCGGGCATCTCGATCTGTCCGGCCTATTCCCGGTTTCGTCGTCGGCTCCAGCAGCTGTGCCGGTCTCCCAGACTCTTGGCACTGGACAAACCAAGCCATCCGCGTCGAGTCCAGTGCTTCCGGCGCCGGCAAAACAAGCAGCGCATTGAGCCACGCGGCTTTTTGTGTGCGGTTGACACTGCTGTAGGCCGCGGTCAAACTCGAATCCATGTCCCGAGGAGGAACCTTGCGAAGCGATGGACGCGCGCATGACCAGATGCGCCCTGTGAAATTGACGCCAGACTTTATCCCGAGCGCCGAGGGGAGCGTGTTAATCGAGATCGGCAACACGCGCGTGATCTGCACCGCGACTGTAGACGACGGCGTCCCGTCGTTCTTGAAAGGCCAGGGCAAGGGCTGGGTGACGGGCGAATATGGCATGCTCCCGCGCGCCACCGAGCAGCGAACGGCGCGCGAGTCCACGCGCGGGCGGCCTTCGGGGCGCACGCTCGAAATTCAGCGGCTGATTGGGCGGTCCTTGCGAGCCATCACAGACCAGCAGAAATTGGGCGAAAGAACCGTGTGGCTCGATTGCGACGTGATCCAAGCCGATGGCGGCACGCGGACGGCTTCGATCACCGGCGCGTACGTCGCGTTGGTTCTCGCGATGGAGCGCATGGTGGCGGCAGGGATCTTGAAAGCGCTTCCGCTGACTGATTCCGTGGCGGCAACTAGCGTCGGCCTGGTGGACGGCACGGCGCTGCTTGACCTCGCGTACGACGAAGATTCCCGCGCTGAAGTGGACATGAACGTGGTGATGACTGGAAACGGCAAGTTCGTCGAAGTCCAGGCCACGGCCGAGGGGCAGCCGTTTGCCGGAGCCGAATTGCAGGACCTGCTGGCGCTGGCAGCGGCCGGAATTCGCCGCCTTACCGAGCATCAATCCACTTTGGTGCAGACGAATTTCCGTGTCCGCGCAAAGTAAACCTCTCCGCTTGGGCGTTGCTTCGTCAAATGAAGGCAAGCTGCGCGAATATCGCGCGCTGGCTGGTTCCGCTGGCGCATCCCTCGATCTTGTATTGATCCCGAATTTCGACGCATTGCCGAAATTCGACGAGGTAGCCGAGACATTTGCGGAGAATGCCGTGGGCAAAGCCCTGCACTATAGCCGTCTCTCCGAGGGACTCGTGATTGCCGATGATTCGGGGCTCGTTGTGCCGGCGCTCGGGGCCGAGGGAGAACTGCTCGATGCGCCGCGCGGGGAGGGCGGCTTTGGCTACGACCCGATATTCTTCTTCCCCGTTCTCGGGAAAACATACGCGGAAGTTTCGCGCGAAGAAAAGAATCAGTATAGTCACCGCGGAAAAGCCTTTCGCAAGGCGCTCGATTTCCTCGCATCTGGCTCTTAGCTTGGATTTCTCACCACGATCCGAGAAAGTGAACCTGCGGTCCCACACTTTGCTGCGGAGTGTGGGGTTTGGTGGCGTCCCAGCCAGGCCGGGACGATTCCTGCATTTCCATTGCGGCGTAAAACCGCCGGCGAGACGCAAAGAAGCGTCCCCAAGGCCGCGAAACGAAAATCAGCCTCTCGTAAACCAGCTGCGCAGGTTTCCTCCTCGCGCGCAGCCCAGGCGAAAGGGGCGGGAACGAATCCGCAGCGCGTGCGCGCGATTCTCCAGAAGCTTGACGAGGCCTATCCCGACGTAGTCTGTGCGCTCGAGCACGAGACGCCTTTTCAATTGCTGATTTCAACGATCCTTTCCGCTCAGTGCACGGACGTTCGCGTCAACCAGGTCACGAAGACGTTGTACGTGAAGTATCCCACGCCTAAGGATTTCAGCTATGCCGACCCCAAGGATCTCGAGGAGGACATCCGGCCGACGGGCTTCTTTCGAAACAAAACAAAATCCATCATGGGCGCGAGCAAGAAGATCGTTGAAGAATTTGGCGGAGAAGTGCCGCAAACGATGGAACAGCTCCTGACGCTTCCCGGTGTAGCGCGAAAAACGGCGAACGTGGTGCTGGGCACGGCGTTTGGCATCGCCTCCGGGATCGTTGTCGATACGCACGTGACGCGTCTCTCTGAACGCCTCGATCTTTCACGAAATACCGATCCCAAGAAAATCGAACAAGACTTGATGAAAGTTATTCCGCGAGAAAAATGGATTCTGTTTTCTCACCAGTTGATCTGGCACGGGCGCAAGGTCTGCCAGGCGCGCAAGCCGCGTTGCGCGGAATGCAATCTCGAACGCCTCTGCTACGCGAGAGACAAGACGGTCTGACGACTCCCTTTTTCGAATCATCCGTCCTCGGGCGGTAGACGCCTCCCGCCCCCGTTGGGTATAGTTCCCAAATGCAATTATTGACGGGCAAAGTGGCCGCGGCACGCATTGCTGGAATCCTCCATCCGAAATATCAAGTTCACGGCTATTCCATTAACTTGACGGCTCGCAAGATTTTTTCGGTGGACCCAACCGGCCAGATTGATTTCGGGGGAAGCGAGTACATAGCTGCCGGACGCATGGAGATTGCGCCGCAACATCTCCGGCCGGAAGACCGGTATCAATGGTGGGAGCTTGGACGCGGCAGCTACTTCGTCGAATGCAATGAAATCCTCGATCTCGCGGAAGATGAAATCGCCCTGATTGAGTCCGATGAGCGGCTATTGCGCGCAGGCGCGTGGCACGCCCCGTACTACGTGCGAGGACGCGTGGCTCCGGTTCAGCTTTTGTTGGAAGTCGGTGCCGCGCGGGTGCGCGTGAAGGAGAATGCACGGCTCGCGCGTCTCCGCCTGTTCCGCATCACCGGAGACGAAGAGGCGGCTCGCGGCGCTCAAAAAACGAAGGCGCAGAACCGAAAGCTGCCCGTGCGAAAAAAAGCGGCACGCCGTTGAAGCCGGGCCGTAATCCCCGCAGTCCTCGTGTCGCCCCTAACCGGCAAAATGAATTGTGATGCGGCTGCGGCGGCGCGACAGATCCCTTTGCGTGGTGTGAAGCCTCAGTGGCGGCCGTAGACGGGGCTGGTGTTTGCTGGAGGAATATACTCCTGCCCG
>WNFA01001180.1_pt1 | contig 21292 bp, 17 predicted proteins | sample 5400481 | NCBI WGS metagenome assembly WNFA01 (sample SAMN13153340, study PRJNA577476) | soil metagenome | isolation source: 120 cm saprolite under Douglas fir tree site 2 hole 1 replicate 2 | place: USA:California | collected 2015-04-18
TGAACATGTTCTGAACGAAAAGTTCATGAACGTGGCGGAAACGTTTTTTGGCGGGAATCCGAGTATCAATGGACTGGGGTGTGAACCCATGAACGCGCCCATGGACGCCTTCCCGAGTCGGCTTTGGGTCCGATAGCCGGTAGAAATTTCCCGCCGCGCCCGGTGTTAATGTACTATTCGAACCATTCCATTGGGGAGGACACCGTGAAAATCGCCGCATATCTGATTGCAGCAATTGCGCTACTTGTCGGACTTCCGAACGGCATTCCGCCTGCATATGCGGAAACGATCACCCTGAAGGCAGACCTGAAGGGTGCCACCGAAGTTCCACCCAACGCGAGCCCGGCTACGGGAAAAGCCGAGGCGAAGTTGAATACCGAGACAAGAGTTCTAACCTGGACCGTTACTTACGCGGATCTGACCGGGCCAGCTCTCGGCGCTCACTTTCATGGTCCCAGTGAACAGGGCAAGAATGCGGGAATCGTGTTGCCGTTCAAGACCGTGCAAAGTCCCATCGAGGGGACGGCAACGCTTACCGAAAACCAGGCGGCCGACCTGCTCGCGGGCAAATGGTATGCAAACATCCACACCGCCGCCAATCCCGGAGGCGAGCTGCGCGGCCAAATGATGAAGTGACGAATTATGCGCTCCGCGCGGCCTGCCGAACTGTCGCCTCGGCAAACACTCTTGATCGGCTAATTTCCACTAATTCATCGAACTTCCCGAACGGCAGTGGCGGCGAAACAAGATAACCTTGCCCCTCTTCGACGCCACAAGCTATCAGCGCCTGAACTTGTTCGACGGTTTCGATCCCTTCGGCGATAACCGTCATATGCAAATCTCGCGCGAGCCGCGCCAGCGTCTCCACGATGGTTGCGGCCGATCCACCTTCCGTGATCGTATCGACAAAGAATTTGTCGATCTTGATTGTGTTGGCACCAAGTCCCTTCATTTGCGATAGCCCGCTGTGCCCGACTCCGACGTCGTCCATTGCTACCTTAAAACCAAGTTCGCGCAGCTCCTTCACCACCGCCGCAGCCCTGTCGAGGTCGAGCAGTTCATTGCGTTCGGTAACTTCAAGCATGATCTGACGCGCCGAAACTTTGCTGCCGACGACGACACGACGGAGCGTTTCAATGAAGCCGTCGCTGACCAGATGGCGCGGCACCACATTGAAAGACAGTTTGAATTGCTTGTCTTCCCGAAGACGAGGGTACAGTTCCTTGAGAGCGGTTTCCAAAATCTGCCATGTCATTGGCTCGATGCGCCCGCTGGATTCTGCGAGCGGGATAAAACTCATCGGTGGAATGATGGTGCCATCCTCACGTATCCACCGAGCCAGCACTTCGCATCCAAGAATGGCGCCAGTGCGCAGATCAAATGTTGGTTGATAGAACGGCTTGAACTCGCGTCGAGCCAGCCCTCGATCGATATCGGCCATTGGGCCCTCCAGTCTGGCCGTTGTCTTTGTCAAGAGCACACCGAAGGCCACTCCCAGCCCTAAGGCGATCATCATTGTTGGCCAATAAGCCTCGCTATTCCATCGCTGCAAAGCGCTACGTTCAACGTGGATCGTCGCTTGGAGAGGGTAGCGGCTGGAAACGTTGTTGAAGCTGACCAGTTGGGCGAACTCAGCGTGACGTTTCAAGGCAAACCGGCCAACCTCGGAACCATTGTTCAGCTCAAGCAGTACTTCGCTATGGCCGCGCAATTCGGCCGGCATGATGTCGAACAGGTAGGAGTTTATCCCGAGAATTGCGACCAGGGAATTTCGCTCGTCAATATCCCTGAGAACGCCAAGAGCGAACCCGCTGAACTGATCGACGCGGAAAAGCAGCAGACGGTTGTCTCTGGAAAGCAACATTTCCGGACGATCGACCCATCCGTTATCAAATTCCAGCGTCTCGGAATAGGCCGAGCAGATAACCGAGCCATCGCGATTGACCAGGCGTATGTCCTTCACTGCGGACCGTTGGTAAACCTGAAGACGAACGGCCTGCAGCGACGCCGGATCGCAAGTCAGAGGCCCACGCCTGGCAAGCTCATCGAGAGCTGCAGCTCCAAAGTCGACTGCAACCTCAGAGCGCCGCAAAGCGACGTCCGTCAATTCCTCAAGTTGCCGCGACTGCTGCCCCTCAATAACCGCCTTCGCAGCAAAATGCCCCCCGGTCATGAATCCGACCAGGCTCGTGGCGACGATCGCTATCTGGATAACGCCCGGCCACTGTAGTTTCATCGGAAACGCGCGCTCGAGGTGATCATCGTCTCGACTCTAGGCGGGAGCATCTAATATTGGGTTTAAAGGCTTCGCCCCCCGATTTGATGGCGCCATGGACAACGTCGCGTCACACTCCATGGTTATTGATCCGTAAATTTCAGATCTTAAACCTTCAGAAAGACGGGCACATCAACGGCGCAGGCTATCGCGGGGTGGCGGCGAACTAATCATTTGGCGAGGTTTCAGATGTTCAAGTCAAAGACGGTTTCTGTGCTTGGCGCGGGCGCTAGTAGTCAACCATTATGGCTCGTACCATCCTGCTCATGGCCGCCGCCGAGGATTACGAACAACTCGTTCTCTACTGCGAGGAAATCGGTCTTCGGCTTTTGCCCATGATGATTGGGAAATCCATCGCGGCACCCAAAGACGGGCCAGCCTGTTATCTTGGTCGCGCAGATAGCGAGGGGCTTCACCCCTACGGCAATCCTCCGCGGCTCAGCGACGTGCGTGACCCGCTACTGTTCTTCATGCGACCCTATCACGCGCCGCCGTTTCTCATCGACGGGCAAATCAGATTGAATGAAGATAAGCGGACGGTCTCAAACCTCATCAAACCACATTTCGAGAAGATCCGCAGGTGGGTCAGGAAGAACTGGGTCAAGAGAGAAGACCAAGCCTCATACGTTGGGCCGATTGCCGATGAGTTGCTCTCAAACGGAAGCGCTGCGTGGCGATCCTGCCTTCATGGTGTTCCGGGACAGATTATCATCGTCAAGCGACGGAATCACTGACATTCAGTCAGCAGGAACGCTTCGCGGCATCGCTGCCCGCGCCCCTTACTTCCGTTAGCCGGGCCTCATCACATGGGATATCTAGTCGCCGCACATGTCACTCGGACCGCGCCGGACGTGGCGCGGCTGAAGATGCTTCCTCGCGGTATCGCGTGGGCTGTATATCGGGACGAAGACGTGCCGGCCTGGTACCTCGACACGTTCAAGGCGGACCGCAAGAAAAAATGGACTTTTGCGTCGCCGACTCTGACCAGGGACTTTCCGATTGATCTTCCGGACGACCTCGGGGCTTTAACCAGAATCTATGCGGCCCTGCAGAGTGCGCGTCTGGCGAACGGTTTCAAGCGAGGCTTCCTTAACGCCAACCTTTTCATCAGCAAAATACTACAACGACCGGTTTGCAGTTTTTACTCCGACGATGACGGCCTTGACTTTGCGTGTGTATCGGACAACGGCGTGCTGCAACGCTTGCGGTGCGAATGCGGCGACCTGGAGATCGTGTACGAAAACGGCAGGGTGACCATACAGCCGCTTCAGCTTGAAATTGAGGAAGACGAACGAGATTTAACAGACTTCCGTCAACTACACGATCCGCAAGCAGGTGTTGCGGTCATGGAGCGGAACAAAGAGCGGTCAACTCTCCTGCATTTCGTGGCTGGCTCAGAATTGGCTACTTTTCTCGAAACACCAACCGCTCCGCTCGGTTTGGGAAGCTTTGACGGCCTCGAGAAAATGCCGCTCAAAATCGCATCGAGCGACGGTCCGGCCGCTGATCCACAGTAACCCACCGGCAAGACCGTGGTAATCACGCGGCTCAACGAGAAGATTGCAGAGGCCCCGATGGGTGCGGCGCCCCTGCTAAACTTCTGTCGCGAGCTAAACTTCTGTCGCGAGCAACTCGCTTAGATGCTTATCGAGCTGGCCAATTGCATTGGGATCAGCACCGAAGAGCGCAAGATGGCCGTCGATGGTTTGGATCGGCCGGAACTCGGCATCGGGAATCAGCCGCCACTCGGCCTGGCAATCGGACGGCGGGAAGAACATGTCCGAAGACATTGGCATGACAAAGGTCTTGGCTTTGATGCGGCCCAATGCGGCCCGCAGGTCGCCACCCGTGTGTCGGCTCACGTCTCCGCGCTGCCATTTCCATGCCATGCACAGCAAATCGTTGGGATCCATCACGCTGAAATAGCCGTTCATGAAGTTGATGATGAAATCGTCCATCGACGAGAAGCCCAACGCCTTGTGCCGCTCTTGCTGGAAAAACTCCGTGCTCCAGCCCATCACGGCCCACATCTTGGCGTGGCGCAACATGCCTTCCCTTACGTCGGCCGACGATGCGTAGAACCCCTTGTTGAAACCGGGATCCGAGGTGATCGCCTCGACCAGCGTTTCCGTGAAAAGAAAATCATGGATGGTATTCTTGGCTGTGCCGGCGATGGGCGCGGCGCGCTTCACCATGTCGGGGTAGCGTACCGCCCATTCGTAGGTCTGTTGTGCGCCCATGGAACCGCCCACGACGAGCGCGAGACTCTTCAAGTCGAATTTTTCCGTGACAAATTTGTATTGCGCGCGCACGTCATCGCCGATGCGCACATGGGGAAAATTTCCCATCCCGGCCGGCGCCGGTGTATTGTGCGGCGAGGTGGAAAGACCACTGCCAATCTGATTGACGACGACGATGAAATACTTGTCGGGATCGAGCGCGCGGCCCTGACCGATATATACCTGCTCCATGATCTTGTTTGTGCCGGAGTACCAGGTGGGGATGAGGATGGCGTTATCTCTCGCGGCATTGAGCTTGCCGAAAGTTGCGTAGGCGAGCTTGCAGCCACGAATCGCACCGCCTTCCTCCAATTCGAGATTACCGACGTCGTAGAGCTCGTAAGGGCCGTGAACGTCCTGCGAGTAGTAGCTGTTGTCGATCATTGTCGCCTCCCGATTTCGTTTATTGGGCGGCAAGGCCGATGCCTTTCCCGCCCGATCCCGCCCGATTTTTCTTGTCCAGGTTTGGTTACGCCAATTCAAATCCCTCGTAGCCCTTGGCCGCGATCTCGTCGCACTTCCTCCTGTAACCGCCGACGCCTTCCGGCCCCAGATAGGGCAAAAAGGCACGCGGCTTGCCGGGGATGTTGGCGCTCATGTACCAGGAGTTGGCGCTGGTCATCAGCGTCGCGTTGACGATTTCGTTGACATGGGCGACCCATTGATCCTGCGCCGCGGGCGTCGCCTCGATGGTGGTCTTTCCGGTCTTGCGCATAGCTTCGATGCAGTCGGTGACCCACTCGACATGCTGCTCAATCGATACCGGCATGTTCGACAGCACCGACGGGCTTTGCGGGCCGGTGATGGTGAACAGGTTGGGAAAGCCGGCGACCGAGATGCCAAGGTAGGTGTGCGGGCCGTCCAACCATTCCCGATCCAGCGTGCGCCCGCCGCGGCCTTTCAGGTTCAAGGCCTTCAGCGGACCGGTCATGGCATCGAAACCGGTGGCGAAAACGATGATGTCGAGAGGATATTCCTTGTCACCGGCGCGGATGCCCGTTTCGGTGATTTCTTCAATCCCGCCGTCGGTTTTCGCATCGACCAGCCGTACGTTTTCCTTGTTGAAGGTCTCGTAGTAGTTGGTGTCCAGCGGCTGGCGCTTGGTGCCGTAGGCGTAGCCCTTGGGAATCAGCTTTTCGGCGATCACCGGATCTTTCACGGTTTTGCGGATCTTGCGCTTGATGTAGTCGGCGCACAGGTCATTGGCCTGCTGCGAAAAGAACATGTCCTGATAGTTGGCCAGCCAAAAGGCGAACCCGCCGGCGTCCCACATCCTGTCGAACTCACGCTCTCGCTCCTCGGCTGTGGCCTCCAGCGCCGACTTCGGCAGGAAGTAATGCTCCTGGCCGAAGAACGATTCCCGGATCCGCTTGGCCACGCCGTCATAGTCCGCCTTTCGCGCCTTGACCACTTCGGGGTCCACCTTGCCATTGCGCGCCGGTACGCAGTAGTTGGCGGTGCGCTGGAACACGGTGAGTTGTTTGGCTTGCTGCGCGATTTCGGGAATGGCCTGCACCCCCGTGGCGCCGGTGCCGATCACGCCCACGCGCCTGCCAGTGAAGTCAACGCCAGTGTGAGGGTAGCGGCTGGTGTGGTACCACTTGCCCTTGAATTTCTCCAAACCCTTCAACTGAGGCATGTTTGTGGTCGACAAAGTACCTACGGCCGCGATCAGGTAACGTGCCGTAACCTCTTCCCCCGTGCTGGTACGCACCGTCCACAGGTTGGTTCTCTCGTCGAATTCGGCGCCTGTCACGCTGGTATTGAATTGAATGTCGCGTTTGAGATCGTGGCGTTTGGCAACATGCTCGAGATAACGCAGGATTTCGTGCTGCTCGGGGTAGCGTTCGGACCATTCCCACTCCTGCAGGAGCTGCTTGTCCCAGGTGAAGCAATAAATGTAGGCGTCGGAATCGCAGCGCGCGCCGGGGTAGCGATTCCAGTACCAGGTGCCGCCTACGGTTCCACCAGTTTCGTAGACCAGCACCTTCAATCCCAATTTGTCCCGTAGCGACTTCAGCATGTGCAGGCCGGAAAAGCCTGCGCCGATCACGACAACGTCAAGGTTTTGAATTGCGCTAGCCATTTGTTCCTCCCGTTTTGTTGTTTAAATCGACGACAGAGAAACTCGATCCTCCGCAAACGCGAGAAACTCCGCAGCAGCGCCGCGTCGGCTGCGGCATAGACGCCGCGTTCGAGAGCCGCGAACCTCTCACAGACATTTATTTGTCCGCGAACGGCAGCACCTGCATCAGGATGACACCTGAAATTTCGCGCGAAAGGGAGAGATTCAGTTTATTGTTGGCGAGGCCTGCTCGAGCGAGGCCGCCGAGGCCGCGGCAACGCCTGGTCGATCTGAATCTTACTTTGCATGTCGCACCTCCCGTTTTTGGTTTTTTAAGACGGCCGATCTTCCTCCCGAACGAGATTTCCTGCAAGGACAAGAAACCGACCGCGCGTTCGTTCGGGCAAAGCGTTTGATCGTCAAAAGCCCGTGCGATTGCGACGGGCATTGATCCGGGTGAGGCCGACGGAAGTTTGGTGTGACAGCAAAGCTGTCCCATGTTTTGCACCGCACGATTCCAATGATTTTTGAATTGAAGGGAGCCTTTCTGACCCCTCAATTTCAAAAACGGCATAAGCTCGGCTCGCCATGAAATGGGGGGGAAGCAATGGACCGTACGCTCGAGCGATCGACCATGCGCAAGGTCTATCTGCGGCTGCTTCCGTTTGCGGTCTTGTCTTATGTGCTCGCCTATATTGATCGGATCAATGTGAGCTTCGCAGGTCTCACCATGCGCGGCGACCTCGGTATGTCAGCCGGCACCTTCGGGTTTGCCGTCGGCATGTTTTACTGGGGCTATTTCATCTTCGAGGTCCCGAGCAACGTGATCCTGGAAAAGGTCGGCGCCAGACTATGGATCGCCCGGATCATGATCACCTGGGGGATCCTGGCGGGCCTCACCGCGATGGTTCCGGGTTCGACGAGCTTCGCGATCGTGCGTTTCCTGTTGGGCGTCGCTGAGGCCGGATTCTTTCCTGGCATCATCCTCTACTTCACCTACTGGTTTCCGAGCCGTCATCACGCCCGCATCGTTTCAGGCTTTCTGGTCGGTCTACCGGTTGCGGTGGCGGTCGGCGCGCCGATATCGACGGGGCTTCTCGGCCTGGACGGCTTGTTTGGTCTGCGCGGCTGGCAGGTCATGTACATCGCCGAAGCGATTCCGACCGTGGTGATCGGCGTGATCACATTTTTCGTACTCACGGATCGGCCGGAGCAGGCAAAATTCCTGACCGCGGAAGAACGCAGCTGGCTCGTCGCCACGATCGCCGCCGAACGCCGCGCCACCGAGGCGGTGCGCAAATTCACGCTGTGGCAGGCGCTCTACAATCCCAAGGTGCTGCTCCTGGCGTTGAACTATCTCGGCATCGTCACCGCCAGCCTGGGCATGCTGATTTTCATTCCGCAGATGATCAAGTCGCTGGGTGACTACAGCAACATGACGGTCGGCTGGCTCACCATGATCCCCTATACCTGCGGCGCTATCGCCATGGTGGTGTGGGGACGCATTTCCGATCGCATGAACGAGCGGCGTTGGAATCTGTTCATCGGTTGCGTGTTCTCAACCGTAGGCCTGATCATCGCCGGCATGACGATGGGGACCTGGTGGGCGCTTGTGGGGATGTCGATCGCTGCGATGGGTTTTTATGGCTCCAAGGGCCCGTTTTTCGCAATGCCACCGATGTTTCTCAGTGGCACGGGACTCGCTGCAGGCATTGCCTGGATCAACTCGATCGGCAATCTCGGGGGGTTCTTCGGACCTTGGTATGTCGGCGTCATGAAAGACCTGACCGGCAACTACGCGGGTGGACTTTATGGGCTCGCTTTGCTCGGTCTAATCGCCGCCATTGTTTGCGCGCTGTTTCTGCACATTCCAAATCGCATGCCGTCGTCGGCGGTCGGCGCGCCTGCTGAATGATCCTGATCACGCGCACGCGGAAATCAATGCCCGGGTTGGGTCATTTTCATCGTCTTTGGCATGTCCGCTCAGGGGGGATTGGCCCGATGACAAGTGCGACCTGATCAGGCATCGCCGCCAAACCCCGCTTGCTGGAGCCGCCGGCAGCTGTCGGCGATGTCGGGATCCGGCTTGAGCGAAATGACTTCCAGCATCGGCAGCTCGGTATATCCGATCTCTTTCATGACCGATGCAATGCCCGCCAGCGGGACATCTCCGCACCCCAACGGATCGTGCTTGTAACTCTGCCGGGTGGTATCGGAAAAATGAACCAGGCTGAGCCGGTCGCGGACGCGCCGCAATCCGTCGATGGGGGCTTCGCCGATGAAGTGCGCGTTCGCCACGTCGTAGATCACGCGAATGCTGTCGTCGCCATAACCATCGACAATGTTCATGAGCGACTCCGCATCGGGCAGGAAGGCAAACGGCATGTTCTCGATGAAAAGTCTTGTCCCAACCTGCCGCGCCAGCGGGGCCAGCACATCGAGCGCGCGATAAAAATACGAGATCATGCGATCGCGCGGCATCGGAAACAGCGGATTAGCCTTGCCGGGACCGACAATGATCCCGCCTGCTCCGAGCTCACCGGCACAGCGGACGAATTTTATCAGCAAATCGAGGGTATAGCCGCGCATTTCCGCGGCGGCCGCGGCGATATTCATGTCGACATTCGGCATGTTGACGGCGACCAGCCGCAGCCGTTGTTCGCAGAGATCGCGCAAGCCGCGAAGCCCGGAGGCATCGAGTTCGGCCGGCCAGAGATGGCCGGGAAAGAACATCAGCTCGACCCCGCCATAACCCTGGTCGGCGAGCCGAGCGACGGTATCGGCGGCGCCGCCATCGAATATGTAAGAGTAGGTATTGACGCCAAAGTCAGCGGCTGGATTTTTCATGCTGGTCCCCTCTCCTGTCGCTCTTCTTGTCGCTCTTCGTGTCCGTTTTTTTGGGCACGCGGCTCTGAGTAGGTCTGTGCAAGATGGCGGCCGGCGATGTAGCCGAATGTCAGGGCCGGCCCAAGCGTGATGCCGGGCCCCGGATAATTTCCGTTCATGATCGAGCCCATATCGTTGCCGCAGGCATAAAGGCCGGTAATGGCAGTTCTATTGTTGCGCAGAACCCGGGCATGGCAATCGGTTCGGAGGCCGACCGCCGTGCCGAGGTCCGCCGGATAGATCCGCATCGCGTAAAACGGAGGCTGCTCGATCGGCGCGACGCATGGATTAGGCCGATGGCCGGCGTCGCCGAGATGACGCTGATAGATCGTGGTGCCGCGGCCGAATTCCGGGTCGAGCCCCACTTGGGCATGCGCGTTGTATTTGTCGACCGTTGCCGAGAGCGCCGATCTTTCGACACCGATCAGATCAGCCAGCGCGTCGATGCCGGGAGCCTCGATCAATTCGCCGCTTCTGACGTATCGCTTCAATCGCAGCGTGAAGGGCCTGATACGGCCAAGCCCATAGGCCCAGAGAAAATGCCGATCGCAGACGAGGTAGAACGAACGGCCCGCCGCATCGTTGCCGTCGCGCAGCATGGCGAGGACAAACTCGTGGTAGGACAAGGCTTCGTTGACAAAGCGGTTTCCATAACGATTGACCGCAATGACGCCGGGCTTCGCCCGGTCGGTCACGGTATGCGGGAAAACGCCCGCGCTGCCATCCGCGCGTTGAAAACGCGACGCCGGCACCCAATAAGCGGGACTCGCAACGTGCGTACCGACACTCGCGCCGGCTGCGATGGCGATCCGCAATCCGTCGCCAGTTCCGGCTGGAGACGCGGCGGAAACAGCTCCGGCGGCGCTGGGAAAGTAACGCCCGCGAAAATTTTGATCATGGGAGAAGCCGCCGGTCGCCAGCACGACGCCCTTGCGCGCCACGATCGGCCGACTGCCGGATGAGACTGCGATCCCTACACCTCGCACGGCATCGTCTTCGACCAACAGATGTTCGACGCTGGTGCCAAACCAAATCTCGATGTTTCGCGCCAGCAGCGAGGCGTACAGGCGCGCCGCCAGCGCATTGCCCAGATGCAGCGTCGTGCCCCTCGGTGCGCGAAGACGCTGCAGCGCATATTGCGAAACCAGACGCATCGAACGTAGCGTCGAGCGAAACGAGCGCCCGAATTTGCGCAGGTGCGGGATGTCGAGCCGGTTGACCATCATCCCGCCGAACAAGGTGAATTCCGGCAGCGGCGGACGCAGCCGCCCGAAGTTTGCTCCGAGCCTCGCGCCATCGAAGCTGACGGGCTCCAGCACGCGGCCGCCGACGGTGGCGCCCGGCTTCTCCGGATAATAATCAGGATAGGTTTTTACGGGCTGAAGCCGAACCTCGGTATTGGCTTCAAGATATTCGACCGCCTCCGGGCCTCGCTTGAGAAATGTGTCCCGCAGGTCGGCGTTTTCGATTTCAGGAACGGTGCTGGCGAGATAGTCCGCGGCATCGGATAGACTATCATCCAGGCCGGCCTGCTTGATCTTGCTGTTGACGGGAATCCAGACCATGCCGCCGGACCACGACGTCGTACCCCCGACAAATTCGGTCTTTTCGATCACAAGGACGCTCAGTCCTTCAGCGGCAGCGACCGCGGCAGCCGTCATCCCACCGGCGCCGGCGCCAATGACCACGACATCGTAAGCGTCGGAAGCCGACATCACCCTTGGGACCATGCGGTCAAGAATGCAAGAAAGATCAGACGACGTTCTTGCCATCGTCGGTGACCGGCGACGTGATCACCAGAAACACCAGATCGACCAGACCCGAATTCGAGATGGCGTGTTCGACTCCGGGCGGCAGAAAGATAAAATCGTGCTTGCGCACGACATGGTTCTTGCCCGCGATCTCCATCAGCCCCTCGCCCTCAAGCACGTGATAGATCTGCTCCTGGACCTGATGCTTGTGGCGGGCGACATGCGCCATCGGCTGATACATCGAAATCCGGTAATCGAGGTGACGCGAGCCCGCCGTCTCCGGCATCACCAGAGGCTTTGATAGCGCGCCGCCAAAATGATTGGGAAATTCGCGCCAGGGCACTTCGGCGATGTTGCGGATGAAAGCGCCGTTATTTTCTGATGCCATGGTTGTTGTTCCTCCCAAGATCGTTTCAGATGTTACCGGGTCTGCAGGAAACTGACAGCTTCTCGTCCCGCCACTCGTCCAAAAACCAGCGCACGCAGCACCGAAACCGCATTCGGTGCGGTGCGATAGAAATGGCCGGTGGTTTCTCCCGCCGCGTAAAGGCCGGGCATCGGCCCTTGCTCGGACAAGACTTCCGCCCTTTCGTTGGTGGCAAGACCGCCAAATGTATAGGCGATCGCGCCGACCAAGGGGTAAGCGAGATACGGCGGCTGCGTGATCGCCCGCGCCCAGTTCGATTTTGGCGGATTCAATGTGTCGGCCGCCGCCAGGCCATCGCAGCGCGTCGCATCGAACCGCGCGACGTCAAGGGTTGCGGCCGCATTGAACGTATCGACCGTCTCTCTCAGATTGCCCGCGGGAATTTTGATCTGGGCCGCAAGATCCTCAAGCACTTCGGATTGATAGGGCGGCACTTCCGATCTGATCGCGCGCTCGTGACCGGGAATATCGAACAGGCGGGAGTCCAGGATCGCATAGGCGATATTCTTCGGTCTTCCGAAATGGATATCGCGGGCGAAAACTTCCCAGGTCTCGTGCACGAGACCACAGCCTTCGTCGAAGAACCGACGGCCGTCCTGATCGACGACGATCCCGTAAGGATACACCAGCACGACCGGCGCGGAATTCTTGGCTCGCGGGTCGACCGGTTCGATATGCATGCCGTTCCAGTCGCCCGAAACGCGCGCGCCCTGATCCATGGCCATGCGGATGCCATCGCCGGTGTCGAAGCCCGTGCCGGGAGAAATGAGTCTTAGGGTCTCGGCGCCCAGGCCAAACTGCGCGCGCATCATCGCAGCGTTGCCCTGGAATCCACCCGAAGCGAGATTGGCGGCATCGGCGTCGAGCATTGTTGTGACACCGTCACTGCACTGAAACTCTATGCCGCAGACGCGATGCCCCTCCGCCATCACGAGCCGCGTCACGCGGGATTCGTAGCGAACCTTCACCCCTGCCCTTTTTGCGGCGTCGAGAAGCTTTTCAACAATAGCGCTGCCGCCGCCAACCGGCTGAATCCGGGCCGGGCCGGCGCTGAGATAATAGACGGGAATGGTGAAGTCGACGCCGTGGGTCTGAAGCCAACCGATTGTTGCCGTCGCATTGTCCGCCAGCGCGCGAAAATAGTTTCGATCGGCCAATCCGCCCGACGCTTGCTGCATATCGTCTTCAAAACCGCATCCGAGCCGATCGGGTGAATCGAGCCGCATGTAGCAAGGGCTCCAGCGGGTGTTGCCGCCGGCTTCGGCTTCGCGCGATTTTTCAAGCAAGGTGATATCGATCCGCACGCCGCTTCTGTCAGCCTGTTCGGCCGCCGAAAGTGCGGCGGCAAGACCGGCGGCTCCATGTCCGACGACAACCAGTGTTTGATGATTTCGCGTCATCTGAGGAAAATCACGGTTGGCCGCGATCAGGTGATCAGGGCGCCCCCATCGATATAGACGATCGATCCCGTCGCAAAGCCGATCGTCATGAAGGCGAGGATCTGCCGCGCGATATCTTCGCCCACACCGACGCGGCCGACCGGAAGGGAGGCTGCCGTCTTGGCGAGCATGTCGCGGCGCGCCTCTTCCGGCATGGCGGCGCGGATCGGAGTGTCGATGATCCCCGGCGAAACGGCGTTGACACGCACCGGCGCCAATTCGAGCGCGAGGCTGCGCGCCAGCGACTCGATCGCGCCGTTGACGGCACCGACAATGGCGGAATTCGGCCGGGGACGAATGCTTAAGTAGCCGGAGACCAGCGTCAGCGATCCACCCGGGCGGATTTCAGCCGAGCGCGCGACGCGCCAGGCGCCCCAAAACTTGCCTTCCATCGTGGCCCGGACGTCGTCCATGGAAACGGTTTTGAAAGGACCCGAGCGGAGCTGCGCGGCGGTGACCACGACATGATCGACCGGGCCGCAGCGGCGGAAGAGATTGACGATGCTTTCATCGCTGGTGACATCGGCCGGGATCGCGATGGCGTTCAACTTGGCCGCCACCGCATCCAGGCGGTCAACGTTACGGGATGCAAGAATAACATCGGCCCCTTCCCGCTTGGCGAGTTCGGCGGTCGCAAGTCCGATACCGGAAGAGCCTCCAACGACGACGACTTTCTTACCTGCAAGCATGATGCTGTCTCCCTGATGTTATGATTTTGGTGGAGAGAAATGTCGTGCCGACGCGGATGACGATCAGGTCGGCTCGAATTGGGTTCCGATGCCCGGCTTGCTTCGCCCGAGGCCGGGAAGCTCCCAAATGCCGGCGCCGCTCGGATTGATATCGGCGGCGATATCGACGTCGATCAGATACGGTTTGTTGGCGGCGATACCCTTGCGGATGGCTTCGCCGAGATCGCCGGCGCGATCGACCCGCACGCCCTCGACGCCGCAGGAGCGCGCCATCGCGGCAAAATCCGGATTGTAACGCGCGCCGGTGATCGGATCGTGGAAGTCGGTGGCGAGTTCGCGGCCGCCGAGATAACCGCGCTGCAGCCCGCGGATCGAGGCATAGGCGTAATTGTTCCAGACCACCCAGACCACCGGCAGATTATATTCGACCGCGGTTCCCAGCACGTTGGCATGCATGAAGAACGCGCCGTCGCCGCATACCGACACGCAGGGCCGGTCGGGGGCGGCGAACTTCGCGCCCATCACGCCGGCGACGCCAAAACCCATCGGCCCAAAACCCATCGAGCCGATCAGCGAGTCCGGCCGCTTCGGCTTGCAGAAACTCAACAGCCAATTGTGGTGCACGCCGATGTCGCTGACGAGAATCGCATTCTCGGGCAGCGCCTTGTCGATCTCCAGCGCTGCGCGCTGCGGGTTGATCGGTATGGTGTCGTCGGTAAAACCGGGGGCGACGAACTTGTCCCATTCCTTGCGATAGGTGTCGATCTGCGCCAGCCATTTCCTGCGGGCATCGGCCTGCCTGGTGAGGTCGGCGCGGCGGTCGAGTTCAGCGTGAATCTGCCGCAGGAAGGTGCGCACATCGGCCATCAGGCCGAGCGCGACAGGATAGTTGCGGCCGATTTCCTCCGGATCGATGTCGACGTGAATGAGGCGGGTCGGCGGAATCGTGAACGAATAACCTGATATCCACGAACTGGAAGTGCGATCGTCAAAGCGCATGCCCATCGCCAGCAGCACGTCGGCCTGACGCGTCGCGTGATTGGCCTGATAATGGCCGGCGCGCGCGACCAGCCCGAGCGCCAGCGGATGATTGCAATCGATCGCGCCAAGGCCGCTGGCCGAGGCCGCCACCGGAATTTGCAGGCGCTCGGCGAGTTTCAACAACTCGTCGGCGGCGCCGCCGTAGCGCACACCCTGGCCGACGATCATCACCGGCCGCTCGGCGCCGAGCAGCATATCGACCGCCTTGACGACGCCTTCCGGATCGGCGCCGCAGCGGCTCGAGATATTGCCGTTCCATGCTTGCGCGTTCGGTGCTTCCTCGGCAGCCGATTCCAGAAACACATCGAAGGGAACGTCGAGCACGACCGGACCCGGACGGCCCGTGGTCATGGTCTTCCAGGCCTGCCGGATCGCGAGCGGCACCATCTCACCGCGGGTCGGCTGGAACACCTTCTTGCAGTACGAGCGTACCGTGGAGGGAAAGTCCGCCTGATAATGCCGGTACAATTCCTGAAACGCGCCGCGATTGAACTGACTGGTCGGCACGTTGCCGGTCACCGCCAGGAACGGCACCGAGTCGAGAAACGCATTGCCGAGCGAAATCGGCAGGTTCGCCGAACCCGGCCCGCAGGATGCGAAGGTGGCGGTCGGCCGCCCCGAAACCCGGTAATAGACGTCCGCCATGAAGCCGGCGACGCTCTCGTGATGCACCGAGATGGTCTTGAGCTCGTCGGCGCGCTCATACAGCGCATCGATGAACTGGATATTGCCGTGACCGCACAGGCCGAACACCTGCGGCACTTTCTCCTGAATCAGATAGTCGACAATAACCTGAGCCCCATTGAGCGCGTTGCGCGGCGACATCGGATCTCTCCCTACCAGTTTGACGATTTGAGGAGATCGGCGCAGCCATCTTCGCTGCCGAAACTGCCCAGGCGCGCGGCACCCTATTTCCCATAATACTGTACGTCAATTTATATTGTGGTAGACTTCCCCCCGTGAACACGGCTAAGCCTGATGACCGGCGGCGCCAGACGCCGAACAGCGCCGCTTCCAGGAATACCAGACCTGAATACCAGACCTGGTTTGCCGACCCGGGAGGTCCAAGATGAGCCCAGCCTCCGCCGCAAAATTTACCGCCGAAGCCGGCGTAGCCGAAATTCCGATGCTGATCGGCGGCGAGTGGCGCACCGCTGCGGAGAGCTACGAGGTGCGCGACCCCTATCGCAATACGGTCGTCGCAAAGGCCCCGCGCTCGGCCTTGACCGACCTCGACGATGCGCTCGATGCGGCGGTCAAAGCCAAGGCCAAAGCCGCCGCGACACCCGCCTTTGAGCGCGCCGCGCTGTTGCGCCGCGCCGCGAAGTTATTGGTCGAACGCGCGGATATGATTGCCGAAATCATGTCCCGGGAAACCGGCAAGGCGATCAAGGACGCCAAGGCCGAAATCATCCGCTCCCAGGACACGCTCAATTTGTCGGCCGAAGAGGCCGTGCGCATCGAGGGCGAACATATCCCGCTCGACGCCAGCGCCATGGGCGCCGGCAAGATCTGTTTCATGCTGCGCTTTCCGGTCGGCGTTGTGGCGGGGATCACGCCGTTCAATGCGCCGGTGAACCTCGCCTGCCACAAGATCGCGCCTTCGATCGCGGCCGGAAATACGCTGGTGCTGAAGGCGCCGCCGCAGTCACCGGGCGTTATTCACGCGCTGGCGCAGATCTTTGTCGACGCCGGCACTCCGGCCGGTGTGCTCAACGTCCTGTACGGCGACATCGTCGGTCCGGCGCTGGTGAGCGACCCGCGCGTCGATTTCATCACCTTTACCGGTTCTCCGCGGGCCGGGGCGCAAATCAAGGCGGCGTCGGGCTTGCGCCGGGTCGCGCTCGAATTAGGCGGCAACGGCGTCACCATCGTCCACCAGGATGCCGATATCGCCGAAGCGGCGCCGGTCTGCGCCCGCAACTCGATGCGGCTCGCCGGGCAAAGCTGCATTTCGGTGCAGACTGTCTATGTGCACCGCAGCGTCTATGAGAAATTCCTCGATATCGTCGTCACCGAGGTGAGGAAACTGAAGCTCGGCGATCCCTTGGATGCCACCACCGACGTCGGCACGCTGATCGACGAAGGCGCAGCCCAGCGGGTGGAATCCTGGATCAAGGAGGCCGCCGATGGCGGCGCAAAGGTCCTCACCGGCGGCAGGCGCCATGGCGCCCAAATCGAGCCGACCGTGATTGCCGGCGTCAAACCTGTCATGAAGGTGGTGTGCGACGAGGTGTTCGGGCCGGTCATCAGCCTGTTGCCCTATGACGACATCGACGAGGTTTTTCGAACCGTCAGCGAAAGCCGGTTCGGCCTGCAGACCGGCATTTTCACCAAATCGATGGAGCTCGCCATTCGTGCCGTTCGCAACCTGCGCACCGGCGGCGTCATCATCAACGGCAGCTCGACCTGGCGCACCGACCAGCTCGCCTATGGCGGCGTGAAGGATTCAGGCATCGGCCGCGAGGGCCCGCGCTATTCGATCCGCGACATGACCGAGGAACGCATGGTGCTGTTCAATTATTAGGACTGTATTGGGCCGCCCCCTGCACGGGGGTTGTATGAACGGCCGCCGCGGCCAATGATAGGGCGACAGCACAATTCGGCACCGTCGCGTGGAGGCTAAATCCTGTGGGACCGCATACCAAGCAAAAGACCAGTGAGAAGCCGGCCAGCCCGGGCAAGGCCGCCGTCGCCAAGCTGGTGCAGCCGCCGCGGGGCGATATTGACGACGACGCCGACGATCGCCAGCGGGTCGGCGTTCAGTCGCTCGGCCGCGCCTTCGCCATCCTCGAAGAGGTCGCGCGTCACCGCGAAGGTATCGGGCTGGCAGACCTGAGCAAGCTGGTCGATCTGCACAACTCCACTACCTTCCATCTCGCCAAAACGATGGTGTCGCTCGGCTATCTGCGCCAGGAAAAGGATTCAAAGCGCTACCGCGTCGGCCGGCCGCTGTTTGCGCTGGCGGCCAGCGCGCTCGACGAAATCGAGATGGTCAATGTCGCAACGCCGGTGCTGGAGGACCTGTCGCGGGAAACCGGCGAAAGCGGCCATTTCGCGGTACGCATGGGCGACGCCGTCGTCGTGATCGCCCGCACCAGCGGCCCCGGCGCATTTCAACTGACCGACCGCGTCGGCGTGGTGCGGCCGGCCCATTGCACCGCGCTCGGCAAGATTATCCTCGCCTCGCTGCGCCCCGACCAACTGAAGCGTTTTCTCGAGCGCGTCGACATGAAACCCTCGACCGCGAAGTCGATCACCGAGATTCCGGTGCTGCTGCGTGAAATTGCCGAGATCAAGCGCAGCGGCGTCGCCTTTGACGACGGCGAATTCAATCCGGAGGTGCGGTGCGTCGCGGTGCCGGTCACGGATTTTACCGGCCAGGTGATTGGGGCGCTTGGTATTTCCGGTCCGATCTGGCGCCTGTCCAACCAGGCCTTGCACAGCAGCGCCCAAATCGTTCAGGCGGCGGCCAATCGCCTGTCGGCTGAATTCGGCGCCAAGACCGCGGCGAAATCTTCATAAACGGAGCCGGGCGGTACTTTTGGCGTTGACAGCGGGCCCTGCCTCCGAAAATATCATTCAACAATAAAAAACCGCCTCTCACATTCTCGCATGGGCCGGAATCGGAGGAGGACATCGCGGATGCGCTCTTGGGAGGAGACCAACGATGACCCGTTACAACCGACGAACCTTATTGAAAGCGGGCGCCGCCTTTGCCGGCGCCTCCGCAATCGGATTTCCGGCCATCAGCTACGGCCAGGCCGAAAAGATCAAAATCGGCCATCTCACGCCGCTGACCGGCTTTCTCGGCGCGCTCGGCACTTACGCCACCCTCGGTATGAAACTGGCCGTGGAAGAAATCAACCAGGGCGGCGGCATCATGGGGCGCCAGCTGGACGTCATGTCGGAAGATTCGGTCAATCCCGCTACCGCCGCGACCAAGGCCCAGCGCATGTTCGAGCAAGATGGCGCTACCGTGCTGATAGGCGAGATCAACTCGGCCGCCGCGCTGACCATCATGCAGGTGGCTGACCGCAACAAGCGGCTGTTCCTGCAAACCGGCGCGCGATCCGACGCGCTGCGCGGCAAGAATTGCAACAAATTCACCTTCCACATGGATATCCCGAACACGGTGATGGTGAATACCGTCGGCAAGGCGCTGATGCGCGACAACATGGTGAAGGGCAAGAAGTTCTTCACGCTGACCGCCGACTATATTTTCGGCCATGACCTGTTGGCCGCGGCCAAGCGTTTCTTCGGCGCCAATCAAGGCAATTTGATCGGCGACGAGTTGATCGCGACCGACGTGACCGACTTCAGCCCCTATCTGCTCAAGATCCGCCAGGCCAAGCCCGACGTGGTCTGTTCAAACCTGGCAGGCAATCAGGTGACGACCCTGATCAAGCAATATGCCGAATTCGGCCTGCCCTATCCGATCGTCGGCTTCAATCTCAATACGGCGGATGCCTGGGCGGCCGGCGACGGCAATCTCAGCGGCACCTGGCCGACGGTCTGGTATCACACCCTCGACGTTCCGGCCTCCAAGCGTTTCGTGGCCAACTTCATCAAGAAGAACGGCAAGCCGCCCGAGAACCATGCCTGGATCGACTATGTTTCGTTCAAGATGATGGCGCAGGCCATGAACGAGACCAAGTCGACCGACACCGACAAGCTGATCGCCTATTTCGAGAAAGAGACGGAGTTCGACATCCTGAAGGCGCGCAAGGCGCATTTCCGGGCGTGGGACCATCAGCTGATGCAGGAAGCCTATCCGTTCACGGTCAGGCCCAGGGGCCAGGCCAAGGATCAGTGGGACTTCATTGCGCTGGGGACCGCGCTTCCCGGAGCGGGCGAACCGCTGGAGTCGCTGGCGCCGACACGCGAACAGAACCCCTGCACGTTGTAACGGCGCGTCGGCACCCGGCGCGCCCTGTTCAGGGCGCGCGGGGTGCCCGCGTATTGGGCGCATTGGCTGACATCAGAGTCTCCCTGGAGCGAGAATGCAGTTCGGGTTCTTGCTGGAACAGGTGGTAAATGGCCTCGTGCTCGGAGGCTATTATCTCTTGATCGCGCTCGGCCTGTCGCTGATCTTCAGCGTCGGCGGTGTGGTCAACCTGGCGCACGGCGCGTTTTACGCGCTCGGCGCTTACGCATCGGTCGAAATCACCAAATACCTCGGCTTCGGCCCGGCCGTGGTGTTGTCGCCGATCGCGGTCGCGATGCTGGGCATCCTGTTTGAACGGTACATCCTGCGCCGTTTCTACACCGCCGATCCGATCCTGAGCCTGCTGGTCACCTTCGGTCTCGCCATGATCGCCGAACAGGCGATCCGTATCGTGTGGGGCGCGGCACCCTTGTCGGCATCGATACCGCCGGTGTTTCGCGGCTCGGTCATCGTCGGCGACTTCCTGTTTTCGCGCTACCGCGTGATGCTGCTGGCGGTGGTGGCGGTGGTGCTGATCGGCGTCTGGCTGTTGCTGCACAAGACCTCGTTCGGCCGCGTGGTGCGCGCCGGCATTCAGCGGCCGGACATGGTCGCGGCGCTGGGCATCAGGCTGCAGCCCTACATGACCGCCGTCGTCATGCTCGGCGTCGGCATGGCCGCGATGGGTGGCGCCTTCTTTGCGCCGATCACCATCGTTCATCCGGCGATGGGAAATGAGATCATCACCGTCGCCTTTGTCGTTGTGGTGATCGGGGGCCTGGGGAGTTTCTGGGGCGTCGTGATCGCGGCACTGCTGGTCGGCGTCGTGCGCGGCATCACCATTCATTTCGCCCCCGCCGCCGGCGAAGCATCGATCTATGTCTTGATGTTTCTGGTGTTGCTGGTGCGTCCGCGCGGGCTGCTCGGCGAGCGTATCGAGAAATTCGAATGAAGACCGCCTCATTTAGCGAAAAATACCGGCCATTGCTGTTCGCAAGCCTCGCGTTGATCGCTCTGCCGTTCGTCCTGAGGCTGCTCGGTCTCTCGCTGAACACCGGGACCATGGTGTTGACGTTTGCGATCGCGACCATGGGGCTCAATCTGTGTGTCGGCTACACCGGACTGGTATCGTTCGGCCATGGCACCTGGTTTGGCATCGGCGCCTATGCCGCGGGATTGATCCAGCTGCACTGGTTCGGCGGCGAGATATGGTTGCCGCTGCTGCTATCGATGGCCGTGGTTGCGGTCGCGTCGGCGATCGTGGGCATCATCATCTTGCGGCGCCGCGGCGTCTACTTCTCGCTGCTGACGCTGGCGTTTGCCGCGCTCACCTACACCGTCGCGTTCCGCTGGAGCGAGGTGACCGGCGGCGAAGACGGTCTGGGCGGCTTGAAGCGCGGCAGCATCGGGTCGTTCAGCCTCGACAATGCGCTCGCCTATTACATCACCGTCGCGCTGATCGCGTTGGGCGTGCTTTATGTGCTGCTTCGCCTGGTGCGATCGCCGTTCGGCC
>WNFA01001181.1_pt1 | contig 21270 bp, 18 predicted proteins | sample 5400481 | NCBI WGS metagenome assembly WNFA01 (sample SAMN13153340, study PRJNA577476) | soil metagenome | isolation source: 120 cm saprolite under Douglas fir tree site 2 hole 1 replicate 2 | place: USA:California | collected 2015-04-18
ATGGTTGATTGTTGCGCAGGTGGTGCTAACTACCGTATTGCTGGCGGGCGCCGGGCTTTTCGGCAAGAGTCTGCGTAATATCGAGCGAGTGGACCTTGGATTGGCTCCCGATCACGTGATCCAGTTTGCCATAGCTCCGGGGCTCAATCGCTACACTCCGGCGCAGACTGCGGATTTGTTCGAGCGGCTGCGGAAGTCCATTTCGGCTTTACCGGGAATCCGGTCGGCGAGCGCGGCAGAAGTGAGGATACTCGCTGATTCCGAAGAGGGCGGCAACATTACCGTGGAAGGCTACACTCCTCATGGAGATGAAGATCAGGAAGCAGGCGGGAATTGGGTAGGCCCTGAATACTTTGCGACAATGAAGATTCCGTTGTTGGCTGGGCGTGAATTTAGAGAATCGGACACGGCCAGCAGTCCCAAAGTGGCGATCGTCAATGAGAAACTTTCCCGTCATTATTTTGCGGGAAGGGACCCGCTGGGCCGGCACATCTTTCCAGGTGCCGGACCAAACGCGAAGCCTAACATCGAAATTGTAGGCATCGTACGAGACAGCAAACACAACAACTCACGCGACGAAATCAGTACGTTCGTTTACATGCCTTACACCCAAAGGCCCACTCTGGGTCATGCAACATTTTATGTACGCACCAGTCAGGACCCGCTATTGACGGCAAGTCTGCTGCGCAAGACGGTTGCCGGAATTGATCCCAACCTGCCTGTCTTTAATCTCATGACGTTGACCGAACAGGTGAATGACACTAACTTCAGTGACCGCGTCATGGCGTTTCTTTCCGTGTGCATGGGCGCATTGGCTGCACTGCTGGCTGCCATGGGACTTTACGGCGTGATGGCTTACATGGTGGCACGCCGCACGCGCGAGATCGGCATCCGCATGGCGCTGGGAGCGTCACGTGAAAGTGTTGCCTGGATGATCCTCCGCGAAGTCATGCGTCTGACCTTCATCGGACTTTCGCTTGGCCTGATAGGCGCGATGGTGGCCGGGCACTTTGCCGAATCACAGCTCTTCGGAGTCAAGGGGTACAGTCCGGTGATTCTGGGAGCGACGGCGTTGCTGCTCATCGCTGTGGCCGCGCTGGCGGGAAGCCTGCCGGCTCACAGGGCTGCACGCGTCCAGCCAATGATCGCGCTGCGATATGAATAGGCTGGCCGGAGTACTTCGACACGAAACGCGAACCAACCTCAACAAACGCCCTGAAACTTAGAACGAAGGTACAAAGGTGCCGAACCCCGCGAGTGGAGGCGCACGATACTTATCGCTCCAGATCTTGCAAGCTGGGTTATGCTGAAACCAGCAATGTCCATACCACTGAAAGAGCGCGGTGCGGCCGCAATGGCCGAGCTGGAACAATTGCGCTCACAATTTCGTGCACTCATGGCGGAGAGAAAAGGACCGCCCGTGACCTCTTCCCGTGTAGGCGTGGTGTTGTCCGGCGGAGGCGCGCGCGGCGCCTATGAGGCGGGCGCTCTCATGGCTTTTCAGGACGCTGAAGTGCCGACCCATATTGTTACGGCAACTTCCATTGGAAGTATCAACGCCGCTTCATACGCCGCACACTCGGATGGCTTTGTGGGCAAGGCGGACACGCTGGTGCGGTCGTGGATGGAACTCACGCCGGCCACGCTGGGCATTGACTGGTCACGCTACATCTTTCTCCTGGCCGGATTGGTAGCGGCTTCCGCCGGGCTGGCCAACTTTGTATGGGAATGGATGAAGGAACACGGCATCTTTTTGCACGCGCACCATCCGAAATTCACATGGCTTTCTCTGGGCGCTGCGGGAGTGGCAATTCTGTTTTTTGCCGACAGGCTTTCTTACATCGGATACGTGGTCCTCAATTTCACCCGCGGAACCAACTGGGAGCCCGACCGCCGCAAAGCCTGGGTCTCACTGGGCGCCAACGTGCTGGTCTGGGGATTTGTGGTGCTGTTCCTGATCTTCACCAATGTGCATCTGCCTCTGGGTGGGAACCGCGTATTTGAGTTGAGCATGCCGTTGCCCGCTATGGTAGTGATTGCCGCGGGCTTCGGCCTCTACCGATTGTTACAGGAGCCGCTGAGCAAATTGAGTCATCGTTTTCTGCGCATGCCGCTGCGCACTGGATTGTTTCCTAACTTTGACCGCATTAAATTTCTGCGCGCTCGCATTCCGGAAGACAAGCTGCGCGCCTCTGACATTCGCGTGATCATGACGGCCACGGACATACAGCACGGCTCGGGTACATTTTTTTCCAATGTTCCCGTGGATGTACTGGTCAAGGACCCGGGCGTTCAGGAGGATTTTGTTCGCCGTGAAGTGGAGCACCCGGTCGATCTGGTGCAGGCGGCCGTCGCGTCCTCTGCTTATACCTTCGCCTATGAGGCAGTGCCCATGGAAGGGCGGCTGTGGACCGATGGCGGCATCATGACCAACCAGCCGATCCTGCCGGCGTTGCGTCTGGGCGCGGACGTGCTGTTCCTGGTACTGATCGCGCCTCTCAATGGCGACGACAACTCAGGCGCGATCAAGACCTTTCTTGACGTAGGCGTCCATGCCGTGGACATACTGATTTCCAAGAACTTCAAGTCAGACATTGCGCTGCTCAATAACTTCAACCGCCTGTGTTCGGTCTATGCCGCCGAACTCGGGGTTCGGCCGGAACAATTGGAACTGGAAATCGGATCGCAACACTATCGCTACGTGAAAGCCTTCAATATTGCGCCCACGCATCCGCTCACGGCTTCGGCCCTGGATTTTGACGGCGAGATTACCGGCCCAATCATTGTGCAGGGCTACAAGGACGCAATCAAAGTGATCGAGGAATTTCTCGACTATGAAGCGGCGCGTCCTCCGCGCGAGTCACGCAGAGTCGTAAGGTTGGCCGCAGAGCGCATGGAAGGAAACTTTCACGCGGCTCGAATGCGCTAGCCGGCAACTTCCCATTGCGTCAAAGGTACAAACATTTTTCAGGGAAATCCGCAGGGTTGCAAGCCTGGCCATCCGCCAGATAGCATCCCCTGCATGAACCGACGGAAGTTTCTGGCAGCAGTACCGCTGGCTCTCGCGGCGAAGGCGTTTCCTTTTCCAGGAGGGTTTGTGGACCATTCTCAAGAGACATCTAAAGCGGCAGGACAGAATTCAGCGGCTTCTGCGGTAATGAAAGCCAGCGCACCAGCGCACCAGCTTGATTTCGCCACTGCCTTGCAGGCCGCGGACGCAATTCGCCGCAAGCAGGTTTCGTCCGTTGAACTGACAAAGCGCATTTTCGAGCGCATTGACCGTTACAATCCGCAGCTCAATGCGTTTGCTTATCTAGTGCGCGAAGACGCCTTGGCGCAGGCAAAAAAGGCGGATGAGGCGCTCGCACAGGGGAAAAGACTGGGTGTTTTTCACGGCGTTCCCATCACCATCAAAGAAAGTTTCGCAGTCGCCGGTCATCCCGACACCTGGGGTGTACCCGCTTTCCGTGATTCGAAGGCGCCAGGCAATTCTGATGTCGTTAGCCGGTTGCTGGGCGAAGCGGGAGCCGTTCTGCTGGGTGCGACGAACGTGCCAGTGAATCTGGGTGACTGGCAGAGTTACAACCCTATTTATGGACAAAGCAATAATCCCTGGGATGTAAAGCGCACACCGGGTGGATCGTCCGGCGGAAGCGCTGCCTCATTGGCGGCAGGTCTGGGCTATTTGAGTGTTGGCAGTGATATCGGCGGCTCGATCCGTGTTCCTGCACATTTTTGCGGGATCTTTGGGCACAAGCCAACGCTTGATCTGGTGAGTATGCAGGGCCATCTTCCCGGAGGCCAAATCACCGCGCCCGGATTTTCAACGCTGCTGGCTGTCGCCGGTCCGCTTGCCCGCAGTGCAGGCGATCTTCTGGCGGCACTGAAAGTCATCGGCGGCCCGACGGGCTGGGATGCTAAAGCATGGAAATGGACCATGCCGGAGCCTCGTGGCCGCAGCTTGAAAGATTTTCGGGTTGGCTACGTCATTGACGATCCCATCGCGTCGCCGACGATGGAAGAGAGAGCGCTTCTGGAGAAAACCATCGAGCATCTGGAACGTGCGGGAGCGAAACTCAAACCCGGATGGCCCACCGGGTTTAAACCAGTGGAATTGCTGGCGAACTACCGGTATCACATGGACGCATTCTTTTTCAGCACAGCGCCACCGGCTGAACAGGAACGCATGGTGACAGACGCGGACGCAGAAACGCGCAAGAATTCTGGAGCACTAAGCTCGTTTGCGGATTGGCAGCAGCAGAACTTCCGCAGGCTTGGATTTCGCGCAAAATGGCAAGGCTACTTTGATGAAGTGGACGTCTTCCTCTCGCCGGTGGCCTTTAGTCCAGCATTCCAGCATGATCACAGCGAGCCGATGAGCAAGCGCAGCATTGCCACATCCAGTGGACCTCGCAAATATACGGAGATGTTTAACTGGATTGCAGTACCCACGCTTACAGGGTGTCCGGCGACCGTCACGCCAATTGGAAGGACGCCAGAGGGGCTGCCCGTGGGAATTCAAATCATGGGTCCTTTCTGGGAAGATGCCACCACCATCACCTTTGCCGACTTGCTGGCCCAGAAAATGGGAGGCTTTGTGGCTCCGAAAGGCTACGAATAACTCAGAGAGAATTTGGCTGCGTACGTCGTGCACGCCGGCGCACGCGGTAGCTGTCTAATGACAGCATGGCGCTCACCCACATGGCAGCCGCCAGATATCCCGCGATTACATCACTGGGATAATGTACGCCAAGGTAAATGCGTGAGAGGCCGATGGCCGCGATCATCAGTCCGGCCAGCAATACGACGGTCACTCGCAATGTTTTGGACCTGGCACGATGTGCGATCAGCCCGGCCAGCACGGAGTAAAAACAAAATGAGGCCAGTGCGTGTCCGCTGGGGAAGCTATAGTTGGTTGGAGCAATGCCGAAAAACGCCGGCGGACGTACGCGGTGGAAAGCCTGCTTTAAGGACGAGTCAAGGATGCCAGCGCCGATCATGGTGACGGCCATGAAAGCAGCGGCCCGTCGCCAGCGAAGCCAAAGGAAAATCGCAAGCGAGGCAATTACACCTACGATCAAAACGTTGTAGCCGAAGAGAGAAATGATCGTCATCGCCTGAGTGAGGCGCGATGAGGCGAAGCCATGGATCCAGGTGCGAATGGCAGAATCAAAGCTGGCGACTTCATTTTCGCGCATCTCCTCGGCCAGCCAGGCAAAGAGAAAGAGAGAGAACGCAGCCACCGCCAGGCTGATGAGCCCTAAAAATTCCATCACTGCGGGAGGGCTGGGTGCTTTTTCTGGCGCCGGGAGCGGCTGGTCTGTTGACGCTGTCATGATGCGGCCGTTTGCTCTGCCTTGCGGCGGCGCGGCCGAGCTTTGCCGGCGAATTCGCCGCTGAATTGAGTGAGCAGTTCATCGAGTTTGTTCATGAGCACGGAATTGTCACGGCGTTCGTAGGCGGCCAGCTTCTCTTGAAATACCGGCAGGTTGAAAAGAAATGACTCTACCTTTTCTTTGCTGAGCTCTTCCCAGAAAGCGCCATAACCTTCCTTGTTAAGAAAATAGGCGTTGAATATCTGCTCGAACTGATGCTCGACGGGCACAGCCAGATAAGGCTTGCCCAGGTACAACGCTTCGCTGACCAACGAAAAGCCCGCATTGGCAATGATGCCCTTGCATCCGGCAAGATCACGGAGAAAGCCTTCCATGCTGGGCTTCTTGAAAAGAATGTTGCCATCCTGGCCATCGCGGTCAAAGCCATAGGCTACGAATTTGCAGCGCACCTGTCGCAGCAGTTGCGCGAGATCGCGAGACGGTGAAGTCACGTAAACCAGCAGGTGATCTCCGGCCGTGGGTTTAGTATCAAGAATTTCCTGGCGCAGGATGGGCGGCACAACGAATGTGTTGCGTTTCCTGGCGCGCACAGGAAAGAACGAAGTCACCAGATAGGCCTGCGCGTGGGGCGTCATGAGGCGCGTGGCGATCTTGGCGGCAGCAGCGTCACGGCGATGCTGGCGCGGCAGCACAACATCCGTGTTGGTGAGGCAATGCTGATTGTCGATGGAGATCACCGGCAGTTTTTTGCGGTGACCCACGTGGCAGGACATTGGTTCGAAGTCGGTGATGACCAGATCGATTTGCCATTCATCGGTGAGGTGCATGAGCCGCGAAAAGCTTCTGGCTGCTTTAGGCGCGGTGATCAGATTTTTGGCCAGAGTGCGGCGATAGCGCACGCGATTGTTTACATAGGCAAAGCGGAAGCCAAATATTTCTGTTACAGGAAAATCTTTGCTCAGGTTCGCCAGTCCGCGATCAAAGGAGACAATGCGTACCGTGTGTCCCTGGCGGACCACATGTGAAATGACTTCCTTGGCGCGGGTGGAGTGGCCTGAACCTTCGCCGTTAACGCCGTAAAGAATGTTGGCCATGGGTTACGTGCTGCCAGTCTTGATGGGAGCTCCGCCCAGTGCGCGCAGAACAATGCTGAAATAAGAAGGATTTCTGGTTGCGAAGATCAGGCGCTCTCCGGAAGCGATGTAGCTTTCAGGAGCCGCTGTTTCCATTTCCAGCCAGTAGAGGCGCTGCATGCGTTTAAAGTCCCAGACCGTGCTGGCCTGGAACCGGTTTGCCGCGGCAGGGCCCAGAGTGAACCAGTCATTGCGAATGAATGTATGAAATGTCCGTTGCGGCACGGTGCTGGTAAAGGTGTACCACTCGTGGAAGACGTTACGCGGTACATGGTCCATGTCCGCGACCGGCGGTATGAGCAGGGCCGAGCCGGACACCTGCCAGCTCTGTAGATTTTCATCGGCAACAGCCTTGAGTTTTTCCTGATCAAACGCCGTGACGGCCCATGATTTTCCGATCGCAACGTCCGGGCAGGCCCGCAAAACGTCATCTATGCCGTGTGAAACAGATTCAAGCCATCTGTATTCGCCCTGGAAGCCGTGAAACATTGTGAGACTACGTTACAACGTGTCTGCTCAATGTGCCAACGTCAGGCGGTTTTTTCGCCTACGATGGAGGGTTCAAAAGGGACACTGATGTCGGCTTCCCACACACCGTCAAAGTCAACGAAGAAGGCGCGGACGTTGATCTCAGGCAATTCGGCTTTGAGCGCGTCGGCAGCCTTGTGCATTTCCTGGCGATGGTTCTCGGCTTCGCGTTCAGGATCGTTATTGAAGGCGGCGAGGCCCCCATACGCTCCGCAATCAGAATGCACCATGAGGACGACAGTATCGGTATCGTGCAGGCGCATCGAGGTGCGGATCTGGTCAAGAACGAACTGGCGGTCCTGAATGTTGTCTGGAGAAGCCAGCACTTTGGCGCCGCCCGCCACGCGGATGGGGTCGGCATTCCTGATTCCCATACGTCTCAGTAATTTCGTAAAGACCAGGCTAAAGCGGTGGTCATAGCACCAGACAACAGCAGCATCACTTTTATAGCGTTCTTTGGGTGAAGAAAAATGAAAGACTTTGCGCATGAAGGGCCCTCTTAAAAGTGATGACGGCAAGTGATGACGACTGCAGCGCAGACCATTCTATAGGAATGGCTTCACAAAGCGCGGAGCGACACAATAACACTTATTGGATGAAAAATTCCAACAATCTGGCTGCTACGTCCCTGGGACTTTCGGCAGGAAGCCAGTGACCATTGCCGGGAAAGTGCCAGACTTTCTGGGCGCCGAATCGCTCGGCAAAGGCTGGGGATATATAAGGATCGCGATCACCCCACAGCACACAGGTTGGCACCTTGCGCGTAATTTGCAGAAGCTGGTCCTGCCAGCCTTCATAATTTTTCGGTTCGGTGGCGCGGTAAAGCTTTAGCACCATTTTGCGAACAGCCGGAGTAAAGAGCTCGTAGGTTTCGCGGAGGTGCTCCCGCGTCAACTGCGGCGAAGCCTTGTGCATGGAGAGATAAAAAGCGGGCCAGTTCAAGGTTGCCATGCTGAGTTCGCCCAGCGGCCATGTGCGCCAGATTTTTCCCCAGATGTGCCACTTGTAGTCGGAGAAAAAGTTGGTGTTCATGATGGCCATGCGCCGGACACGCTGGGGATGTTTCACCGCCCAGGCCAATCCGTAGATTCCGCCAAAGTCATGGAGTACGAGGTTGATAGGTCCGGAAATCTTCAACGCGGAAATCAGATCGTCAATGAACTGGGCCATCTCTTCCAGAGAAAACTTCAGATCGGACGGGAGTTCAGATCTACCAAAGCCGGGAAGATCAGGCGCAAAGCATTGCAGTCGCGATTGGACTTCACTGATCACCCCACGCCAGAGCATCGCCGAATCAGGGTTCCCGTGAAGAAAGAGCGTTGGCTCACCGGAACCCTGGACATCAGCGTAAATTGACGCGTTGTGGACGGAGACGTTCATCCCGTAGCTGCGTTTTCCCTTTGCGATGTTTTGCGCGACGATTCTTTAGGCAGCGATTCTTTGCGCAGCGTTTCTTTGCGTAACAAGGCGGCCTTGCGTTCCACGCCCCAACGATAGCCAGCCAGCTTGCCGTTCGATTGCACCACACGATGACAAGGCACAACCAGCGCCACGGGATTTGACGCACATGCATTGGCCACGGCGCGCACAGCTTTCGGGTTGCCGATGCTCTGAGCGACTTCAGTGTAGCTGCGGGTCTCGCCCAGAGGAATCTGGCGCAGAGCGTTCCAGACTCGCTGTTGAAACGCAGTGCCCTCGATATCCAGCGGTATGTCGCCGCTGAAGTTCATACCAGCCAGTAGAGATTTAACGCTGGCGACAGCCGGCTTAAGCGCATTGTCGCGGCGCTGAAGGTTGGCGGCGTGAAAATCGCTTTTGAATTCCCGCAACAGGGCACCCTCACTATCACCAAAGCGCACCGAGCACAGGCCACGTTCCGTGGACGCAATGAGCACCTTGCCCATATGCGAAGCAATGATCGTGTAGCTGATGTTCACGCCACGTCCATTGCGGCGAAAGGCGGTAGGCGTCATGCCAAGGTGATCTGATCCGGACTCATACGCGCGGCTGCTGGAACCGTAACCGGCTTCGTAGATCGCATCGGTAATGCGGGCTTCTCTATGAAGGGCCTGTTTGAATTTCCCCGAGCGCTGTGCCTGCTGATATTGCCGCGGACTGATTCCCAATCTCTTTTTGAAGAGTCGTTGGAAATGGAACGGACTGAGTTCGACATGACGGGCAATCTGGTCGAGGCTGAGCGTGCTGTCAAGATTCTGTTCGATAAAACGGCACGCTGCTTCAATTTTTGCCAGCTGTCCATTGCGTTCGGAAGGGGCACAGCGCAGGCAGGCGCGATATCCAGCTTGTTGCGCCTGCGCAGGATTATCATAAAACTCCACCATCTCGCGACGCGGACGACGGCTGGGGCACGACGGACGACAGAAGATTCCGGTGGACTTCACGGCGTAAACAAATTCGCCGTCAGCCTGCTGATTACGGGACTGTACCAGGGCCCAGCGATGATCGGTATTGGTGAGGGTTTGCATATTGATCTCCACAGGACCGAGTCTAGGCCGTGTGAAGCCGGCGCACTATCCGCTGCTTGCTCTCAAACTTTTTCCTGGTCTCCTACCTAGATGATAGTCGATTTGGGAGCCTACCCAATTGGCTGATGTGGCGTTGCTGAACATCTTTGACAATGAGCTCCAGTAAGAAGGAAATGGAGTTCAGGAAAAATGGCAGAGCAAGTATGGCAAACATTGACGAATGAATTGGGGGACACCGCCGCTGAAGCGGGTAAAGCGGTAGTTGCCGTGATAGGCGGCAAACGCCCGTCGAGCGGCGTTGTCTTGAGCAGTGACACGGTTGTCACGGTAAATCACGGACTGCGTCGCGATGAAGAAATCACCGTCGTCAGCGGTCCCGGACAAAAGCTGACGGCAAAAGTGATTGGCAGAGACCCAAGCACGGACCTCGCGGTGTTAAAGCTGCAAAGCGCCACCTCAGCTCCGGCGGCCAAGTGGGGCAATACACAGAAGGTGCGCGTGGGCGAGTTTGTTCTGGCCCTGGGAAGAAGCTGGCGCGGCAATGTAGTGGCGAGTTCCGGCATTCTCTCCGGAGTGATCGCAGAGCCGTTTCGGACGTGGCGTGGCGGCGAGATAGACAAGTTCATTCGTCCCGATCTGATGTTGTATCCAGGATTTTCCGGAGGACCCTTGGTGGGCGCAAACGGAGAATTTCTGGGGATCAATACGGCGGGATTACACCGGAGCGGCATTACTGTTCCGGCGGAATCGGTGGCGCGGGTCACCGGTGAACTGCTGGAAAAAGGCCGCATTGAGCGTCCATATCTTGGCGTGGGAATGCAGGCGATTCCTGTGCAGGAATCTTTAAAGACCAAGCTGAATCTAAAGGCCAGCGAAGGTTTGCTGGTGGTGCATCTTGAGCCGCACGGCCCCGCCGAGAAAGCAGGTCTGCTGGTGGGCGACATGCTGATTGAACTGCATGGCAATCCCGTGTCCGACACGGAGGACGTGCAGGCAGTGTTGCGCACGATGAAAGTGGGATCAGAAGTGGAAGCAGGACTGATTCGTGCGGGTTCGTTGCAGAAGCTCAAGATCGCGTTGGAAGCTCGTCCGGCACGATAGGTGGCGGCAGGCACAAAGGTTGGTGAGCACAACGACCGAGCACTGCGGTTCTCTAAAAACGGAAAAAGGGCGGCGTTCATCGAAGATGTAACCCAACTCGGAGTTATGGTGGTTGCACCTTCTGATGCTCGCCGCTCTTTGCTCGTCCGATTGCTTCGTGAAGCCGGTGCTACGAAAGAATGGACCGTGACAGCGGCAGCCTCACTGTCATTGGAGCGATTTGGGGATCGGTTTGGTTCAAGTCGCGCCAGCATTCTGGTTGTGGATCTTGCGTCCCACCAGGCGTCCGTGCAGTTCCTGCAAATGTTGAAAGACTTTCCCGCCGGATGCGGAGCCGTTGCCATGATGGATGATCCCGAGCCGGGCTGGGTACGCAACGCCTTGCATAAGGGAGTGAGTGCGATCATCGCGCGTGACGCCGACAGAGACCAGCTGGCCCTCGCGGTGGAAGCCGCGGACGCAGGCTATGTGCTTCTTCATCCGACGTCGGCACAAATCCTGGGCGATGCCGTCCCGGTCCTCCCGGAATTGTCCGCTGACGTGGAACACTTGACTGCGCGCGAAAGGGAAGTGCTGGGCTTAATGAGCAGCGGCCTGGGTAATAAAGAGATTGCTGCCCGCCTGGGGATTTCCGAACATACGGTGAAGTTCCACACCAGTTCCATTCTGGCAAAACTTGGCGCCGGCAGCCGGACGGAAGCGGTGAGTCAGGGCATTAAGCGTGGCCTGATCGCACTTTAATAACCTTAGAATTTCCTCACTTCACCACCCATATATTAATCAGCTTTAACCATTTTGTTTGCTGCGCATTACTCGAATCTGGAAGGAAGGATTTCGAAATGGGCCAACCTTAATACTGTCCCTACGAACTAAGACCATTGACTCGCGGAAATCGAGGAGAATGCGTGCTATGCTCGGGCTGACTAATGGTCCATTGAATTCTTTGTTTTGATACGGAGATCCCCAGATTTGCCTTCCTCCCCCACGGCGCATCTGCGAACTGCTGCATGGGTTGTGACTCTGCTGCTTCCTGTGGCAGCCTGGTCACTGGCCAGCTTTAGTTCGCCGTTCTTCCACCCCGGTGTGGGAGTGTTCTTTACGGTAGCCGCATTTTTGTCCGCGGCAATCGGCGGCATACGCATGGCGCTTGCCGGCATCGCGTTGAATGCGACCGCGCTCAATCTCTACTTCCATTATCTTCAACCCTTAACGCCGCGAACGAATGCTCTTCTCTGGACGGCGCTGCTGGTAATGGTTGCACTCATCGTGGGTTATGCCAGGGAGAAGTGGTCAGCGGCGGAGATGCTGGCAGGAAGGCTCAGCTCTGATCTTGCGCGGCTTCGCGACGAGCTGGAATCACAACGCACGGACTTGAAGCGTTTCCATGATCTGAGCGTGAGGCTTTCCAGCAGCCTGGAACTGCAACGCTTGCTCAATGATGTGCTTTCCAGTGTGGCTGGTCTTTTGAAAACAGAGCTGGCCATGATGCTGGTGCTGCCGGAGCGCAACAGCCGTCAGCTTCGCGTGGAGGCTTACACAGGTTTTACTGCCGACCAAGTCAAGCTCTTTGGCGAACTTCCTTCTTCCTTTTTCTCTCCCGACCACCGGGTGCTGATTGAAGACATTGACGAATCAGGCACCTATTTTCCGTTTATGGATGCCGCGGACCAGGTTGGATTCAAATCGGTGTTCAGTACGCCAATCGTAAACGTGCGCGGAGAAGCACTTGGCGTGGTGGTGACGTTTTTCCGCAAGCCGAATTCGCCCAATGACCGGCAATCACGCCTGGTGGAACTCTATGCCAGGCAGGCGGCAAACGCGCTGGACAATGCCCGGCTATATCGCAATTCGCTGGATACATTGGCCGCGGAGCAGCGCCGGACGGCAGTCTTGCGATCACTGGCTGAGGCTGCGGTACAGATCAACTCGTCACTGGCGCTCGACTCGCTGTTGCAGGTGATCACCGACCAGGCGCGAAACATCATTGGAGCAAAATACGCCTACACCACCCTGCTGGCCCGCGGAGCCTGGAACCAGAGCATTACCTGCGCTTCCCTGGCGGATGGTGAGCCGGCATTTCCGTTTCCGCAGGAGAGCTCAGAGATTTTTGCGCTGGCTAGCAATCTCAATACGCCATTGCGCCTGAATCCCGGAAGCAAGGGTACGAATACCTGGCGTTCTGTGATGAAGGCGATCGAACCAACGCGTTTTGGATGGCTGGCGGCACCATTGCTCACGCGTGATGGCCGCAACCTTGGTCTGATTCAGCTCACGCAGAAAATCAATGGCGAGTTTTCCGCCGATGATGAGGCCATACTGCTCCAGTTGACGCACATGGCGTCAGTGGCGATTGATAACTGCCGCCTGTATCGCGACACGCAGGAACAGATCGCCGAAAACAGAAGAACGCAGGATGCACTGGAGCGTAGCAAAGAAAGCATGCAACTGGCGCAGCAGTATGTGGGAATTGGAATCTGGGAATGGGACCTGCAAACAGGGGAGCTGGTCTGGTCAGACGAATTGCGCCGGCTGCACGGTTTTGGTAACACCATGTTCGATGGGAAGTACGAAACCTGGATGGAGAGCATTCATCCGAGTGACCGCGCGCAGGTCCACAACTCGATTACGGACGCGATGCGCCGCCACGGCGAATACGAAGTGCAATACCGTGTGATATTCCCGGACAAGAGCGTGCACTGGCTGGAAGCTCGCGGGCGCACCGTGGTGATGGCAGAAACTCCTGTTCGTATGCTGGGAGTGACCATGGATGTCACAGCCCGCAGGCTGGCGGAAGAAGCGCTGCGTGGATCAGAGAAACTGGCAGCGACAGGTCGCCTGGCGGCCAGCATCGCCCATGAAATCAACAACCCGCTTGCAGCCGTCACAAATGCGCTTTACATTTTGCGAACGGCCGAAAGCATGCCGGAGAAATCGCTCGACTACATCCGTACGGCAGAGATCGAACTAGCGCGCGTTGTCCACATCACTAAACAGACTCTGGGCTTCTATCGCGAGCTTTCCGCACCGGTGAGCGTGTATCTGCCGCAATTGCTGGATGAAGCGCTGGCTGCACAGGAAATACGGATCGCCGCGCAGGGTATTAGCTTGCACAAGGAATATGGCCCGGTGCAGGAGATCCAGGCCTATCCTGCCGAACTCCGTCAGGTATTTTCCAACCTGCTCACCAACGCCCTGGAAGCCGTTGCGGATGGAGGCAAGGTCTCTGTAAAAATAAAACAGGCGCATAACGGACGCGGCCGTTATGGGGTGAAGATCACCATCGCCGATGATGGTCTGGGCATTCCGGAAAACCACATCCCGCGCATCTTTGAGCCATTCTTTAGCACCAAGGAAACCAAAGGAACGGGCCTGGGATTGTGGGTGAGCCAGGGCATTGTGCAGAAGCATGGCGGTCAGATTCACGTCCGCACCAGCCACAGAGAGACACACCACGGAACCTGCTTCATGATCTTCTTACCCTTTGCCGCCGGTGAGGTGGTTCAGGAAGAGCCGTCCGCGAGCCACGTTGCCGGGGAGGGCGTTCTCAAACAAGCGGCTGCGGGCAACGATCTTTCCGCAGCATAAGGGCGCGCCAATTTCCAGGCCGTCTGGAATTAACCCCTTGTGCAACAAACACTTAAGTGACCTGACGGTGTCTTTCCCCGCGCTTTTTCAAGGCATTGTCGCCGATGGACTAAGCCAGGTAAGTTCTTCCGATTACCTCCGCTGCAGTCCTTTTGGACGAGGATTGTGGTTAGTTTTCAGGGTTTTTGCCGATTGTTACGTTTGTATGCGAGAGATACAAAGCTGATACTGATTCCAAAGTGCTTAGTTTCAAACGTTCTCCTGCTCATTAAGAAAGACTTAGACCGGGTTTTTCACGCAAAATCAAAATAAGTTGGGTGAGAAGCTGGATTTCTAGGGTATCCTGTTACTCCTCTAAGGTTACTTTTGTGCTATGCCTCAGGTAAGCCAACTCGATCGCCGGACCGCTTGCTCCTCGCACAGAGGCTTTTCTCTGGTGGAGTTGATGGTGGTGATCATGGTGATTCTGGTGATCGCGGCCATCGCGATTCCCAGCCTCGTTCACGCCCGCATGCACGCAAATGAATCCTCAGCAATCTCGTCCATGCGCGCGGTTCGCACCGCAGAGCTCATGTATCAGGACTCATATCCAGAGGAAGGTTTTTCTGACAGCCTGACCAAACTGGGGCCGAATGGCTCGGATTGCACGCGAGTCGGCAAAACTAATTCCTGCCTCTTGATGGATGAAAACCTTGCTTCCGGTTTGAAGTCTGGATACATATTTAACCTGACTGGTGATGGCTCAAAACCTTCGGGCTCCTATACGCTCACGGCAACGCCTGAATCAACCGGCGTTTCCGGAAGATGCTCCTTCAGCAGCGACGCGTCTGGTCAAATCACTATGAAGGAAGGCAACGGTGCGGTTGGGGGTGCTTTTTCAGTGAACGCCGGCGGTGGCGGCGGCTGCGACCACTAATCCTGCAGGTTTCCTTACTGGCATTTTCTCTCCGACATACTTTCCTCACCGCTTGCCACTGAATCTTGACCCTCTCTTACTGAGCTTTCACCGCGACGGAAGCGCTGGTGTTTTCCCACTCCATTACCAGGGTCGCTGCGTCATCACCTTTCTTCTGAAATGAAATAGTGAATTGCTCTACCGGCTGGGCGGTTTTTCCAGTCTGCATATCAACGCGAGCTAGGTCCTGTTTCTCATCATATTCGGTGCCCCACTGACCGGTTTGCTTGTTGATAATCAGCTTCCAGCCGTTTGCAGAAGGCAGCGAATACAACGTGTATGTTCCGGCTGGGACCTTCGCGTCACCAACGGTCAAATCAATGGGTGTAGTGAACGTGGTGGCCTCATTGGCTCCCGTCCGCCAGACCTGATTGAAAGGCACGATGCCTCCGATGATTTTCCTTCCTTTGGCATAAGGGCGGCTGTAATCAATGGTGATGGTCTTCCCCTTAAGAACAACTTCGGCTTTAGCTGGAGGACTGGGACGCTTGCTCTTGTCCTGCTGTTGTGAGGCCGCGGCTACAACCAGACACAACAAGGATGTGGCGATCGCGAATGCTTTGTTCTGCATGCTGTTCCTTTCTGATTCGTTTCGTGCGTGCGCTTGCAATCGGGTTCGTTGAACATTATCGCGCTTGACATTGCTTCGCGCCAATTGTGCTGTTTGGTTCTCGTATGCCGGTTCCGCAGATGGGAACGCTGCGAGCGGAAACATTTAGCCGCGGCGTGGCAAGCAATCTGGCACGAAAGTACTATCAACACCCTGTACGAAGTGCTTCTTTTCATAAGTCCCTCCAACCCATAAAGTTAAACGGAGCAATCCACCAAAGTTTGGGGGAACTGAAAGTTCCCGGAAGTTGAGGACCTTGCCATGAGACAATTTCTGGCTTTTACCGCATTGACTGGCCTGTTGACGCTGAGCGCTGCAGCCCAGAATGCTCCTGCTCCATTGAATCCCGTCACAAGAACCACCAAGGCGGTGAACTATCGCCTGCGTGGTAATGATGTAAAGGTAGATTTTCACGGGACTGATCTGATGGGAAGCGCCATCGGCGAAGCCAAAGTTGCGGGCAAAAAGAGCAGCGTGGAGATTGACGCAAAGTTTGAGAACCTCGACGATCCCACCAAGTTCGGTCTGGAATATCTGAGTCTGGTGCTTTGGGCCATCTCTCCGGAAGGCCGTGCAGTGAACCTGGGTGAACTGGTTTTTGACCACAACAACGCTCACGTGAAGGCCATTACAGACATGCAGACCTTCGGCATGATCGTAACGGCCGAGCCGTACTTCGCGGTGAACCAGCCCGGAAATATGGTGGTGCTTGAGAACGTGATTCCCGCAGGCTCGCGCCAGGAGAACATTGAAGCGCGTTATGAACTGCTGGGCCGCGGAACCTATTCCTCCACCAATACACATATTCAAGATGCGATTTTCGGTATTGATCGCAAAACACCGCGATCCATGTTTGAAGCCCGCAACGCTGTGCGAATCGCGCACATTGCCGCCGCGGACAAATACGCAAATACAATCATCGGCAAAGCCGACCAGCAGTTACGCGCCGCGGAAGAGGCTTACACCCGCAAGCGTGACAAAGGGACCATCGACAGCCTTGCCCGCGAAACCGTGAGCACCGCCGAAGAAGCGCGCGTAATGGCGGTAAAGCAGAAGGCCGACGAAGAGGCACAGGCCAAAGCTGCGGCTGAAAAGAAAGCCGCGGAAGATCGTGAAGCTCTGGCGCGCGCCAACGCGGAAGCGGAAAGCAAACGGCGCGCCGAAGCAGAGAATGCGCGGCAACAGGCGGAAGTGGCCAAGGCTGAAGCAATGCGCATGAAGCTGGAAGCGGAAAAGGCCCGCCAGGAATCAGAAAAAGCCCGTGCTGAAGCGGAAGTCGCCAAGGCACAGGCCATCGCGCAACAACAACAGCTTGCGGTGGAAGCGGATAAAGCACGCAAAGCCGCTGATGAAGCAGACCGTCTGCGTGCGCAGGCAGAGAAAGAAAAGCTCGACCTTCGCGCACAACTGCTGGCCCAACTCAACGCCGTTCTGTCCACGCGTGATACGGCGCGCGGACTGATTGCCAACATGTCAGACGTGTTGTTCAAGACCGGGTCATTTGAGCTTTTGCCCGGAGCACGTGAGAGACTGGCAAAGGTTTCCGGCATCGTGCTGGCGCATCCAGGATTGCATCTGGAAGTTGAAGGCCACACCGATTCCGTCGGCGGCGACGACTACAACCAGCAGCTTTCTGAGAAACGTGCTGACGCCGTTCGCAATTACCTTGTCCAGCAGGGAATTCCTGACAGCTCCATCGTCTCCCGCGGACTCGGCAAAACAGCGCCGGTTGCGAGCAATGACACCGCCGAAGGACGTCAACAAAACCGTCGCGTAGAACTTGTACTCAGTGGTGAAGCCATTGGCACCAGCAAATCAGCCACCATGCACGCGCCTGAGTTGCAACGATAGCAATGGTGAAAGGGCACAGCTTTACCTGTGCCGTTAGAAAGTTTTACAAACCTGGCTTCAGCCCCCGAGTTTTAAATTCCAGGAAAAAGGTAACCAAAGGGACCTTCATTCAGAGGGTCCCTTTTTTAATCTCTAGTTTTTAATCTCTGGTTTTAATCTCTAACGGCGCGCGGCCATTCGCGCGCCATTTTGAAAGTTGTTACAGTGCGGCGGGCGGAATATCGTCATTCCGCAAAATCTTTTTCACCGAGCTAAGCAGGTCTTCGCGGGAATCGCCGGTGACAAAGCAGTCGCCATCAATGTCAGGACGGATTCGGCCCATTTGCAGAATGGGCGCACGAGGAAAGAAGTGACGCACGGTGAGTCCGATGGCTTTTTTCATTCTGGGTTCAACCGCGTCGGCCACCAGAATGATATCGAATGCCTGAGAATGGCAAGCTTGTTCAACGTCTTTCAGACTGACGGCAGGGCTCACTTTATAACCGGCTCGCTCCAGCCAATCCAAACGGAGTCGAAGCGCGGCTTCAGTGGCTACTACCAACAGGAGGGAGGCTGCTGGAATTGGGTCCATCTCAGATTCATTTCCTATAACCAAGGGAGTGTACTAATTCTAGTTGCACTTGGCCATTGGTACATACCACTTAATTGTACTCGTTGTTCCTCAACTACTTACGTCCCGGTGCTGCACTAGATTATTAGAGATTCCAATAATCTTTTTTAATGTAACACGCCGGCCTTCTTAAGAATACTTCCGCCGCTGAGATATTGGTTCGCTCCGTCAAACTAAACGGGGCCTTGGTAATCACCCAAATTTCGCAGCATCAGGTAAGCTACTGAGTCACGGTAAGCACCAAATCCCCAATGGCCACTTCACCCACCGCATCCGCCTACACGCAGAAGACAATTCTTCAGCACAAGCCGTTTCGTACGCTCTGGCTGGCCCAGTTCGTCAGCATCTTTGGCGACTTCCTTGCCCTTTTCGGCGTGATCAGCCTGATCACCTTCAAACTGCATGGCACCGCCGTGCAGGTCACGGCCGTCACCATCGCGTACGTGCTGCCGCTGGCCATCATCAGCCCTATTGCCGGCGTTTTTGTCGACCACTGGAACGTCAAGCGCGTCATGATCACCAGTGACATCATTCGCGCGGTGCTCATCACGCTGCTTGTTTTCGTCACTGACGTTGGCCAGATCTGCGTGATCTTCGCCATCCTCAGCACCGTTTCCAGTTTCTTTGCTCCCGCCCAGTCCGTAACCACGCGTACGGTTGTGCCCATGGACAGCCTGCTGGCCGCCAATACCATGATGATGCAGGCGTTTTACGTCGTGCGACTCTTCTCGCCCTTCGCTGCCGGCTCACTCATCTCCGCCCTGGGCGAAAAAGCCTGCTTTTACATTGATACTGGCAGCTTCCTGTTTTCCGCCTTCATGATCTCCAGCCTGGTTATTTTGCGACCGCAGCGCCAGGCCAGCGAAAAAACACTGAGTTCGCTGAGCCAGGATTTTCTCGAAGGCAACAAATTCATCTTCACTCACACCGGCCTGACTTTCGTGTTTGTGGCGATGGGTGTCGCCATGTTCGTACTCAGCTCTTTCAGCCCGCTCATATCCATCTATATCCGCGACTTTCTGCATGCCGGCCCGTTTACCTTCGGTCTGATCAGTGCCATGGTCGGCATCGGACTCATGATCGGTGCGCAACTTGTTCCAAGACTCACCCGGCTTTCGCGCGTTCAAGTGGTTCTCGGCGGACTTTTCGGCCTGGGCCTCTCCGCTGCCATGCTCGGCGCCATTCGCCTTACCGTGTTTGCCGCGCTCAGCACCTTCCTCATGGGTTTTGCCATCTCCTTCGTACTCATCCCGGCACAGACCATGTCACAGCAGGAAACGCCTCCACCGCTCATGGGACGCGTCAGCAGCACCTTCATGTCACTCATCTCGCTGTCCCAGGTGCTCGGGCTTCTGCTCTCCGGATACCTCGCCAACATCATGGGCGTACGCTCATTGTTCCTGACCAGCGGCGGAGGCCTGATCCTGATCGCCGCAGCCGTGTATGTCGCCATGCGAGGCCGGACCATCGAGAGCAAATCAGCAGCGGCGTAAAGCCCCCCGAGTTCCCTGGCTCCGATCAGTGCGAATCAGTCTCATCAGTGTTAATCAGCGGTAAGGTCTTGCTGTTCCGATCTCGGCGATTACCCGCGATGCCGGCTGTCAGGCCTACCCCCATCTATGCCAACTAGGATTCCAAAGCACTTAAACGATTTCATCCCAGGGGATGTTTTTTTGGTTTTGCGTTTGCTAAATGCCATTTGCCAATTGCTATTAGCTAGCTTCACTTTTCTCAGCCCGGAGATAAATTGAAGTTTGTGTGACTATTTGTCCAATTTTGATTTTCCTTGGTGTTACTCGGCGTACCTCTGTGTCTCTGTGTTTACACTCTTGCGGTTACCCGATTACCAAATTACTCAATTACCAATCTGCTTTCCACTAATCTTTAGTTTAGGGATGTGCCGCGTCGGATGGTAAAAAAAAGTCAGCGATGGGCCGCTGGGATACGGCCGAGGAAGGTCTCTCCACCGCGCCCCGGTTTTCAGCACCCAGAGGATGCCGTCGACGCAGTCGCGGTTCGACGCCCAGGGCCGCCCACGACCATCCCGCCGTCGCTTCGGCGCTGGGAAAAAATGCTTGATTAACTCCCACTGCCGGTCGCTTAGCCGCATGCCGACAGCTATGCCAAATGCGCTCGCGATGCGTAAGTACTCGAGTTGAGCCAGAACCTATTTTGGTCAGAGGGTGGGAGGCAAGCCATTAAAAAAAGATGAAACCAATCTTGCCACTGACCAGTAAGAGAGCATAGAGACGGGAAATGGAAGTCCTAGAGCGGTTCGCGCAGGGCGACCTCGAAGCTTTCGAGGCTCTGTTCCGGCAGTTCCAGGGCGAGGTGTACGGCTGGATTGTGCGTATTGTTCGCGACCGCGGGATAGCGGAAGACCTGACGGTGGAAACATTTTGGCGAATCTATCGGGCTCACGCACGGTTTTATCCGGAGGGGGACTTCGGTGCCTGGGCTCGGAGGATCGCGACGAATGCAGCGTTCGATCATCTGAAGACAGCCCGGCGCGAAGTTGCGTTGCCAGATGATCTCGCGGCGGGAGCGCAGCCGAACCCCGCTGTGCAGCGAGAGGTGCATGAGCGAATTGAACGAGCCTTTCGTGAACTACCTCCAAGGCTCCAGGTTGCAGCAACCCTGGCACTCGTTGAAGAGGAATCTTATGAGCAAATTGCCGAAGCGTTGGGAATTTCGGTTGGGGCGGTCAAGTCGCGTGTTTTCAGGGCCGTCCGATTATTGCGGAGGAAACTGAAAGGACTAGGCGTGGAGCCATGAGCGAAGAGAATAACGAAAAGATTCGATACGTCCTCGGAAGGGCTATTCCGCCGGTGGCGGACCGAGAGCTGAAACGTGACCTGTGGCCGCAGATGCTTCGCCGGCTGGACGAGCGGCCCGCCCAGGTGCCTTGGTTTGACTGGGCTTTGCTCGCCGTTCCGGCGATCTGGTTTTTCTTTTCCCCGGAAGCTATTCCGATCTTGCTCTACCACCTGTGATTGGGAGGATGCCATGAAGACCCATCCTTTTCTGCGCGCATACATGGCCGGGATCGTTGTACCGACCATGCTTTTGCTAGTT
>WNFA01001182.1_pt1 | contig 21268 bp, 17 predicted proteins | sample 5400481 | NCBI WGS metagenome assembly WNFA01 (sample SAMN13153340, study PRJNA577476) | soil metagenome | isolation source: 120 cm saprolite under Douglas fir tree site 2 hole 1 replicate 2 | place: USA:California | collected 2015-04-18
CGAGGCAAAGCGCGGATCGGTCGCCATCTTGTCGCGGTCGATGATCCCGCAGAATTTCTGAAAATTCTTGTTGCTGGTGGCGGCGAGGTTGAGAAAGCCGTCGGCGGTGGGAAAAAGCCCCATCGGCGTGTTGGTGGGATGGTTGTTGCCTTCCTGCGGCGGCACCTTCTTGTCCATGGTCCAGCGGGTGGCCTGAAAATCGAGCAGCGTAATGCCGGCCTCGATCAGCGAGGTCTGCACCCAGCGGCCTTCGCCGGAGACCTCGCGGTCGAGCAGCGCGATCAGAATGCCTTGCGCGAGGAACGCGCCTGCCATGATATCGGTGACGGCGACGCCGACGCGCAACGGTCCCTGGCCGGGTATTCCCGTCACCGACATGATGCCGGACATGCCCTGCGCGATCTGGTCGATCGACGGCCGCTCGGCATAGGGGCCGTACTGCCCAAAACCGGAAATGCTGCCATAGACGATGCGCGGATTGCGCTTCTTGACGGAATCGAAATCGACGCCGAGACGCTTGGTGACGCCCGGCCGCATGTTCTCGACGACGACGTCGGCCGCTTCCGCCAGCCGCATCAGGATTTCGCGGCCCTCGTCGGTCTTCAAGTCGAGCGTGATGGCGCGCTTGTTGCGATGCAGGTTCTGGAAATCCGAACCGTCGCGCCGGCCCACCAGTTCGCCGATCTCGTCGTCGCCCGGCGGCGGCTCGACCCGGATCACGTCGGCGCCCCAGTCGGCCAGCGTGCGCACGCAGGACGGGCCGGCGCGCGCCAGCGTCAGGTCGATCACCTTGAAGCGCGACAGCGGCAGCCGCGCCGCCTGCGTTTGCGGGGTCGTGGCGCCGGAGGCATCGACGGGTCTATGCATGTTGGTCGTCCTGGATCGGGATGATGTGTGACGGATTGATTTCGAGCCAGACCTTCTGGCCGACGGCGAAAACGCTCAGCGGCGGTGCCATGACGCGCAGCTTGAGACCGCTCGTGTCGGACTGGAACGCGTAGTCCCAGGTCTCGCCGAGGAACGCGCGCTCGATAATGCTGCCTTGCAGGATCACGCGGTCGCCGACGGGGCAGCTCGCGTGCACCGCGACGTTCTGCGAGCGCAGCGAGAATTCGCGGGTGCGGATCGGTCCGCGCTTACCAAGCCGCGCGGAAGCCACCTCGAATCCATCAAAGGTCATCCTGAAGCCGTTCGGCTTGCCCTCGAGAATGTTCGAGCGTCCGATGAATTCGGCGACATAGCGCGTCTTCGGCCGGGTGTAGAGCGTCAGGGGATCGTCGATCTGCTCGATGCGGCCATGGTTCATGACCGCGATACGGTCCGACGTCGTCATCGCCTCGGACTGGTCGTGGGTGACGTAGATCGAGGTGATGCCGAATTCATTGTGCAGACGGCGGATCTCGCCGCGCATTTCCTCGCGCAGATTGGCATCAAGATTGGACAGCGGCTCGTCCAGCAGCAGGATTTCCGGCTGCACCACCAGCGCGCGGGCCAGCGACACCCGCTGTTGCTGGCCGCCCGAGAGTTCGTTGGGATAGCGTGCGGCGAGGTGGCGAAGCTGCACCACGTCGAGGATTTGCCCGACCCGGCGCTTCATCTCGTCCTTGGCCACCTTCCGCATCTTCAGACCGAACGCGACGTTCTGTTCGACCGTCATGTTCGGCCACAGCGCGTAGCTCTGGAAGATCATCGACATCCGGCGGCGCTCCGGCGGCAGCGATGCGCTCGCCGACGACATCTGCTTGCCGTCCATTTCCACCGTGCCGGCCGTGGGCGCAACAAAACCCGCGATCATCCGCAAGGTCGTGGTCTTGCCGCAGCCGGAGGGGCCCAGCAGCGACACGAACTCGCCCGCGCGCAGCGCGAGATTGAGATTGTCGACGACGGTGAGGCCGCCGAACTTCTTGGTGAGATTCTTGAGCTGCAGCTTGTCCATCAGGTGCGCCTCAGCATGAAGTCGCGGCCGAGGATGAGGGTGCCGATCAAGGTCACGACGCCGGTCACGGTGAGCAACAGAACCGAGATGGCGGAAAGCATTTCGTACTGGCCCTGTTCGCTCAATTCCAGCGTCAACACCGAGATCACACGGGTCTGCGGGCCCGACAGGAACATCGCCGTCGACAATTCGCGGGTGCCGATGATGAAGATCAAGAGCCAGCTTCCGAACAGCGATTTCTTTAGGATCGGAAGCACCACCAGCCACAGCGCGCGGGCCTGGTTGCCGCCGGCGATCCGTACCGCTTCCTCGAGTTCGGGATGCAGGCCCTGGATCGCCGAATTGGAATTGGTGAAGGAAATGGGGAGAAACCGAGTGACGAAGGCGATCACCACCAGCGCGCCAAAACCGTACAGCGCAAACGGCGGCGGCGCATAGGCGGCATAGAAGCAGATCGCCAGCACGATGCCGGGCACCGCGAACGGCGCCAGCGTGATGCTGGCCAGCGCTTGCGAGAACGGCAACAGCCTGCGCTGGGAGATATAGGCGACCGCGAAGCCGAGAAAGGTGCAGATGGTGGCGGTGACGATGGCGTACAGGAAGGTGTTGAACAGCGCCTGCCGCACCGTCAGCTGGTCGAACAGCACCTCACGGAAATTGTGAAGCGTGAAATTCGCCGGTGACATCGGCAGCGCCCAGGCCTTGCTGAACGACGTCTGCAGAATGATGAAGAGCGGCATGAACACCGAAAAGCCGGCGATCGCCATCGCATAGGCGAACAGCAGCCAGCGGAAGGGGCCGAGCGCCATCGGTTCGCGATGCCCGCCCTTGCCGCCGACGGTGACATAGCTCTTGCGCGCCAATAGACGCCGCTGCACCCACAACAGCGCGATGCTGATGCCGACCATCGGCATCGAGAAGGCGGCTGCGACCTCGACCCTGACCGGGTTTTCGAAAAACGCCGCCAACTGTGTGGTCACGACATTGAAGCCGGCCGGGATCGCGATCAGCGCCGGCGTGCCATAGAGGCCGAGCACTTCGAGGAACACCAGAAAGACCGAGCCGAGGATCGCGGGCAGCGCGAGCGGCAGGGTGATGCGCAGCGTGGTCTGGGCCGGCCCGGCGCCGAGGATCGAGGCGGCTTCCTCCATCTCGGTCGAAATCAAATCAAGCGCGGATTTCGTGAACACGTAGATCAGCGGAAACGAATACAGCGCCGTGACCAGCGCCAGCCCCGAGAAGGTGAAAATGTTGAACGGCCCGGCCGTCGTGCCAGCGACCGCCATCCAGGCCTTGTTGATCCACCCGGCATTGGGGCCGCCGAGCAGAATCCAGCCGATCGCGCCGACATACGGCGGGATCAGGAACGACGCCAGCACCATGACATGGACGAAATTGCGCCCGGGCATGTCGGTGCGCGAAACGCCCCACGCCAGCGGCACCGCGATCAGGCTGGCCAAGGCAGCGGCGGCAACACCAAGCTCCATCGAGTTGATCAGCGCCTGCACGTAGCGCGGCCGGCCGAACGCGGTGACGTAGTTGGCAAATGTAAAACTGTGATCGGAGGCCTTGGTAAAACTGTCCTTGACCAGCTGAAACAGCGGGTTGGCCACCAGGAAGATCAGGATAGAAGCCAGCAGCAGCGCCACCAGCGTGGTCGGATTGATGGCGTTGCGGATCGCCGCGATCCATCGCACCGACGCGGCATTCTCTTCCCTGGCTATCCCGAGTTCAACCATTAGCGCCCGTGAAACTGCGGCTTGCGTTTTTCCATGAAGGCGCGGCGGCCCTCGCGGAAATCCTCAGAGTCCATGCAGTCGGTGCCGATCTGCTTGATCGCGTCCATGTCGCGCTTGTCGGGGTCTTTCAGCACCTGCGCGATCGTGATCTTGGCGGCCTTGATGGCCAGCGGCGCGTTGCCGGAGATGGTGCGGGCGATCTCGGACGTCGCGTTCCACAGCTCCGTGTCGGGCACCACGCGATCGACAAGTCCGATCCTTAACGCTTCCACGGAATCGATCCGCATGCCCGTGTACATCAGAAGCCGCGCCCATGACGGCCCGACCAGCGACACCAGATGCTTGAGGCCGTCATAGCCATAGGCGATGCCGAGTTTCGCGGCGGGAATGCCGAACTGGCTGTTCTCGGAGGCGATGCGGATATCCGCGGCCATCGCGACCTGCATGCCGCCGCCAAGGCAAAAGCCGCGGATGCAGGCGATGATCGGTTTCGGATAATCCGCCAGCAGCGCGCGCTGCGCGGCGCGCTTCTTGGAATATTCTTCCGAGGCCTCGGCGTTGTGGCGGGTTTTCTCGAACTGGCTGATATCGGCGCCCGAGACGAACGCCTTGTCGCCGGCGCCGACCAGGATCACGACGCGCACATCAGGATCGTCGCGCAATTCGACCAACGCGTGACCGAGCCCTTCCCACATGTCGAGCGACATGGCGTTGCGCTTTTCGGCATTGTTGAAGGTGATGACGCCGACGCCGTCGGCGATGTTTTGCAGGATCTTGCCGTCGGCGTGGGATTTCTCAGTGCTTTTGGGGACATCTAGCATCGGTGCGGCTTTCGTTGATTGGAGTCGGGTGCACGCGGATTGAAGCATTGCTTGGGTGTCTCGGCAATGACGGTGCGCTCCCTCTCCCGCTTGCGCCGCACGCGACGCGATGCGCTCGAGCGACGGCCGTGGTGAAGGATCATCATGGTTTGCTCCACTCGAAAGCTCATTGCTGGCCTACACACCAAACGTGTCGCGCCATTTTTCCGTCAGCTCGGGAATGCCCTTGATGATCTCGGCGATGGAGGGGCGGATCGTCTTGAGGTCGTCGAGCTTCTTGTAGCCCGCGGGCAACACGGTGTCGCTCCGCAACGGCAGACCGAATTCCTCAATGTCCTCGATGGCGTTTTCCGCCGAATAGCAAAATTCCATGAACAGTTTTGCAGCGTTGGGATGTTTGGTGTCCTTCATGATCGCCGAACCGGATATCATCAGGACCGAGCCCTCCTCGGGGTAAGACACCGCAATCGGATTGCCCTGCGCGGCGTTGCGAAGCACCAAGGCGGTGGGGCTGGCGCCGACGCTGCGCTCGCCCGAGACGAGCACGGTGACGGTGTCGATGATGGAGCGGCCGACATGCGGCTTTTGCGCGGCGAGCTGTTCGAAATAATCCCAGCCGTATAACTTGTTCATCTGCACCACCCAGGTGCCGACAAAACCGCTGAATCCGGGATGGCCGACCACCGACTGGCTCTTCCATTTGGGATCGATGAATTCCTTCCAGCTTTTCGGCGCCTGCTCCGGTTTCACTTTATTGGTGTTGTAGGCGAGGCTGACGGTGGTGGCATTGACGATCTGGTAGGCGTCGTCGGGATCGACGCCCCTAAAACGCGCGTCGATCGCATCGATCGACTGCATCTTATAGGGCATCAACAGTCCACGGTCCTTCAGCGACACGTACTGCCCCATATCGGTGGTGGCGAACACGTCGCAGTTGGCGGCGCCGGCCTGGATGTCCTGGCTGAGCCGCTGATAGGCGACCTGCGCGGTCGACCGCACCACGTTCACCTTCACCCCGGGAAAGGTCTTGGTGAAAATCGCCGAATGCTTCTCGGAACGATCCGACGGCCAGTACGCGATGTACCAGGTCAGTTCGCCTTCCAGCCTGGCCTTGGCGTAGAGTTCGGAGATGTAATCGCCTTGCGCGCTCGCAGGGCGCAGACCCGTCAACGCGGCCGCGGCGCTCCCGGCCACAAAGCCCCTCCGATCCATCGGCATGCGCGCTCCCTGATAACGCTGCGGACGCTCTTCGGCGTCTCGTCGAATTTCAGTTCAGCATTGATTTAGCGCGTGCGCAAATGGTCTTGCATGCTTAACGTGGAAACCCGGCCATGCAGAGGCGCTGATCTCGGGCGGGGCCGCTTTACTGCGCGAGGTGCGCCGTCAACGGATGATTGGCCGCCTGACTGAAGAACGCGGCCTCTTCGGCGGTGGCTTCCAGAAGTTGTTCGTCCTGGTCGTAGATGTCGTTGCGGAACTGAACCGTCTGATCTTTGGTCATCCACCCCGTGAGATAGATCCAGGCCACCGGGACTTTTTTGGGCAGGGCGATATCCTCGCGCTGGCCGGTGGCGATGGCCGCGTCGATGGCGGCGCGGTTCCATTTCGGCATCTCCTCCTGCAGCAGCCAGGTGGCGAGGTCGCGGACGTTGTCGACGCGCGAGCAGCCGTGCGAGTCGAAGCGGTAGTCGTCGCTGAACAGATTGCGCTGATTGGTGTCGTGCATGTAGACCGAATAGGGATTTGGCATGTCGATCTTCACCGCACCCAGCGCATTCCAGCCGCCGTTTTGCTGGCGCACCGTGAAATTCGGGGTGTGCGCACCGGACCAATCCACCGATCGCGGATCGATCGGAGCCTCGTGCGCATCGAGCACCTCCATATGCATGCGGGCGAGATAGCCGGGATCCTTGCGCATATGCGCCGAGATTTCGGTTTTCGCGATCGATGACGGGACGGTCCAGGTGGGGTTGAGATTGACGCTGGTGATTTCAGCGGTCAGCATCGGCGACGGCTTTTCGGTCTTGCCGACGATCACGCGATAACGTCGCACCACATGATCGTTTTCCACCGCCTCGGCAAATGCCGCCGGCAGGTTGACCACCACGTAGCGCTGGCCGAATGCGAAATTCATATTCTCGAGGCGCTCCAGCGAAGCCTCGAGCTGCTTGATCCGTTTCTGCACGGGGACATTGAGGGCGGCGAGGGTGCGTGGCGTCATCGTTCCCGTCGGCGCGAGGCCGTGACGCGCCTGAAAACGTTTTACGCTTTCGGCGAGGACGTCGTCATAGGCACCGGACGCTTTGTCCGGGTCGAGATCGCCGCTGATCAACAGGCGCTGGCGCAGCAGATCGTCATGCGGTCCCTGGGTGCCGGATGCGAATTTGGCCTCGGCCGGTATGATCGGCCACCCGCCGCGCACTGCAAGGTCCGAATAGCTCAGCGCCGCCTCCTTGATCCGCTGCGCAGTCCCCTCGTCGAAGGTCGGCTCGTGCGACAGCGCCAAGGCCGCGGCGGAGCGTGACTCGGGGGTGGATGCGGCTGCCGGCTTGGCTGGCTTGACAGGTTTGGCCGGGTGCGGTGCGGCGCCGGACTCGGCCATATCCGGGCCCGCGGTGCCTGCGCCTTGGGCAAACGCCGACGCGGTCGCAAGCATCGTGGCAATGGCAATGAGTGTCATTCTTCGCATGCTGGATGCCCCTGTTGGGTGCCCTTGGGACGCGCCCTGATGGCGCTGGCGTTGAAATCAACAAGCCCGGCCGTTGGAGCCGGACGAACGGGATCGGACCTGATCCGCAATTGGGTTTTCGTAAATGGTGCTTGTGAGAGTTGCGTTCCGATTAGGTTGGTATTGCGGCTATTGCGTTCCCGCAAGTGCCGTATTGGATTTTCGTGGCTTTCGATATGTCGCCGCGGCAGCTAATGTGGTTGGTGAGCGCACCCGCCGGCTAGAAAATAAGCGTGCGTTTGGGAGGATCTATGTCGTTGACGCGCCGAGCGGCGCTCGCCGGATGTGGCGGCGGGCTGGCCATGCTGACGAGGCTGCCAGCCGTTTCCCGACCAGCCTTTGCCCAACCAGCCTTGGCCCAAGCAGCCTTGGGCGTCGTCGCGCCCGCCGGCGTGCCGCCGGCGATCGTCGACCCATTGGCTGCGCAGATTGCCAAGCTGATGGCCGATCCTATAACCCGCGAAAAACTTACGACGATTGCACTGGAGCCGCTGGCCTCCTCGACGCCGGACAGTTTTGCGGCCTTCATCAAGACCGAGGTCGATCGCTGGGCCGGCATCGTCAAAAATTCGGGCGCCGAGCCGGAATGACGAGAACCATGTCCTCAGGTCAAGTTTTCCGCGCCAAGCGCGATCGATGCCCGAAATGACCGAGCCGGATGTACTGATCGTTGGCGCAGGACCGGTCGGGCTCACGCTCGCGATCGATCTGGCGTGGCGAGGGATCGATGTTACGGTTGTGGAGACGCGCGGCCGCGCCGCGCCTCCGGAGCCCAAATGCAACCATGTCGCCGCCCGCACCATGGAAATTTTTCGGCGGCTTGGCCTTGCTGAAAAGGTGCGCGACGCCGGATTGCCCGCGGATTATCCGCACGACATCAGTTATCGCACCACGTTTACGGGTCCGGAGCTGGCGCGGATTCCAATTCCCTGCCGCCGCGATCGATTCACCAGGACGGAGGGGCCGGACTGCAACTGGCCGACCCCGGAGCCGCCGCATCGTATCAACCAGATATTTCTCGAGCCGATCCTGTTCGAGCATGCCGCCGCCCAGCCACGGATCCGCATCATCAACCGGACGTCGGTCGAAAACGTGGTGGTGGCGGATAGGTCAGCGCATGTGACCTTGCGCGATCTCGACGCCGGCGCGGTCAGGCGTTTGAGCTGTCGCTATCTGATCGGCTGCGACGGCGCGCGCTCGGTGGTCCGCAAGGCGATCGGTGCGGAGCTGGCCGGCGACGCCGTGGTGCAGCGGGTGCAGTCGACCTTTATCCGCGCTCCCGGCCTGATCGATCGCCAGCAGCACGCGCGCGCCTGGGGCACCGGTGTCATCAACCCCAGGCGCTCCGGCATGGTGTATGCGATCGATGGCCGCGAACGATGGCTGGTGCATAATTATCTGAAACCCGACGAGACCGATTTTGAACAGGTCGATCGCGACGCCTGCATCCGGACCATTCTCGGCGTGGGAGCGGACTTCGACTACGACATCATTTCCAGGGAGGATTGGTACGGGCGCCGGCTGATCGCGAGCCGGTTTCGCCACGCTTGTGCGTTCATCGCCGGTGACGCGGCGCATATCTGGGTGCCCTATGCCGGCTACGGCATGAATGCCGGAATTGCCGACGCGATGAACCTGTCCTGGCTGCTTGCCGCCCATCTCAATGGCTGGGCGCCGGCCTCGATTCTCGACGCCTATGAGGCGGAGCGTTGGCCGATCACCAGCCAGGTGTCGCGATTCGCAATGTCGCACGCCGAAGCTGAAATTCGCCGCCGTGGCGCGGTGCCCGATGAAATCGAGGAGGCGGGACCGAGAGGCGAAGATGCGCGGCGGGAAGTCGGCCGTCTCGCCTACGAGATCAACGTCCAGCAATATGCCTGCGCCGGTCTCAACTTCGGCACCTACTACGATCGTTCGCCAATCATTGCCTATGACGGTGCCGAACATCCGGCCTATACGATGGACAGCTACACGCCGTCGAGCGTGCCGGGTTGCCGCACCCCGCATCTGTGGAGCGGGAATGGTGGCTCGCTTTACGATGCAATGGGGCCGGAGTTCACGCTGCTGAGGTTCGATCCGGCGCTGGATGTTGTCGCGCTGGAGGCTGCGGCTCGCAACAGGGGCGTGCCGCTAAAAATCCTCGACATCGAGCCGCCATGTACCGCCATTTTCTGTGGCGGCGGGCTGGTGTTGTCGCGGCCGGACCAGCATGTGGCCTGGCGCGGCGACAAATTGCCGGCCGATCCGCTAGGGTTGATCGATCGCATTCGCGGTGCTGCAAACCAAGAATTTGCAAGGGCGAAGGATCGGCCAACCCGTCGCACCTAGTCCTCGTTCGCGGCAATCGATTCCATCAAGGAGACCAGCTGGCGCTGCACGGTCTGATCCTTGATCTTGCTGTAAGCCCGCAACAGCCTCAAACTGAATGCGCTGTCGAGGAACAGCAGGCTCTCAACTTCCCGCGCCTTGCCGTCGCCGTCGTAGAAGAATGTGACGGGTACATCGAGCGCGGTGGCAATTTGCTGAAGGCGGGCCGCACCGACGCGGTTGACGCCTTTCTCGTATTTTTGCACCTGCTGGAAGCTGACACCAAGTTTGTCGCCAAGCTCAGCCTGCGAGATTTTTTGCTCAACGCGCCGCAGCCGAATTCGTTTTCCCAATTCAATGTCGGGTTTTCCGGCACTCCGCTGCTTCATCTTCTTTGCTGCTGCCTGTTTCATTCTGCTTTTACCGTCCTTCGGTCGAGAAGCCCCCGAATAGATGGGTCAGGGATTCACCCTTATATACCGCTTTAAACTCGCTTGGATGGACGAATTCGTCCTTAAACCACGGGAATTTTGCGGGATTGAAAGCCTCCACCAGCCAGTCGATCATGCGCCGTACCCGGGGGATACGGCCGCTACCCGGATGATAGGAAAGCCAAATATCGAATGGCCGGCGTAATTCGATATCGAGAGGAATGATTTTTCCCCCGAGCTCGCAGGCGTAGGACGGAAACACGCCGATGCCGGCCCCATAGGCGACCGCCCAGTAATTGGCGCTGCTGACGTTTGTTTTCATCACCAGTAGGTCCCCTTGGGAATGACCTGGAAAAAAGCTCTCAAAACTCTCTTTTGCGGCGGTCTGGTCGGCGACCTGCATCACCAGCCGGTGCTTGGCGAAGTCGTCCACGGTTCTCGGGACGCCGTAAGTATCGATGTATTTCTGGCTGGCAAAGAACATCAGATGCATTCGGCCGAGCCGGACCAGCTTGACGTCAGGTGCGGCCGGTCGCGACAAATGGATCGCCACGTCGGCCTCATGCCGCGACACGTCGGCAGAGCGCATCGCACAGTGCAGATCGACCAGGATGTTGGGAAACGATTGCTGGAATTCGACCAGGCGAGGGGCCAGCCAGAATGTACCCAGGCCCTCGGTGACGGCGACCCGGACTTCGCCCGAAAGCGTATGGGTGACGCATTTGCTGGCGCGCAGCAGGTCGAACGAAGCGGCCTCCATGCGTTCGACCGCCGAAACAACCAACGAGCCTTCGTCGGTCAGGCGTGTACCATGGACGTCGCGCGTGAACAGCGTGGCGCCGATTTGGCGCTCAAAATCGTCAATTCGCCTGCGAACGACATTGATCGAAAGATCAAGCCGCTCAGCCGCGGACCTGAAGCTTCCACAGCGCACAACTTCCAGAAAAACCCTGGCCGCATCCCAATCCGTGAGACTTCCTATCGCGACCTTTTGGCGTTCCTCCTGAGGAACGCCCCTTTCCAGCACCAGACGCATACATGACCCTTTCAGCCCGCTAAACTTGGCAGAATTTGGGGTGAATCACAACTATCGCGGGTCTAGGGATTTCCATTTTGACGCTTATACTTACCGTCCGGGCCGGCACCCCCCGGTCCCCGGGATTTTACGGACTTCGGCCTGCCGTCGTCTCAGCGTTGAAAGGTCAGCCGCGTGACTTCGATTGTAAGCCTTCGGACCTTCGCAAACTCATCGAACGTTCCGATTGTCGTCCTGGTGGGTATGCAGCAGGAATATCTGGCGAAAGCGCGGCTGCTGGCGATTGCGAAGATCGATCGCGCGTTGGACAATTGCCGGAGGGTTCTGGATCATGCCCGCGATATCGGGCTGCCGGTTGCATTCATGCGCCTGCTCAACGAATCGGCCTTTTTCAACCGCGCAACCCCCTTCGTCCGTTGGATCGAGGGCTTCGAACCCTATCGCAACGAGATGGTATTCGAACGCAGCAGTCCGTCGTGCTACTCTTGCGAGCCCTTCGCCGCCTTGATGAACCAGAGCCGGGGCGGCATCGTGCTCGCGGGATTTGCCGGCGAATCGGCCTGCCTGTCGACCTTGATCGATGCGTTCCACCGCAATCACAGGGTCACCTATGTGTGCGATGCGTCGGCCAGTCATGCACTCGAGGACGTGCCGGCGGGCGAAATTCACCGTGCCGTTTCGACGATATCCGGACTTTATGGAGAGGTGTATGAAACGACCGATTGGATTGCCTCGACTTTACCTCGCAAGCTCGGTGTCGGAAAAAACGCTGGTGGCTAGTTCAGAAGAAAGATTGCATTCGGTCCTTGCGGCCCTCGAGCAGTGCCGGGCGGTTCTCGCCGACGGCACTGACCGGGAGACGGCGCAATTGCTGTCGGTGGCAATCCTTCAGCTTCGGATGAAACTCAATCAGGTCTCGGACCAGGACTTGAAGGCTTTGTGCGATGCGATGGTGCCGGATGACGGGCCCGCGGAAGGATCGGAAAATCCGAAATCGCCGCAAAACGAGCGCCGGCGTGCCTCGCTGAAGCTGGTCAAATAGCACCGTCCACGGCTTTCCGGCCGGCGCCGCTGATCGCTGGTTGCCGCGCCGCCGCGTTCGTTCGATCGCGGAATAGTGTATCCGCACCTCCTGGTGTGCCGAGGTGATCGACGCGGATGCCCGGTTGCGCATCTGCCGCCGCGCCTGATCAAAATTTCCGTCCGCGGGAGTTGCGGATCGCTTCTCAGCCCGCCGTCACGTCCACCAGTTCGTCGCCGTCGAGCACGCGGTGCGCCTTGGCGCGGTCGAGATCGCCCTCCCAACCCGCAACGACGACGGTAGCCACGCAGTTGCCGATCAGATTGCCGAGCGCGCGGGCCATGCCGATGAACCAGTCCACCGAAAGCACCAGCACGAGACCAATCGCGGGAATACTCGGAACGGCATTCAGCGTGGCGGCCAGGATGACAATCGCCGAACCGGGAACGCCATGCGCACCCTTGGACGTGACCAGCGATACGCCCAGCACCAGCATCAGATCCCCGAAGGAAAGCGGCGTGTTGGTAGCCTGGGCGATGAAAACGACCGCAAGCGTCAGGTAGATCGAGAACGCGTCGAGATTGAACGAATAGCCGGTCGGGATCACCAGCCCGACGACCGAATCCTTCACGCCGAGCCGCTCAAGCTTGCGCATGATCTGCGGCAGCACCGCGTCCGACGACGCGGTCGCGAGAACAATCGTCAGTTCCTCGCGCAGATAGCCCAAGAACTTGAAGATGTTCAGTCCGACGAGCGCCATGACGCTGCCGAGGACGCCGAGGACGAAGATCGCCAGCGACACATAAAACAGGGCAACCAGCGAGATCAGCTGCTTGAGCGAGCCGACCCCGTATTTGCCGACCGTATAGCCAACCGCTCCCAGCACGCCCAGCGGGGCCAAACGTACGATCAACCCCATCGCCCGGAACAGAACGGTCGATACCGCATCGATGAGCGAGCTGATGCGCTCGCCCTTTTCTCCTCCGACCAGCGCGAGGCTGACGCCGAAAATGATCGCGAAAAACAGCACCTGGAGCACGTCGTTGCGCGACAGCGCGTCGAAAGAAGTGGTCGGAATGATATTCATGAGGAAGCTGCCGATGCCGCCGCCCTGCAGCTTGTGTGCGTTGTCGGCATAGGAACTGAGCGCCTTGGGGTCCAGCGTCGAGGTATCGATGTTCATGCCGTGGCCCGGCCCGAACAGGTAGGCGAGCAGCAGGCCGACGACCAGCGCGACCGTGGTCATCACCTCGAAATAGATCAGCGCCTTGACGCCGACCCGGCCGACTTTCTTGAGGTCGCCGGCGCCCGCGATGCCGTGCACCACGACGCAGAACACGATCGGAGCGACGATCATCGAAATCAGCTTCAAAAAGGCGTCGCTCAAGATCTTGAGCTCGACGGCAAAATCCGGCACGGCCACGCCAAGCGCTATTCCCAGCACCAGAGCCGCCAGGACCTGAACGAAAAGTGATTGGTAGAGAGGTTTTGGTGCGCTTACCGCAGTCGCAGAGATGGTTGACATGACTTGCTCCCCCTATCGATTGGGCTTACTTCGAGCAACAAATGTGCCAAAACAGACGGCCCAGATGTTGTGGTGAAAATTCCGTAATATCTTCGGGATTCCAGCAGCTTCTTGCAGCTTCTGAAAGCGTCGAGATCGGAAGGTCGGTGGATAGTTCAATTGGACAAGGCCCGGATCTTGACGCCGGTCCTGGTCAACATGGTTCGACGACTGCATGATTCACGATGTCTCGATTCCCGCCGCGCTGATTGCCGGCCTTGTCAGCTTCCTGTCGCCGTGCGTGCTGCCTTTGGTGCCGCCCTATCTGGTTTACCTGACCGGCGCGACCATCGAGCATGTCGTCAATGATGAAACGGTATCGTCCTCGAAGCGCGCGGCGATGGGTGCGGCCGTGATGTTCGTGCTCGGCTTTTCCACCGTGTTCGTGGCGCTCGGCGCCAGTGCCTCCCTGATCGGAGGGTTGATCCGCGCCTGGTCGGGGGAGCTCTCGATCGTCGCCGGCATCGTCATCATCATTATGGGCCTGCACTTCCTCGGACTGACGCGGATCGGATTTTTGATGCGGGAAGGGCGGTTGCCTATTCCAAAGCCGGTAGGCTTGTGGGGGGCCTATGTGATGGGGCTGGCGTTTGCGTTCGGCTGGACGCCCTGCATCGGCCCGATCCTGGCGGCAATTTTATCGGTGGCGGCGGCCGAGGCGACCGTGACGAAAGGCGCGGGCCTGCTCGCGGTCTATTCCGCGGGGCTCGGAATTCCGTTTCTGATCGCGGCTTTCATGGTTGAACAGTTCTCGTCGCTGTTCTCGCGGATGAAGCGGCATCTCGCCAGCGTCGAGCACGCCATGGGCGTATTGATGGTCATCACCGGGATCGGCTTTCTCACCGGCGCGGTATCCAACGTCAGCATCTGGTTATTGGAGACGTTTCCAAGCTTGCAGAATTTCGGCTGAGGCGCGGACTCATCAAGGACGTCGCGCCCGCGATGCAGGCTCCAAGGGGTAACTCGTGCGAAAGCTGTGGACCACTTGTCGCTGGGATCGTGTCGCCAACGGAACTACGCCGGACTCGCTAGTGGACGCCCGGCGCAGCAACCGTTCACCGTGAACCCGTCACAACGGGCTGCATCACGTTTTTCACAACGTATTCGCCTATCTGAAGCCCCATATCCGTCCCGACGGCGGTCGAGAAGCGGTAATGGAAGCCAGCCCAGATGCGAGCATTTGCAATCTCTTCGGTAAAGGCCGTCATGTTGGTCCAGCGATGGGTGACGCCGGGGGTCGCCGGGCTTGTCAGCGCGACCTCGGGGATGTCCGTGCCTCCCAGCACCGCCTTGACGACGGCTGCAACGCTACCGCTCTGAATGCAATGCGAACACGGGTATTCCGGGTGCATCGGCGTGATGGCCATCGGCTGCCAGGTTGGGTCACTATCGGTGGCCGGGTTGCCATCGTTATCGCCGTTGCGAATTGCCGTGATCGGCCGCCAGAAGTTGTAATGGTACTTGGCGTCCAACACAGCGATGATCGCGTCGTTGAGCGCAACCGCCTCGAGCGCCATGAAGCGCGCGCTGTCTGCGACACCCATCTGCTTTGCGGTCACGAGCTGGCGTACCAAGGGCTGATAGGCCAAAAGCGGACTGGTCCAGAACAGGGCCGTCTCGGTCCGCTGGGCCGTTCGCTTCGTGCTGACCTTTCCGCCATAGTCCTTGAGCTCGTTGTAGTCGGTTGCCCACTCCTTGCTGTCCAGCGCAATCGGCGGCTTTGGCCGAAATTGGGATCCCTTGGCCATGGCGAACGGCTTCATGTCCGGCCACATTGAGTTGATGGTGATCGCCGTTGGCACATAGACGCCCGGCGAGGTCCGCGGCCGGTAGGCATCGGGTGCATTGCAACCATCGTTCGCCCGCGCCTCAATGACCTTGGCGGCCACTGTCTCGCCGAGCCTGACGCCATCCGATTTCGCGACGCCCTCGGGAAGTGGCGCGAGGTAGGTCGCGAGGGCGACTTTCATGTCACCCGCTGTCTTTGCGTCGATTGTCGCCAGGACCGTGGCGGCTGCAGCTGCGGCGGCGGCCTCCTTCGACGTAGCGGGATCCGCGGGCAGCTGCACCAGATACGGGCGGTAGCGCTGCTCGATCGAATTGACCGCGTCGAACATCGCGGCGTGGACCATCCCCATCATACGCACAGCCATGTACGGCGTGGTGCCGCCAAGGCTGGACATTGGCGTAACGACAGCGACCGCTTTCTCGTCCCAATCGGTAATGACGTTGGCGCGCACGGGCCCGACAAAAAGCGAAAGCCCTAGCGCTGTTACACCGAGAATACCGTAAACACTCTTCCTATTCATTGCTTCCTCCATTGCTTTTCAGATGGTCGTGACACGGCGCAGCCTCAGGCGCATCCGCCGAAGGTGCGGTCGAAAATCATTTATCTGTCAATATTTGGAGTACTCGCCCGCCGATGGGCATTCTGCGCTGCCAGTAAAGGGGCTTTCGGCACGACCTGTAGCAGCTCTAAAAAACTCTACATCAGTTGCCGCGTGCGATCTTGTATATCCTTCGCTGAGTATATTCGATGAAAGGCTTCCAATTATGAAGTGGATCACACTTCATTGCTGCTACAGGTAATCGGGCAGGAGACGATGCAGTGCGTAGGATGGGTTGAGCTCTTCGCGAAACCCATCATAGGATGCCAGATCGTAGGATGCCAACGGGTCCGGACTTCGGCCGGCCCGATGATAAACTCCGCTACACCCGTCACGTCCTCGCATCACCATGCCAGCGTGCCCGCATGACCGACTATCGTCGTAACCTCATTGCCGGGGGGCAGCTTCTTGTTCACTGCCAATCTGGCGGAAGGCGATGGGTTTCGCGAAGGGCTCAACCCATCCTACGCACTTTTCGGAGGTAAGCGGTCATGCTGAGGATGTCGGCTCATCGAGGTAAAGCGGACCTCGCCATAGCGCGCGCCCAAATCTAAAATTCAATTTAGTGGTGTCGGCGGATTGCCAACCTACATCAGCTTCACGCAAGGAGCTGATGACGTGAGTGATCATGATAAATGGATTAGCTATTCGCATTGGGGAATGTTCCTAACTGGAACGGAATATTCGAAATAACCCTCTGCGAGAGATCAGATGATTCCGCCTCAGTTTGGCGGTTCCCCTTTGAATCTGTTTTTGTGTATCGCAGCCGGAACGATTGCCGGGTTCCCGCGTGAGTCATTGGGGTTGGGACAATAGCATCGGGAAAGTGCAGTGCGCCGCAAGCAGATCAAGTTCCAATCTGAGAGCGTCATGGCCGATGTTTATCTCGGCGTAACCGTTGCAGGCTTGTACACCCTGATCGGAATGGGGCTCATTATCATGTTTATGTGAAGGGCCCGGCCTCAGTTGGTGGCCTCTTTCATGTGAGCCTTGACCACGGCGCATCAGCCCCAGCGCGCCCCTTGGGACGCGCTCAACTTGGCAGGCGCTTGGTCCTCGGCATCGATCAGTTTGATGGCTTGGGGCATCGTGTCGGGATATTCCCCGCCGTGTTCCATAGTTTCGAAGCGCAGGCCGGTCCCGTCCATGTGCGGGTCTTGCGGACGCCTTTCCGGCGTCATCTCTGCAAATTTGTGAGTGAGGTTCATTCTGTCCGCGCAACGAAGCGGCCCCAGCCTTTGGGGGAAGCTGGGGCCACACCTTGTTGTGCGGGGAGGGGCGATCCCGACACGAGTCTGTAATGTTTTGACCACGCCAACTGTTCCACGTGTTCCACAAGTACACTTTTGTACATTTCGCCCGGAACGAAATCCCGGCTTCTGCGTGATGTTTTCGGCCGGGCAATAGAAGCGGGGAACCCAACGTGATAAGCAGGCAGTATTTCGTGCGTCAGGCGGCGACACTTCTCGAGTTCGCCCAGTCAACCACCAACCCTCAGCTTGCTGCCGTTCTGGTCGAGAAGGCAGCCGCCTTGAAATCCAAAGTTGATGAAGCGAACGCGAGGCCGGGCCTCAGCCCGCTTGCGCCGGATGTCGAACCAGAAACCTAAACGCGTCGAATGACCAGAGGTCGCGCGGCTGACGGCAAGGCCTTGGAACCCTGGGCGCTACCGAAACTTGCCTCTCTGTCGCGATACCGCGAATCCAAGGAGGAGAAACTAAAATGAAACGGCTTTTGTTGATCGGATTTGCTGCCTGCGCTGTTACGCTCGCTCCAACTCTGTCTGCGTCGGCAATGCCCGCCGCAACGCCGGCTACGCTGGGCGGCTCGGATGTGGCGGTCATTCAGGTCAAAGGTGGCCACGGTCATGGTCACGGCCATATGGGCCGGGGCGGTCGCGGTCATCATTACGGATGGGGCAGGGGTCGAGGGCACCATTACGGTTGGCGACACCATCACCACTAGAACCACACACCCGGAATAATTCTAGAGAGGCCGCCTCGGTTGGCGGCCTCTTTCATGTGAGTCTTGACGATGGCACATCCTCTTGGCACATCCTCTTGGCACATCCTCTTGGCGCGGCCTCCTGCCGCCCGCGAACTTTTCCTGCAATCTAGCGGCATTGCCCGCAGCAGTGCGAAGCTCAGCACGGTAGGCGAAGGCGGGGTGGCCAGCCGACGCGAACCAGCGTTTCGTCCGGATCGGAAAAACCATTGATCCCCATGACACCAAAGTTACCCCGCTCCGCGAACAGGTGCGTCGCGCCCCGTACGGTGCGAACCATGTCCGAGATTACGATCCGGACATGTAGCGGATGTGTTAAAATCGACGCGAATATCTAGCCAAGCCTGCGATGTCGCTTCTTGGTACATCGCGACATTTCGCTGCGCTTGCTGAATTTGATCGCTATCGGGGCTTGGCGGACATCGAGCAAGCCGTACCAATCGAGTTCGATTCATGAGCGCGCCCTAGCCAGCCTCCTCCAGCGCGCAGGTCACCGTGTAGACCACGCCGCGGGGAAGAAAATTGACCGTGGCTTCGCCGCCGAGTTGATCGCGCGCGCTGCGTTCGATCAGCCGCGACCCGAAACCGCGCTGCACCGGCGCGACCACGGGAGGGCCGCCGGCCTCGGTCCAGACCAGTCGCAGTTTTGGCCCGGCGTGTTCCGTGATGACTTCCCAATCCAGCTTAACGGTGCCGGTATCGTTCGACAGCGCCCCATACTTTGCGGCGTTGGTCGCCATCTCATGCAAGATCATCGACAGTACCACCGCAAACCGCGGCGATAGCGGTACGCTCGGTCCGGACATCCGCATCCGCTCCGGATTGTTCAGCAGATAGGGCTGCAACACACGGCTGACCACGTCCTGCAGTTCGGAGCCCTGCCACTTCTCCGTGCTCAGCAGGTTGTGAGCCTCCGCCAGCGCGCCGAGCCGGCCCTCGAATTTCTCGCGTTCGGCCTTGCTGGCGCTGCGAAAGGTCTGCACCGCGACGGCCTGCAGGATCGCCAGCGTGTTCTTGACGCGGTGATTGAGTTCATCGATCAACAGGTCATGCAGCATTTCGCCGCGAGCGATCGTCGTCGCCATCCGCACCGCGAAGGCAAGGCCGGTCAGCAGCAGAACGCTTCCGATCACGCTGGTGATGGCAAGGCTGCGCCACAACGGGCCGACCAGCGAGCTTTCCGCGATCCCGGCGGCCACGGTCCAGCCGGTCAGCGAGGATCGCGCGTACGACGTAATCAGCGGTACGCCTTCGAGCGATACCGTCTGCAGGGTTGCTTCGGGCCTGCGAAGCATCTCGGCATACAGCGATGGCGATGCGCGCTTGCCGATGGTCTCGTGCGGGTTGGGAATGCGCGCGAAATTGACGCCGTTGCCATCGAAGATCGAGATCGTCCAGTCTGCGCTGGGACGCTGCTTTTCAATGATAGTCTGGAAAATCGAGATCGGCGGGCTGAAGGAAATATCGTAAAGCACGTCGCCGTCGCGAAGCACCGGGACCTCGACCGTCATGATCGGTCGCTTCTTGACCGCGCCGATGAACAGGTTTGAATAAGCTGGACTCTTGGTCGCGAACACCTTCTCGACGATGTCGCGGTTGTGGCGCATGGGCAAGTTTGCGGTGTTCGTTGTCATCGAGGAGAACAACTGGCGGCCTTGGCGGTCGGCCACCAGCACGACGCCGTCCGGGCCGTATTGGTCGAGAAAGCCGGACGCAATTCGACGGAAATTTTCGAAATCGCCGTTGCGGAGCGCGTCGGTGAGCGTCAGCACCTGGAGCCCGCCGGTCATGCGCTGAACCTCGGCATCGAGCACGAGGCGGATGCTGCGCACGGTTTCGAGCACGCGCCGCGACGCATCCCTGCGGTCCTGCTCGTAGTCGTTGAAAACAAGGACGGTCGCGAAAACGATCAGCGGCAGCGTGGTTCCCGCGACCAGAAGAGCAAGACGCACTGGCAGTGAGGATTTTGGCACGCGGGTCCTGCATCAAGGCATTTGGCGCGGGTGGCGCCAAATCACCACCAGCATAGGAGAACCACCTGAAATCCGCCAAGGATTTTGGGCCGGCGGACCGGTTTCGACGGGCCTTGGGTGCGATGCGGAAGTTGCGCCGCTGCTACAAATTGCTGTCGGTGATGGCAGCGTAAACCATGGTGCGCAGCTCGCGCCGCAGCGGATAGGCGCTCGACGGCAGCACCTGGGTCATGAAGATGGCGATCAGTTCTTCCGCCGGATCGATCCAGAACGACGTCGTTGCAGCGCCGCCCCAGGAATATTCGCCTGGGCTGCCGGGAATCAGCGTCTTGGCGGGATCCATCGTGACCGAAAAACCGAGGCCGAAGCCGATGCCGTTATAGGTCGCCTCAGAGAACAGCGACCGCGACATTTCCGGCAAATCGCGCCCGCCGGGCAGGTGGTTTGAGGTCATCAGCGCCAGCGTCTTCGGACCGAGCAGCCTGACGCCGCCGAGTTCGCCGCCGCCCAGCAGCGCGCGGCAGAAGGTCAGATAGTCGGCCGAGGTCGAACACAGCCCGCCGCCTCCGGAAATGAACGATGGCGGCGAGAGAAACGAACTTTTGGTCGGGTCATCCTGCAGCGTCAGGCTGCCTTTGCGGTCGGTGGCATGAAACGTCATGCCGCCTTTCGGGTCGGCCGAGTAACAAGCCGCGAAACGATGAGCCTTGTCAGGGGGGACGAAAAAGTCGGTGTCGTTCATGCCGAGCGGGGTGAAGATGCGCTCTTTCAGAAACTGTTCGAATGGCTGGCCGCTGATCTTGCCGATGAGATAGCCGATCACATCGGTGGAGACGGAATAATTCCAGGCCTCGCCGGGCGAGAATTCCAGCGGCATTTTGGAGAGGTCGTCGACCATCGACTGCAGCGCTCCCGATTTGACGACCTCGCCGATTTTCAATTCGCGGTAGGTGGCATCGACGTTGGAGCGCTGCTGAAAGCCATAGGTCAGGCCCGAGGTATGCCGCAGCAGGTCCACAATCAGCATCGGCCGCGATGGCGGCCTGGTGAGAAATGCCGGCCAGATCCCGGCCTGGAACACGCCGAGGTTCTTCCATTCCGGGATGTATTTATGGACGGGCTCGTCGAGCGCGACGCGGCCTTCCTCGAACAGCATCATGAAGGCGACGGAAGTGATCGGTTTGGTCATCGAATAGATGCGAAAGATCGTATCGTCCTTCATCGGCGCCTTGCGCTCGAGGTCGGCAAAGCCCTGCACCGCGCTGTGGACGATGTTGCCGCGGCGGTACACCAGAAGCTGCGTTCCCGGGAAGCGGCCGGC
>WNFA01006455.1_pt1 | contig 21264 bp, 24 predicted proteins | sample 5400481 | NCBI WGS metagenome assembly WNFA01 (sample SAMN13153340, study PRJNA577476) | soil metagenome | isolation source: 120 cm saprolite under Douglas fir tree site 2 hole 1 replicate 2 | place: USA:California | collected 2015-04-18
GCTAGCTCGAAATTTTTGTGGTCTTCGGTCTGGCAAAAATATTGCGAGCGGAAAAGTTCGGGCAGACAGACAATCCTTGCGCCTTTCTTGGCCGCGTCGCGAATGAAATCGAGAGCGCGCGAGAAATTCTTCTCGGGATCCGCGCCGCAACGCATCTGCACGAGCGCGACCCGCGTATTGTTTTGTGCCATTCTCGCTACTTCACCGAGCCCGCCGCCACGATGTCGATCTTTTCAATCGTCACGCGTTTCGTCGGTTTGCTCATTTCACCCATGCTATTGCGGCTCACCGGGGTGTCGCCAATTTTTCCGAGCACGTCGTCCCCTTTGATCAATTTGCCGAACGTTGTGTATTGGTGATCGAGTCGCGGCACCGGCGCGAGACAAATGAAGAATTGTGAACCAGCCGAATCCGGATCGGGCTCGCGCGCCATTGAGATCACGCCGCGCTCGTGCGAGTGATCGTTGAACTCCGCTTTGATTTTGTAACCGGGACCGCCCTCGCCGTAGCGATTTTCTTTGCTCGGATCTTTTGAATTCGGATCGCCGCCCTGGATCATGAATGCTTTTACGATCCGATGGAAGATTGTGCCGTTGTAAAAACCGGCGCGGGCCAGTTTCTTGAAATTTTCGATCGTGTTCGGCGCGGCGTCGGTCCAGAACTCCACGACCATGTCGCCCTCGCTCGTTTTGATTACTGCGACTTCATTTCCTGTACTCACGGGACTCGTATCCTCCTTCTTTTCTTCCGCTGCAAATAGCGCGGAGCTTAATAGGAACATCGCTAAAATCGACATCTTCATTTTTCTTCTGTAGCGGCGGTCTATACCTGTCGCAAATTTTCAGACTGTAGCGTGATATTCCTGCAGGCTCCGCACCTGCACTTTGCTTTTTTGCAAAGAACGAATCCCGTTCGCACTCGCCTGGGCCGCGCGCACCGTCGTCATGATCGGAATTTTTTGCGCGAGCGCGGCGTTTCGGATCATAACCTCGTGCTCACGCGGGATTTTCCCGCTCGGCGTGTTGATGATGAAACTGATGTCGCCGTTCTTGACCCGATCGAGCACGTTGGGCCGGCCTTCGTGTAATTTGAAGACCTTTTTCACTTTGATTTTGGCTTTCGCCAGCGCGTCCGCTGTGCCGCTGGTGGAGATAATTCCGAAGCCGAGTTTCACAAACTCGCGCGCGACCGGAATCACCGACTCCTTGTCGCTATCTTTCACGCTGATGAACACATTCCCTTTTTTCGGCAACGGCGGCGGCGCGGCCATCTGCGATTTTGCGTAAGCGAGTCCAAGATCGACGTCCATTCCCATCACTTCGCCCGTCGATTTCATTTCCGGTCCTAGCGAAATGTCCATCCCTTGATAACGCAGAAACGGGAAGACCGCTTCTTTGACGGAAAAGTGTTTGGGCACGATTTCCTTGGTGAATCCGAGCTCGCGCAAAGTTTTGCCGGCCATAATCTTCGCCGCCAATTTGGCCAGGGGCACGCCGATCGCCTTGCTCACGAATGGCACCGTGCGCGACGCGCGCGGATTTACTTCCAGGACATAAACATCTTCACCTTTAACTGCGAACTGCACGTTCATAAGGCCGCGGACGTTTAATTCGCGCGCCATCGCCTTTGTCGCTGACGAAATCTCGCTCAACACTTTCTGCGACAAGGAAAATGTCGGGATTACGCACGCGCTGTCGCCGCTGTGAATGCCCGCTTCTTCGATGTGTTCCATGATCGCCCCGATCGCGGTTGTTTCACCGTCGGAAATGCAATCGACGTCGACTTCGATGGCGTCTTCGAGAAAACGATCGACCAGCACTGGGCGATCCGGCGTTACTTCGATCGCGCTGGTCATGTAGCGCCGCAAATCTGGTTCGTTGTAAACCAGCTCCATCGCGCGCCCGCCCAGAACAAAACTCGGTCGGACCAGGACCGGGTAACCAATTTTGGCGGCGATCTTTACTGCTTCATCGGTACTGACCGCCGATCCGCTCGGCGTTTGACGCAGTCCGAGCTTATCGAGCATTGCGGCAAACAGTTTTCGATCCTCCGCTGTCTCAATGCTCTCCGGCTGCGTCCCGAAAATCGGAACGCCGGCCGCTTTCAATCCGTCAGCGAGATTGAGCGGGGTCTGTCCTCCAAACTGCACCACCACGCCTTCCGGCTTTTCCTGCTCATATATATTAAGGACATCCTCTAGCGTGAGCGGCTCAAAATAAAGTTTGTCGCTGGTGTCATAATCGGTCGAAACGGTTTCTGGGTTCGAATTAACCATGATCGTTTCGAACCCGAGCTCGCGCAGCGCGAACGCCGCGTGCACGCAGCAGTAATCGAATTCAATTCCCTGACCGATCCGGTTCGGCCCCCCGCCCAGGATCATTACTTTTCGTTTACCACTCTCGCGCCGCTCATTCTCGTCCCCGTAAGTCGAGTAGTAATATGGCGTATAAGCTTCGAACTCGGCCGCGCAGGTATCGACCAGTCGGTAGGTCGGCAAGATCGACAGTCGCGTTCGAGCCGCGCGGACCCCTGCCGGCTTGAGAGAATTCGCATATCCAAGTTGGTTGTCTGAGAAGCCGAGCTTCTTTGCGCGCAATAGTTCATTGCCATCTTCAAATATCGCGGGCGCGATTTGGTTCGCGGTTAAGGTAGTAGAACCGATTTCGGTCAGCACTCGCACCCGGTGACTCGCCAAAGCCGATTCTTCTAATCGACTCTGCTCCTGCACAATCTGCTGCACGTTTCGCAAAAACCATTTGTCGATCTTGGTCAGCTCGAATACTTCATCGATGGACGCCCCCTTTTTAAATGCTTGTGCGAGATAAAAAATTCGCTCTGCATTCGGGATCGCGAGCTTTAATCGCAACGTCTCAAAATCGACATCTTTCTCCCCCCCGTCGCCGCACAACCCGAAGCGTTTGATTTCCAAACTGCGCAGTGCCTTTTGCAGCGCTTCCTTGAACGTGCGGCCGATTGCCATCGCTTCGCCGACGCTTTTCATCTGCGTCGTTAGCGTAGCGTCGGCTTGCGGAAACTTCTCGAAAGTGAACCGGGGCACTTTAACGACGCAGTAATCGATCGTCGGCTCGAAACATGCCGGCGTTTCGCGAGTGATGTCGTTTTTGATTTCGTCGAGGGCGTAACCGACTGCCAGTTTGGCCGCGATCTTCGCAATTGGAAATCCGGTTGCCTTGCTCGCGAGTGCGCTCGAACGCGATACGCGCGGATTCATCTCGATCACGACCATGCGTCCGTTGTCCGGGTGGACCGCGAATTGGATGTTCGATCCGCCGGTCTCGACGCCGATCTCGCGGATGACCGCGAACGCGGCGTCGCGCATCATTTGATATTCCTTGTCGGTCAGCGTTTGCACCGGCGCGACCGTGATGGAGTCGCCGGTGTGCACGCCCATCGGGTCGAAATTTTCGATCGAACAAACGACGACGCAGTTGTCCATCCGGTCGCGCATCACTTCCATTTCAAATTCCTTCCAGCCGACGAGCGATTCCTCGATCAACACTTCATTCACCGGCGACATGGCGAGGCCGCGGCCGGCGATTTCGTCTAGTTCGTCCGGGTTGTAGGCGATGCCGCCGCCGCCCCCGCCGAGCGTGAACGCCGGTCGAATGATGAGCGGAAAAGTTCCGATCTCTTTAGCAATACGCCCCGTGTCTGCGAGCGAGCGCGCCACTCCCGAGCGCGGGACGTCGAGTCCGATCCGCAGCATCGCTTCCTTGAACAATTGTCGATCTTCACCCTTCGCGATCGCTTTCGCGTTGGCGCCGATCAATTTTACTTTGTGTCGCGCCAGGGCGCCGTTGCGATAAAGTTCCATCGCCGCATTCAGCGCCGTCTGCCCGCCCATCGTCGGCAAAAGCGCATCGGGTTTTTCTCGAGCAATGATTGCTTCAATCACTTCGGCTGTGATCGGCTCGATGTAAGTGCGATCCGCGAATTCCGGATCGGTCATGATCGTGGCCGGGTTCGAATTCACGAGCACGACCTGGTAACCCTCTTCGCGCAGCGCCTTGCACGCTTGCACGCCGGAATAATCAAATTCGCAGCCTTGCCCGATCACGATTGGACCGGAGCCAATTAAGAGAATTTTCTTTAGATCGTTGTTCCGCGGCATCTGCGCAGCGCGCAGGATAAACCAAATCGGTCGAACTTCACGCGTGAACTCTTATTTCGCCTGATACTTCGGGTCTTTCGCTTGTTTGCGCACGGCCGCGAAAAGTTTGCTGATTCCTGTTTCGCTGATGGTATTCGCCAAGAAAGGCAGGACGTTGATTCCGCTGTCAGTAAACACGAAATAAGTCGCCAGCGTTTTGCCCTCGCTGGTTGGCTCGAGCAACCACGAACCGTCGCACAACTTCACTCGAAAGACGCCGGGCTTCTCGGCCGGGCCATGTTCATTGGCCGGTTTCCACCGATTCAAATAAGCCGACCCATTTTGCGTGGGCCACGATTTCTTCTCGATCCGAAGCGTATAATCGCGATCGCTGACGATCTTTGGCGAAAGTCGCTGATAAGCGAGAATCGAGTCGCTGTTTCTTTCAATCACGCGGCACTCCGTCGTGTAGGGCATGAAACTCGGATAAGCCTCGACGTCGTCGATCACCTTATGAACCGTTTCGGTCGGTGCATCGATTTCGCCGACCGCTTTGAATTCCTTTAGGCGCGATCCTGCGTGTGGGCGGCTGTAAATCGCGACGCCGCTGCTTTGCTTAACTATTTTCCAATCCTCGTTCTGGCCAGGCTCGGCCGCGAAGATCGAAAACGCGGCTCCGGCAAGAAAGGTGATGATCGCGGCTTCTCGTTTCACAGCTGCTTAGACGCTCCGAATGCCGATCGCATTCGCCAGAATCGCGGCGGGATTCGTGGTTGTGTTCAACGCAAAATCGAATCGGCCGGATAAACCACGCCGTTCTTGATCACGGTGTCGATGTCTGACGCTCGCGCGATGTCGTCAACCGGATTGGATTTCAGAATCACGAGATCGGCGAAATAGCCATTGTCGATCTTGCCAATGTGCGCACCGGTCTCGCCGCCGAAAAGTTGAGCAGCGTTTGCCGTGGCACATTGTAGAATCTGCATCGGTGTCAGCCCGGCCTCTTTCATCAACTGAAATTCCCGGAACAGCGCCGGTCCGTGAATGGTTCCAATGTTCCCGGCATCTGTGCCGGCTGCGATCGTTATGCCGGCGTCTTCCAATTTTTTCAAATTCGGCAACGCGACCTCGTAAGTTTTCCTGATCCGATCCAATGCCTCGTCCGGTTTCGCCAGCGCGCTCTTGATCCGGTCGGGCAATTTGTCCGGCGAAATCTTCGTCACATCGAGTGTCGCGATCACTTCCGGATTGCCCCACGCTTTTTCTTCCGGCGTCAGGTTCAACTGATGTGAAAACGTTCGGCCGTAACGCTCGAAGACCACAAGCGTGGGACAAAGAATCGTTTTGTGATCCTTTAAGAGTTTCACGAACGCGTCATCGACCGGTTTGTCGGTCACGCTGTGGACAAGAATGTCCGCGCCTTCTTCAACCGCTGCGCGCGCAGTTTCCAGTTCAGTCGCGTGCACGGCCACGCGAGTGTTGTGCGCGTGACTTTCTTCAACCGTCGCGCGCACGATCGGGCGGAACGAATCGACCGGATGATCTTTGTCGACGATGTACCAAATCTTGACCAGATCTGCTTTTTGATCGGTGAGCTTGCGCACGAACTCGCGGGCTTGTTCGGGACTGTCGATCTTCACGATCGGCGGATCGCCCAGATCGAGCTTCTCTCGCGAAACGCTGGAGATTAGCGGACCTGCCACGGCAACGCGCGGCGCTTTAGCCGTCGCATTCGCCTTCTGTCGGACTTCGAAATTCCAGATCGGCCCGCCGACATCGACCACGCTGGTGATCCCACAGCGGATGTAGCGCGCAAACACGTCGTCCAGATGTGATTTGATCCAGGCGACTTCATCGTTGTACGGGCGAACGCTGTTGAAATCGGCGCCGTCCGGTCGCGTGAACAAATCCGCCGATTGAAAAAAGTGAATGTGGGTGTCGATGTAGCCCGGCAAAATGAATTTACCGGCGCAATCAATCTGTTTTCCGAGCGACGCCGCGTCCTGTTTACCGATCGAAACGCGCTCGATCTTGTCGCCGTTGATCACGATCGTCGCGTTCGGCATCACTTTGCCGTCGGCCGGATTGATCACGGTTGCGCCAACGAGTGAGATTCTTTCGGCGTTCAGCGTGATCACACTAAGAAAAAGGAAAAGAGCAGTAATTGTTTTCATATTGGAAGCGTTGTAGCGGTGCTTGTTCTCAAGCACCGAACCTCTTGTCATGTCGACCGAAGTGGAGACATCTCTAAATATTTCTGGTCTGACATGCTTTCTAAAACAGAAATAGTCAGAGATTCCTCGACTCCGCTCGGAATGACAAAAAGTCATGGTTTTGGTTCGTCTGCGATCTTCAATACCATTTTTCCGCGCGTATGATGCGTCTCCGCCTGTGCGTCGGCCTTGGCCGCGTCGGTTAATGGCAGCACCTGCGAAACGATCGGTTTGATCTTGCCCGCGTCGATCAATTTGGTGATCTCGCTCAGCTCGGTTGTGTCCGGGTGCGAGAAAATTGGCGCACCGCGGATGCCACGTTTCTCAAGCTCGGCTGGATCAGCCTGCGAAATAAGCGTTGCAATCGTGCCGCCTTTCTTCATCACGCCGTAAGTGCGGGTCATGGTCTCGCCGCCGACCGGCATCAACGCAAGATCAACATCGTGCGCGATCTCTTCGAATTTTTGTTTGGTGTAATCAATCGCCACGTCGGCCCTGAGTTGTTTCAGCAAATCCTGGTTCGCTGTCGATGCGGTTGCGATGACGCGCGCGCCGCGCGCTTTGGCAATTTGGATCGCGAAACTTCCAACGCCGCCCGAGCCGCCGTGAATGAGAACGGTTTGGCCTTTGTCGATCTTGCCGACGTCGATCAACGCCTGCCACGCGGTCAGCGCTGCGAGCGGAACGGATGAAGCATCGACGAAACTGAGTGATTTCGGCTTGATCGCCGATTCAGTCTCATTCGAGATGCAATATTCGGCCCAGCCGCCGCCCCAGAGCAGATAAGCGTAAACCGGATCGCCGATTTTCAGCTTTGTAACTTTGGAGCCGGTCTTCACAACGACTCCGGCCATGTCGTAACCGAGAATCAGCGGCAGGTGCGTTCCAAATTCTTTGGCGAACTTGCCGTTCAGGATCAGTGGATCGGCCGGGTTCACGCCGCTTGCGATCACGCGCACGAGAATTTCATTTTCTTTTGGTTCTGGAACTGGAACTTCCTCGAGCTTCAGCACTTCCGGCCCGCCGTACCCGTGCGCAACAACCGCTTTCATCGTTTTCGGAACGGGCTGCGCGAAAGCGAGCGCGCTCGCAGAGATTAGCAAGCAGGTACAGATGCCGAAGCGGCGCATTTACTCCTTCGATTCGGGAACGGCTTTCTCTGCGGCCTTGAATCCAATCTTGGAGTGGGTGCCGTCGCAAAACGGTTTTTCCGTCGATGCGCCGCAACGACAGAGCGCCATCCGCGGTTCGACCGGGAACTTGTTTCCGTCGGCGTCGATTAGCTCCACTTCGCCCTTCACGATGTAAGGACCGTTCTTGATTGTCTCGATTGTCACCATGTCCGCACTCTAACTAATCTCGGAAGGCATGACAGAACGATAAGTGGCGCAAACGATCCTTTGTCATTTCGAGCGAAGTCGAGAAACCTCTTACTGTTTCAGGAATACTTAGAGATGTCTCCACTTCGGTCGACATGACAGAATAGAATATCGGTTCATGAAACTCTTTGTCGTTCTCACTTTGGTTTTTGCCAGCTTGGTTTTCGCTCAGACGCCGTCGCCAAGTCCCCCCGCGAGTACCAAGCATGCGTTCACGTTCGAGGACATGATGAAATTGAAACGGCTCGACGAGCCGGTGCCATCGCCGGACGGACGGCAACGCATACGATTATCAGCGCCGCAGGATCAGCTTCGGTTTTTCAGGCTCTTCCATGCGCGCACTCTGCCGGGCAGAGCCGATTCAGAGAAGCCTTGAATGTGGGTGAAAAGAATCTCTCAAAAATGAGACAAAGTCGGACTTGCTGGCTAATACGGTGGATAACCGTCGAAATTGTCGGCATATCCACATGTTAGACACTTCTAGCCGACCAACACAAAAACACACCAATGAAAAACACCGAAGCTCACCTCGAGAGCGCCAGCGGCCGTCTGGCAGCGTATCTCGATTCACACAAAGACGCGATGACCAACGAGTGGGTCGCGCGCGTGCGCAAGGATTCTGCCGTTCCGACTGACTCCATGACGAAACTCGAAATCATCGACCACCTTCCTGCGATTTTCGACGCCATCAGCGAGGCACTTCGCCAGCGCCGCAGCGATACGACGACCGAGCAACTCCACGAAATCGCCGTTCGGCACACGATTGTTCGATGGATCGAGCACTATAATCTGCAAGCCGTGGTTCGCGAGATTTCACTCCTTCGCACCGAGTTCATCTATCACTTGCGCGTCTTTGAGGAAGAGCACCCAGACTTCGGCACTGCCCCAAGACTTTTCGCCTCCACCACCATCCATCAGATTCTCGACGACATTCTTATAGACGCGACAAACACGTTTCTCAAACTCACCGAGTTCCATGAACGAAGCGCCTAACCAAGCGATGCAGCGAACGGCTACCCGCTTCACGATTACCCTTTCCATGATTAAAACACTTCGACTTCGATTGGCGCTCGCTCCCGGTAGCCGTCGCCGATCTTGTCTCGTTAGGTCTATGGTTAGGTCTATGAAGACACTCGTCGTTGTTCTTGTACTGTTCGCTCAATCGGCCTTTGCTCTCATCGGAGAAAGCGAAAAGCAGATCGAAGCACGGTATGGTCGCCCTAAAAAAGTCGGCCCATGGGGCCGCGGCGGACAGGACCGCGTAATTAGTTATGCCGCGCACGGTTTTGCTATCGACGTAGGCTTCGTTGCTGGAATTAGTAGGGCAGAAGCGTTTTACCTTCTGGATAAGTCTCCTATCACGGAAGACGCGGTGAAGCGCGTCCTCGCGATTAGTGCCAATAAGGGCCAGACTTGGGAGAGCGTCCCGCCGGCGCCAAATGGTCCTCCTACCTGGCACCGTTCAGATGGCAAGGTGATGGCCATTTCTACAGGGCAGTTTGTTAACGTTAACGGCATAACTGTTGTTAAGCCCGAATAGACCTAACCATTCGCTGGAGCCAATCCTTGGCCCTGGTAAAAACGAGTTTAACTCCGTGAAACAGTTATTCGTATTCGCTGCACTTTGTTTCACCAAGGGCGCCTCAGCTTATTCTCGTTAGGCCATAAACGCCATGTTTTTCCCGCCGCTCTACTTTATTTTGGACGCCGGGTTGCTAATTTCCGAGCTTGCTCTCGTCTGGCGACGACGTGCCTCCCGCGCTCCGAGCACGCGACTAGATCGGGGCTCTCACCTGTGGCTTTGGGCGGTAATTGTCGGATCAATCATCGCCGGTCATCTTGCCGGCCTTAGCAACGTGGGTCCGAGGTTGTTCACCGGCCTCCCCTGGCGGTGGTTTGGAGCGGGTCTCTTTGCTGCCGGCACGGCATTGCGCTGGTGGGCCATCTTGCACCTGGGCCGTTTCTTCTCGGTAGACGTGGCGATAGCGTGCGACCACCGGGTCGTGGAAACCGGTCCTTACCGCGTTGTGCGCCATCCTTCCTACAGCGGTTTGCTTCTGCAGTGTGCCGGCCTCGGGGTAGTGCTTGGCACGGCACTCAGTTTGTTCGTTATTATAGTTCCCACGTTCTTGATTTTATGAAACAGTTCCGAGAGTTTGCCACGCTCGCCCCCGCCAGCGGTGGCTCAGCTCTGTCTCGTTAGGTCGCTTCCCCATGCACCTTGTCATGTTCGACATCGACGGCACGCTTACCGAAACCATGAAGGTGGACGAGGAGTATTTCGTTCGCTCATTCAAGGACGTGTTTGGTTTCGCCGACATCGACACCGATTGGTCACATTATCCACACACAACGGATTCCGGCATCTTTCACGATGTTTTCACGTCACGCATTGGCCGGCCACCGACGGCGCAGGACGTTTCGCGATTTCGCCAGCATTTCATCCAATTGCTCGCTGCCGCTTCATCACAGTCTCCATTTGCACCGGTTGCGGGGGCTGACAGATTGTTGTCTCGGCTCGCACAGGGCGGGTCGCATCGGGTGTCGCTTGCCACTGGAGGTTGGCGTGATTCCGCCCGCCTCAAGATGGCCAGTGCCGGGATGTGCTTTGACGACCATCCGGCGGCATCAGCAGATGACGCACTCGACAGAGAGTCCATTATGATGCTTTCCAGGCAGAGAGCCGCCGAACGATATGGCAAGTCATTTGCCTGCACCGTGTATGTTGGTGACGGAGTTTGGGATGCTCGTGCATGTCGCAGTGTTGGCATTCCGTTCATTGGCGTTGGCACGGGGAGTCGAGCGACACGATTGTCCGCAGAGGGTGCTGTTTGTGTCTTCCCTGATTTCAGTGACGCGGATTTATTTTTGAGGAGTGTGCGTGAGATTACGAACGCGGCCTAACCACGCGATGCAGCCAACCGCTCCACTGCGTTATGTTTTCGATATCCGTCGCGGCGATGATGCGCGATTTCATTCGCAGCGGACGTGTCGGCAAACACTACGGCGCGAGTGTGATCTTCCGGTCCGGCAGCGATTAGGAATAGAACGGAGCCCCTCCAACCGCGACGAAGCCCGCTTCACCTCCCTTCACGTGGACGGTTGTAAAGCTCACATCCGACGAATTGGCTTTTCACACCGTTGGAGAAACAGTCGTGGTGATGGGCGTATCGAGTGAAGCCACACGCGCATCTAATCAGACGATGCAGCTAACGGCTACTGTTCCGCGTTCAGAAAGGCTTTCCATGATTTACTCGCTTCCGCCGCAGGTTGATCTTGCCGCCGGTAGCCGCAGCTGATCTTTTTCTCGTTAGGCGACACGCATGGACAGCTGAGTGGACACCGTGGAGAATACAAATATGAAAGCAAAAATGTCTCTTGTTTTGGCGGGCGCTCTGGCGCTTTGTTTCACGCTAGCACACGCTACTAGTCCGGAGCCGATCACTTCGGCAGATTCCAAAGTTGCCGCTCAAGAGAAGATCAAACAGATCGAGCTCGAACGCAACCAGGCGCTCCTCAAACACGACACAGCCACATTGGATCGAATGACTTCCGATGACTACACTTTCATCAATCAACGAGGTGAGCTGCGAACCAAAAGCGAGATTCTGGCCGGTTTCAAATCGGGCAACTTCAACTATGACGATCGAGAAATCACCGACCTGGAAGTGCGTGTTTATGGGGATGCGGCAGTTGTGACGGGGCGTGCTAAACAAAAGGGCGTCGAGAATAGTAAAGACTACAGCGGCGAGAATCGCTTCACTCGGGTCTACGTCAAGCAAAATGGGCGGTGGATTTCCGTTGCCCTGCAAGTAACCTTGGTCGCGAAAGAGTAATGACGCTCAAAAGCTGCAAGACTCTGTCCCAACCCATCTAACCAGGCGCTGCAGCCAACCCAGCTACTTGTGTCACATCCTCGGCTGAATCAACACGCTTGCTTCAAGTAGCTGGGTGGCTGAGCTTGCTCTCGTTAGGCTTATGGAGAATTCTACATGAGACGAGCACTCTCTATAGCTGTCCTCGTCCTTACAGTGGCCCCTATGGGCGTAGGGCAAAAGCAGAGCGCGAGGGGCAGTCACAGAACAAGTGTCGAGGAGGCCATCAGGAAACTGGATAACGAACGCATTCAAGCACAGATTCATACTGATGCGACGGCCCTTGATCGCATCTACGCTGCTGATTTCATAGGCGTAGGGCCAAGTGGCACAGTGAGAACCAAGCCGCAGGTGATTTTAGATTTCACGTCAGGTGATTTGAAATTTCAATCTATCACTACCGATGACAGGGTGTGGGTAAAGCAGCAAGGGCGCTGGCGGTTGGTTGCCAACCATTACTCATCCCAGACTACGGGCCAATAAGCAGTCACACCAAATGCCTAACCAATCGCTGGAGCCAACCGCTGGCCGTTGTAATGTCCACGTTTGATTTTATGAAACAGTTCTCGATGTTTGCCGCGCTCGCCGTCGCCAGCGGTGGCTCAGCTCTGTCTCGTTAGGCGTCATCGGAACGCGCTATGCCAAAGCCACGATTACCTAAAGTAGCTGTCATCGGCGGCTCTATTGCAGGGCTATCCACCGGGATTGCGCTACGCTGTTTGGGCTGCGAGGTTCAGATTTATGAGCAGTCGCCCACGCCACTACGCGGCAGAGGAGGCGGCTTGGTCGTCCAGTATGAGATGCTCGATTGGATGGCGTCGCACGACATCGCCACGCTGGCTACCCTCAGCCTTCCCGGTGTTGAGCGTCAGTTTCTCGACCGCGACGGCAGAGTGATTCAGCGTTTCCCAGATTCCACGCCGTTCACCTCATGGGATGCAGTGTTCCAGCAGCTTCGCGAGGCATTTCCAGAGGCGTGCTATCATCACGGCTACGAGTGTGTCCGCCTCGCCGCGGCAGGCGGTCGGCCAGTGGCGGAGTTTGCGAGCGGCGAGCGCGCCGAGGCAGACCTAATCATCGGAGCCGACGGGCTTGGCTCTGTCATTCGAGGTTACCTTTTTCCAGACGTGCATCCTGCTTATGCAGGTTATGTGGCTTGGCGCGGCGTCTTTCCAGAGTCATTGGCCCCGGCAGAGGTCGTGGAGACTTTGGCCCGGCGTTTCACGATGTTTCAGGCGCGTGACTTTCATCTCCTGAGTTACCTGATTCCCGGCGAACACGGCGAGTTGGAGGCCGGTTCGCGGCGACTCAACTGGGTCTGGTATTGGAACACCGATGAGGAGCGCGAGCTTCCAGACCTTCTGCTCGATACTGATGGCAGGGCGCACCGTTCCTCGGTTCCCGCAGGCAAGGTTCAGCAGCGTCACGTCGCCACCATGCGGCAACGCGCTGAGGAGCACCTGCCAGCCGTGCTCGCCCAACTCGTTCACTCGACGCCGGAGCCATTTATTCAGGTGATTTACGATCTCCAGACACCCGCCATGAGCAAGGATTCCGTTGCGATACTCGGCGACAGTGCGTGCGTCGTGCGGCCACACACCGCCGCCGGAACCTCGAAGGCATCTGGCGATGCAGTGTCCCTCGCGCAACATTTGCAAGCAGCCGACTTCGATCTATCCGCCGCCCTTTCGCGCTGGCAGACCGAACGACTCGCAGTTGCAAAGAGGCTTATCCATCATGGCTGGCGACTAGCACGCAACTCGGGACTCGGCAAATGACGCCTAACCATGCGCTACAGCTAACAGGCTCCATACGTCACGCCTCCTGCTCCCCGGCAGACCCGCCGCGCAGGAGTCGCGCCGTATTCCGCCCGTAGCTGATCTTGTTCTCGTTAGGCGGCGCGATTCCGGAATTGTCACGATGCAACCGAGCAGAATCTTTGAGACGGTCTTGTATGCGGAGGATTTGGCTGCTGCGGAGCGGTTTTATCGCGAGGCGCTTGGATTAGACGTAATAGGACGTGGAGAGCTTTTCGCGGTTTTCCGTTGCGGCGGTGGAGTCCTGCTGGTCTTTGATCCTCGCAAGAGTGCCGCACCGGACAGAGACGTTCCTTCCCACGGGACGACCGGCGCCGGGCATGTTGCGTTCGCGGTAAAGCCCGAGGATCTCGCGGCGTGGAGGGAGCAATTGCGTCAGGCTGCAATCCCCATCGAGCGTGAGGTTGAGTGGGAAGAAGGCGGTCATTCGATCTATTTTCGGGACCCAGCAGGCAACGTGGTTGAGCTGGCTCCACCAACCATTTGGGGTGGCGGTTGGAAATTTTGACTCAGATGACGCCGCCTAACAATGCGCTGGAGCGAACCGCCACCCGGCGCGACGTTACATTTCAGATGATTAAAACAGATTCAGTTGAAGCAAAGCTCAGTGACGGTGGCGGTCGCTCAGCTTCTTCTCGTTAGGCTAATGCACCGACATCGTTTTAAGTATGCCTAACCGCGCGATCTATCTGCTGGTCGTCGAAGGGTTCGCTGACTGGGAACCGGCGCATGCCGTGGCCGAGCTCCGGCGGCATGGAGGCTACCGAGTGGAAACGGTGGGCCTTAATCGTGATCCGGTCATCTCCATGGGAGGTCTGCGAATTACACCGTCACGCACGATTGATGAGTTAGACATAAACGATGTGGCCGCTTTCATTTTGCCCGGCGGCGATCGCTGGGAAAATATGCCGATCGAGGCCGAGCTTGAATCAGCGCTCAAACAGTTGGATGCGCGCAAGATTCCAATCGCGGCCATCTGCGCGGCGACCGTAGCGATCTCGCGGGTCGGCCTCTTGCGTGGCCGCCAACATACAAGTAATGGCCTGAGTTATTTGCAGTCGCACGTGCCCGATTACAATGAGTCGCAGAATTATGTTGCGGCCCCAGCGGTACGGGATCGCGGCCTCATCACAGCCAGCGGACTCGGGGACATTGAGTTTGCGCGCGAACTCTTCGAGGAGTTGAACGTGCTTTCAGCGGGCGATCGGGAGCTTTGGGCCAGGATGTTTCGGACAGCCCAGTTGCCGAAAGAAGGAGGAGCCTAACCAACCAATGCAGCCAACCGCTGGCCGGCATAATGAAAGGCTGGGGGACGAATTATTAAGGATGAAGTGAAAGCAAAGCTCGCCCCGCCAGCGGTGGCTGATCTAATTCTCGTTAGGCCGCTTCCCCATGCACCTTGTCATGTTCGACATCGACGGCACGCTTACCGAGACCATGAAGGTTGACGAGGAGTGCTTCGTTCGCTCATTCAAGGACGTGTTTGGTTTCGCCGACATCGACACCGATTGGTCACATTATTCACGCACGACGGATTCGGGTATCTTTCACGATGTTTTCACGTCACGCATTGGCCGGTCACCGACAGCGCAGGAAGTTTCGCGATTTCGCCAGCATTTTATCCAATTGCTCGCTGCTGCTTCATCACAGTCTCCATCTGCGCCGGTTGCAGGGGCTGACAGATTGTTGTCTCAGCTCACACAGGGCGGCTCGCATCGCGTGTCGCTTGCCACTGGAGGTTGGCGTGATTCCGCCCGCCTCAAGATGGCCAGCGCCGGGATGTGCTTTGACGACCATCCGGCGGCATCAGCGGATGACGCACTCGACAGGGAGTCCATTATGAGGCTTTCCAGGCAGAGAGCAGCCGAACGATACGGCGAGTCATTTGCCTGCACCGTGTATGTTGGTGATGGAGTTTGGGATGCTCGTGCATGTCGCAGTGTTGGCATTCCGTTCATTGGCATTGGCACGGGGAGTCGAGCGACACGATTGTCCGCGGAGGGTGCTGTTTGTGTCTTCCCTGATTTCAGTGACGCGGATATATTTTTGAGGAGTGTCTATGAGATTACGAACGCGGCCTAACCATGCGCTGCAGCGAACCCGGCCATCGCGCTCCGGTTGCAATTCACGCGTCCCTCTGGCCGGGTCGCTGAGCTTGGGTCGTTAGACGCCAAGATCGGATCAGCTTGGGACTCACAAATGAAAGCAGTCGTTAAGGGTGTTGGGATGCGATGATCGCGTCTCCAAACGTCGCTCAATCCCAATCTGGACCGAGACTGCTCGGAACCTGGCGACTAGTATCGTATGAAGCACGCGATTCGGAGGGTCGGGTCCATTACCCATTGGGCGAAAATGTGTCCGGCTTGCTTGTCTACGACGGCGGCGGCAACATGTCCGCCCATGTCATGAGAAACGACCGCCCCTTATTTGCTGCAAAGGATCCGGCTCGCGGTACAGATGCGGAACTCCGTGCGGCCTTTGAGGATTACGGTTCCTATTTCGGCACTTACACCATTGACCAGACGAGGCAAACTGTGACACATCAAGTTCGGGGTGCTTGGTATCCGAATTGGATTGGCCACGATCAGATCCGTCATTTCAAGTTCGACGGCAGTCGCCTGTTATTGTCCACTCCGCCGCTCATATGGGATGGGCAATCATTCGAGTACGTTTTGACTTGGGAACGCATCTCATGAACACGATTCGCCTTCACTGGGTGCTAAAGCCGCAGAACTCGCGGCTGTGGTATAAAACGGTGAACGATTGGGTGGATCAGTGGTGTAGTCCGAGCCGGACTGGCAGATAACTGAAAGTTAATTGTCGATTTTACCTGCGTCTTCGTCCGTAGGAATAACCGCGATGCGAACGGCCGCCGCCGATGGCGCGTCTGCCGCCGGTCATCGATTCAGGTTCGAAAAGAATGGTGTAGAGATACGGAAAATTATCGAGTTTGAGTCGCGGGATTTTTTGTCCGATGAAACGTTCGATCGCCTGTAACGCAGAAACTTCCTTGTAACGCAGAAACTTCCTCGCCGTTCATGAGGGTGAAGGCGTCGCCCACATTTTGGGCCCGGCCAGTTCGACCGATACGGTGCACGTAATCTTCGGCGTGCTCGGGCACATCGTAGTTGATCACGTGACTGACGCCGGCAATGTCGAGGCCGCGCGCGGCGATGTCGGTTGCGACCATGACTTCGTATTTGCCGCTCTTGAATCCTTCGAGTGCTTCAATGCGCTCGCGCTGGGTGCGATTGGAATGCAAAACCGCCACGGAATGGTTTCCCTGCTTTAATTTGTGCGCGATCCGATCGGCCCCGTGTTTCGTCCGGCAAAAAATTAATGCGCTATCGAAGTTGGTTCGTTCCAGCAGCGCCATCAGAAGGTCGAATTTCTGTTCTGCCGCGACCGGATAAACAGCGTGGGTCACGGTTTCGGCCGGCGAACGGCGCACGCCAATTTCTACCAGCTCAGGGTTGCGCAGCACCCACGCAGCAAGGCGCTCGATTTCTGGCGGAAGCGTCGCCGAAAACAGAAGCGTTTGTCGATCGGTCGAAATTTTTTCGACGATGCGGCGAACGTCCGGCAGAAAACCCATGTCGAGCATGCGATCGACTTCGTCCAGCACCAGAATGTTTACCTGGCGCAAATCCATCGTGCGTTGTTCGAGCAGATCGAGCAGCCGGCCGGGCGTCGCGACGAGAACATCGACCCCTCGCTTCAGGTCTTCGCGCTGTTTTCCGTAGCCGACGCCGCCGTGAACAACGGTCGCGCGCAAATCGGTGAAACGACCGTAATCGCGGAACGCGGTCTCGACTTGCGCGGCTAGCTCGCGGGTTGGCTCGAGCACAAGGCATCGGAACGCGCCATGTTTGGCGAGGAGGGTCAAGATCGGCAGCGCGAACGCCGCGGTCTTGCCGGTGCCGGTCTGCGCGGTGCCGATTAAGTCTTTGCCAGATAGAATAATTGGAAACGCGCGAAGCTGGATCGGCGTCGGCTCGGTAAAGCCCATCGCCTGGGTGCCGCGCACGACTTCCGGCGAAAGTTCGAAATTATTGAATGACACGAGGTGAAACTAGAGCGCAGATTCCTGGAAGCAATCGGCGTACTCAATATGACAAGGGTATTTGTTGTCGCGGATACTCATAACAAGTTGCCGCAGAAAATTGTCGATCTTGCGCGCGGCGCGGACGAGATCTGGCATCTTGGCGATGTCTGCGAGGAAATCATTTTGGACGAGCTGCGCGCGATCGGCCCGCCGGTCACGATTGTTCGCGGAAATTGCGACAGCAATTCGGAGTGGCCGTTGGTTGTCGATCTTGTCCGAGGAGGATTGCGATTTCGGCTGCAGCATATTCCGCCGGATGTTCCGCCCGACGATGTCGATGTTGTTTTGCATGGTCACACCCACGTGCCGCGAAATGAGAAGCGCGGCGGAGTGTTGTTTTTAAATCCGGGTTGCGTCGCGCGACCGAACCAGGGCTCGCCCGCGAGCGTGGCCTGGCTCGAAATCGCCAATGGAAAAATAAAGTGGCGATTGGTCGCGTTGTAACCGCGCGAGATTATTTCTCGTCGCTCGATTTTCGGCCGAACCAGCGGCGCTTTTTCTTTGGCTCCTCGGCCACCGGCGTTTCCTTTTCTTTCGCCTTGGGCTCTTCGCGTTTTGTTTCCTTCTTTGGTTTCGCTTCTGGCTCTTTCCGCTTCGCCTTCTTTTCTTCAGCCGGCTTTTCTTCGATCACGACGGCGGCGTCGACCCATTCAATGAATGCCATCGAAGCGGAATCGCTCTTGCGCTGACCGAGTCGGACGATGCGGGTGTAGCCGCCGTTGCGCTCGGTCGATCTGGGCGCAATCTCGTCGAACAATTTTTTGACGGAGTCTTTGTGCCGCAGTGTCGAAAAAGCCGTTCGGCGCGCGTGAATTGAGCCGTTCTTTCCGAGTGTGACCATTTGTTCGGCAAGGGGACGGACCGCTTTCGCTTTTGCCAGCGTGGTTTTGATCCGCTGATGCTCGATCAAATTGCAAACCTGATTGGCGAGCATCGCTTTGCGATGCTCAGCTTTGCGGCCGAGTCGCACCGTCTTTCTTTGATGTCTCATCGGTTCGCCTCGATCGGATTACTTGCGTTCGGTCGCCGCGGCAGCAGCGCCGTTTCCGGAAGTGGCGCCATCGGGTCCCGCAACAGGTTCGACCAAACCCGCCTCGAATTTCATCCCGAGACTCAGGCCGAGCTGTTGCAGTTTGTCTTTGATCTCGTTGAGCGACTTCTTGCCGAAGTTACGATACTTGAGCATTTCGCTTTCGGTCTTCTGCGCGAGCTGGCCAACGGTGGTGATGTTGGCGTTGTTCAGGCAGTTAGCCGCGCGCACGCTCAGCTCGATTTCGTTCACGCTCATGTTGAGCAGCTTCTTGAGCTTCAGGTTCTCTTCGCTCACGCCCGCCGGCGTCTCGTCGAACTCGATTACTTCCTCGTTGAAGTTGACGAAGACGTCGAGGTGGTGGCGTAGAATCGCGGAGGCCTGGAGCAGCGCGTCGTCTGGAGTCAATCGACCATCGGTCCAAACTTCGAGAATCAGCTTGTCGTAATCGGTGCGTTGACCAACCCGCGTGTTTTCGACCGCGTACTTCACGCGGGTAACCGGTGAGAAAATCGAATCGATCGGGATCAGGCCAATCGGCTGGTCGGCGCGTTTGTTTTCCTCGCCAGTAGCGAAACCGCGGCCGACACGGACTTCGAGCTCGGCGTCAAATTTGTGTTTCTTGTCGAGCGTGCAAATCACCAGCTTAGGGTTGAGCACTTCGTAGCCAGCCACTTCCTGGATGTCCCCGGCGTTAACTTCGCCTTCCTTATTCACGCTCAGCGAAAGTTTTTTCGGCTCATGATCCTCAGCTTTGAATTTCACCTTCTTGAGGTTGAGCACAATGTCGGTCACGTCTTCGACCACACCGGGAAGCGTGGCGAACTCGTGTTGTGCGCCGGCGATTTTTACTGCGGTAATGGCAGCCCCTTCGAGCGAGGAAAGCAGCACGCGCCGGAGCGAATTTCCAACGGTGTGCCCGTAACCGGCTTCAAACGGCTCGGCGGTAAATTTGGCGTAAGTGTCAGTGGCTGTGCTCTCGTCTTTGGCGAGAGTTTTTGGCATTTCAAAACGACCGTAACGAACTGGCATATTTTTTAGGGATGAAGGATGAGGGAAGAATTATGAAAGGACAAAACACGCCTGCGGTTTTTCATCCTTCCTCTTTCAACCTTCATCCTTTCGGATTGCCGGGTTTCCCCTGGCGAGTGCGGTTTTACGTCCAGCGACGGAAACCCAGGGACCAACGGCGTAATTACAAAACTCGCTGCGGAGCGTGGAATAAAGACCATTCCAGCGGTTTTGCAAGCAGCGACTTTTTCTGAGAACCTTGCGCCCCAATGAGAGAAACGCTCTCGGTCATTTTGATCGCGCACGACGAGGAGCAGGCGATCGGCCCGATGCTTGAAGGGCTGCTCAAAACCTACGACCACGAAATATTAGAGGTGATTGTGGTCGATGACGCTTCGAACGACCGCACGGCCGAAATCGTGGGCGATTGGGGCAAACGCAGTTCGAAGGTCAGATTAATTCAGAGAACTCCGCCATGCGGAGTGGGACGCGCTCTCAAGACAGGCTTTCGCAATCTAAGTCCCAGCGCTGAATATGCGCTCACCATGGACAGCGATTTTGTGGAAAACATCGGGCAGGTCCGAGCCCTGATCGATGCAATTGAAAGGGAAAAGTGCGACGGCGTGATCGGGTCACGTTTCGTCGAAGGTGGCAAAGTAGTTCGCTATCCCTTCCTGAAGCGCTTTATGAACCGGTTATTTCACACGGTTGTTAAAATTCTTTTTCGCGTGAAGCAGAAGGACCTGAGCAACAACTTCAAACTTTACAAAGCGAACATTTTCCGGTCGATGCCCTGGAAAAGCGATGACTTTGCCATGAACGCCGAGACTGGACTTCTGCCAGTGCTGTTCGGTTACAAGGTCATCGAAGTCCCAGTCGTCTGGATTGATCGAGATCCGGAAATGGGCCGATCGAAGTTCGGTTTGTTGAGACACGGCGGCGGCTATGTCCACGTCATCTTTCATGCTCTGCGAGTTGGTCGATCAAGGAAAAGGAGCGCTGCCTAAATCGTGAAACTCCCTACCCAGCCGCAACCTAAGCCGAATTGGTCGGGACTTGCTCTACTGGCACTCGCCAATCTGATCGCGGTCAGTTTTTTTTATTCGCCCGGGACTGGCGACGTGTCGATCTGGAACAACTGGATGCGGGAAATCTCTAGTTCCGGTTTAATCGGCGGCTACGCGCAAAGCGACGCCGATTATCCACCGCTGGCGTTTGTCCTGCTTGCCGCTGTCTCGCGCGGCGCGGCGGCATTTGGAATCGCGCAGTTCCTCGTCCTGAAGTTTTCGCTCTTAATCTTCCTGCTCGCGACCGCAGCCTGCTTTTACTGGTTCACACGAAATCTCATTCTGACCGGCGCGCTCGAGCTCGCGCTGATGTTGAACAGCATGGGCCTCGCTTACCTCGATATTTACTTCGCGCCATTTTTGATCGCGGGACTCTTCCATTTACAGCGCGGCAATCCCAACCGCGGACTCATTCTTTTTGCGATCAGTTGTTTCACAAAATGGCAACCGCTGATCATCGCTCCGTTTGTTTTGGTTTACGTGCTTGACCTCGCCAGAGAACGCGCACCCGAAAATCACCGAATCAAAACGCAAATGCTGCCGTTCCTGCTCGCAGCCGGCGCAGTCGCGCTTCCGCTCCTTCTCATTTTTGGCTGGAAAGTTTTCGATTCATTGGAGCGCGCCATGACCCGGCATGCTTTCCTCTCCGCCTACGC
>WNFA01002953.1_pt1 | contig 21263 bp, 17 predicted proteins | sample 5400481 | NCBI WGS metagenome assembly WNFA01 (sample SAMN13153340, study PRJNA577476) | soil metagenome | isolation source: 120 cm saprolite under Douglas fir tree site 2 hole 1 replicate 2 | place: USA:California | collected 2015-04-18
CATCCCGAGGCACCTCAGGCCCAAGCACCGGTCGCGCCAGTCAAGCCTGTCGCTCCCGCGAAACCTGCTCGCCCGGTGCGGCCCGTCGCGCCCGCTAAGCCTGTCTCGCCTGTCAAACCAGTACGCGACATCTCCAAGCTGAAACCGAAATCCTCGAAAGCGCCGCGACCGAAGCTGTAGGGCGAAGCGGCTGTGTCTCGCAGAGTTTCACGACGCCCGATCCGGCCGATCAATTGGAGCCGCTTGGTGGTCGCGATCTTCGCGCTCCATTTTGGCTTAGCTGCCTTCGTTTTACTTGCATGCGAGGTAGTGATCCCGGCAGTCGGCAACGCGGCGCAGCCCTCACCATCCGGTATGAACTACGGGTCGTTGTTCGGCAGCAACTTCTTCCGGCCCTTTGGTTGGTGGGTCGCCGGTGCGCTGGTGGTGCTCGCTCCGGTTAACCTGTTGTTTCGGGCCGCTGACGTGTGGTCGGACCGTCTCGCGGGGTGGGTCCGGGGCAGGTAACGACCTATCGCTAGTTGGCATGTTTGAGTGGGGTTCGAGCGTCGCCTTTTCCGTGATCAGCCAAACCATCTCTGGCGGGATCGCGGCGGAACTGATGCCTCTGGACGACCTCAGTGAACAACCCCTGCTTGCTCCCGCCGAAGGAAAGTGGCGCTGGGGCCACCGTCACCTTGACGCACTCGAGCACAATCTCATCGAGACCTTCAGCGATCCAGCGAATCAGGCAGTAATCCGTGCCGATCTCGACGCGGAGTCCGGATATCACGTGTTCAGCATCAGCAGCGTTCCTGCAGTCAGGGGGTTCGCTGAAGACTTCACTCATTCGGTTGCCGACATCGCTAAGAATCTGCAACCGGCGCTGGATCAGATGGCGTGGCAGCTTGCTTGCGACTTCGCGCCTTCGGGAACGCCACGCGACCCGAAAGCGGTCAAGTTTCCGATTGCCGACTCGCCCAGCACGTGGAAAAAGGCAGAGCAGCGGACCGGAGTTCAATTTCGACCAGAGCACTGGGACTTCATCGAGCACTTCCAGCCTTATCGCGGAGTAGACGGGTGGGCTGATAGTTGGCAGGGCAATTATGTCCACCCGCTTGCGTTTCTCCGCGACTTGACCGACGAAGACAAACATCGCGTTTCGCAGCCCGTCTTTCTCATGCCTCAACAGTTCGACTTCGCTAGGTTCCACTTCGTTGAGCGACGGGACGGGACCAAGGATTGGATTGTTACTGGGATTGGTAAGCCCCTGGAACTTGGCCTCGAAGTGATGCGTGCGCGGCTCACCGGTTCGGCCCAGCCGGAAATCAATCCGGCAGGAAGCTGCCGACCTCAGGTAACTTTCAGCACCGGAGACCAAGCCGCTGCTGCGCTCCGGCGGGTAGAGCGCTTCGTCCACCTCATCTTCAGTGAGTTCGCTAGGAAGTTTCCCACACTGACAGCTCGTGCCGAGTCCCCGCTAAGTGGACCCTGCGACGCACCTCCACAATGTTTGGCTGCCGGGTATCGCCAGTAAATCCTGCGGGAACGGCAGAAGGCCACGGCTCATGTGCCAAAGTGACGCGGTGATCGGCCCCCGAGCCCGATACGAGGTTGTGCGCCCGTGACAGGCGGTAAATCTGCGGTTGACCTAAAAGAGATCGAGCGCAGGCTCTGGGACTCAGCCGACGAGCTTCGCGCAAACTCGGGTCTGAAGGAATCCGAGTACTCAGTCCCGGTCCTCGGCCTGATTTTCCTCAAATTCGCTGACATTCGATTTGCCATTGCAGAAGCCGAGCTGGCCGGGCAGGGTACGGGTCGCCGCCAAATCGGCAAGACCGATTACCAAGCGCGGGGGGTCATGTTCCTGCCGACAATCGCCCGTTATAAATCCCTGCTCGAACTTCCTGAGGGTGCCAATGTCGGGCAGGCCATCAACGACGCGATGGCGGCTATAGAGCAGGAGAACGACGAGCTGAGAGGAGTTCTGCCTCGCACGTACAAGGCGCTCTCGAACTCCACCCTCGTGACCCTACTCAGGAACGTTAACGCACTCCTCGGCAACCTCCCGGGCGACGCGTTTGGCCATGTCTACGAATACTTCTTGGGGCAGTTCGCAATGGCGGAGGGCCGACGCGGCGGTCAGTTCTTCACACCACCATCGATCGTCGAGCTAATCGTCCAGATCATCGAGCCTTTCAGCGGCAGAATCCTCGACCCAGCCTGCGGATCGGGCGGCATGTTCGTCCACAGCGCTGAGTTCGTGGAAAAGCACCGAAGGACAGTCAGCGACCGGCTATCTATCTACGGGCAGGAGCGAGTCGAGGAGACCGTGAAGCTCTGCAAGATGAACCTCGCGGTCCACGGCCTTGGTGGGCAGGTGCGTCAGGCGAACTCCTACTACGAAGACCCGTTCAAGTCACGGGGCGAGTTTGACTTCGTGATGGCGAATCCACCGTTCAACGTCGACAAGATCGACAAGGCGAAGCTGGACGATGATCCACGATTCCCGTTCGGCTTACCCACAGCAGACAACGGCAACTATGTTTGGATTTCGCTTTTCTACAGCGCCCTCAGTAAGACTGGGCGAGCTGGCTTCGTGATGGCGAATTCCGCGGCCGATGCTGAGCTGCCTATACGGCGCAAGCTGATTCAAGACCGTGCGGTCGATGTAGTCGTGGGGGTGGGCCCGAACTTCTTCTACACCGTGACGCTGCCGGTGACCTTGTGGTTCTTCGACCGTGGCAAGCGTGGCATGGAGCGTGATGGCAAGGTGCTGTTCATCGACGCCCGCAACTTATTCCATCAGATCGATCGCGCACACCGCGACTGGTTGCCAGAGCAGATCGAGTTCTTAGCGAACATTGTGCGGTTGTATCGCGGTAAGACTATCGAGACAGCCGAAGGGTCGGCGGAGCTTATCAAGGCGTCGTTCCCCGCCGGGGCCTACGTCGATGTGCCGGGCCGATGCGGTGTCGCGACGCTAGAGCAAATAGAGAAACAAGGGTGGAGCCTCAACCCCGGGCGGTATGTGGGCGTGGCGGCTGCGGACGACGATGGGGTTGACTTCCGCCGTCGGCTTGAAGAGCTGAATGAGGAGCTTGAGAAGCTCAATGTCGAGGCGGCCGTACTGCAGGAGCGCATCGCGGCGAATGTGGCGGAGCTATTGGGTTGAGCCATGACTTTGCTGTAACCAACTACGGGCGGGTCAGAGCCGACTGGAAGCGTGTTCCCCTAACCAGCGTGGCGTTCTTCCAAGAAGGGCCCGGCCTGCGCAAATGGCAATGGACCGACTCAGGGATGAAGGTCATCAATGGAACCAACGTACTGGAGAGCGGCGAATTCGATGTCGACAATACAAACCGTTTCATCGCTCTCGACGAGTTTCGCAAGACTTACTCGCATTTTGCGGTAGAACCCGATGACATCGTCGTCGTTAGCTCCGGAAGTATCGGGAAGGTGAGTCGCGTCCGATCCCAGCACCTTCCTTTGATGATGAACACCAGCGTGATTCGGTTCCATTCAGCGGATCGAACCGAGCTCAACGATGAGTATCTATACGGATACCTCCGTTCGCCTCTATTTCAGAATCAGGCGGCTTCCCTCGCAATTGGTTCAGCCCAGCTCAACTTCGGGCCAATCCATCTCAAACGGATGGAGATGCCGCTACCACCAATCCCCACACAACAAAAGATCGCCGCAATTCTCTCCGCGTACGACGACCTCATCGAGAACAACAAGCAACGGATCAAACTCATCGAAGAGATGGCCCGGCGAATCTACCGTGAGTGGTTCGTCGATTTCCGCTATCCGGGGCATCAAGGCATCCCGTTGGTGGATTCGGAGGTGGGCGCGATTCCGTCGGGTTGGACCGTGGCCTCGCTGTCTTCGCTAGCGACTGTTGTCATGGGTCAGTCTCCGCCATCGAGCGCCTACAACCGAGAAGGCATCGGTCTTCCCTTTCACCAAGGCGTCGGAACGTACGCGAACCACTTTCCGGTCCATGAGGTTTACTCAACGGTCGGCGTGCGTTTGGCCGAGGACGGCGACATTCTGGTGAGCGTTCGCGCCCCCGTTGGCCGCATCAACATTGCCGATCGCCGAATGATTTTGGGCCGCGGCCTATGCGGGATACGAGCTGCGGACGGATGCCGCGAGTTCTTGTTGCATGCACTCAAAGAATTCTTTCGGGAAGAGGACGTGATGGGGAGCGGCACCATTTTTCAATCAGTAACAAGGCGTGACGTTGAGGGTCTACAGCTTGTATGGCCCGGAGGCGCTTTGGCAGAGAAGTTCGTTGAGATGGTTGAGCCGCTTTGGAGGCAACTCCGCCTTCTAACTGTGGAAGGTGTAAATCTTCGCGCCACCTGCACCCTCTTGCTCCCCCGCCTCGTCTCGGGTGAGATTGACGTAACCGACCTCGACATCGATACGACATGCCTCGTGGCATGAGTCCGGGAAAGTTCACCGAAGACCAGCTAGTCGAGCACCCTGCAGTCGCCCTTTTCAGTGAACTCGGCTGGCAAGTTGTGAATGCCTACCACGAGGACCTCGGCACGGAAGGCACACTTGGCCGCGACAACCAGACCGAGGTGGTCTTGGTTCGACCTCTCCGGGCAGCGCTGGAAAAACTGAATCCGACGCTCCCGTCCGAGGCAATCGTTCAGGCGATCGACCGGGTGTCTAAGGATCGGTCCGCGATGGATCACGTGAGAGCCAACCGGGAGGTCTATGGCCTGCTCACAGACGGAGTCCGAGTAATGGTGCGTGGTGAGGACGGCAGCGAGTCTCCGGAAGTGGTTCGGGTCATTGACTGGAACGACCCCGACAACAACGACTTCCTCTTGGTGTCTCAGTTTTGGATTCACAGCGATCTCTATTCGCGCCGCGCCGACTTGGTCGGCTTCGTCAACGGCCTGCCACTAGTGTTCATTGAGCTGAAGGCCTCCTACAAGAATCTTCGTCAGGCGTACGACGGCAATCTGAGCGACTACCGCGCAACAATCCCCCGAGTCTTCACGCCCAACGGCTTCATCATCCTGTCCAACGGCACAGCTTCTAGGATCGGGACCCTCTCTTCCGGCTGGGAACACTTTTCCGAGTGGAAGAAGATCGACGACGAGGGCGAACCCGGGATGGTGTCCCTCGAAACAATGATCCGTGGTACGTGCGACCGGTCCCGGCTGCTCGACCTGATGGAGAACTTCGTCGCCTATAGCGAGCGACCCGGCGGACTGGTCAAGTTGCTTGCCAAGAACCACCAGTACCTCGGCGTCAACAACGTATTGGCTCGGCTGGAAGAGCTGAGGTCACAGCCGCCTGAGGAGAGAGGTCGGCTCGGCGTCTTCTGGCACACACAGGGCGCAGGCAAGACGATGTCGATGCTCTTTTTCTCACACAAGGTACTGCGGAAGAAGCCGGGGAACTGGACCTTTGTGATTGTCACCGATCGCATGGCACTTGACGATCAGGCCTACCACGAGTTCAGTGATGCAGGAGTTCTCACCGAGGGCCAGGTCCAAGCCACAAGCGGGGAGCACTTAAGACAGTTGCTGGGCGAAGACCATCGGTACATCTTCACCCTGATCCACAAATTCCGCACCGAGCGTGGGCGGACCTACCCGGTCATCTCGGAACGGGAGGACGTTGTTGTCATCACCGACGAGGCTCACCGGAGCCAGTACGACGTTTTGGCCCTCAACATGCGGAATGCGTTGCCGCGAGCTTCCTTCCTTGGCTTTACTGGCACCCCCTTGATAGTGGGCGAAGAGCGGACCCGCGAAGTGTTCGGCGACTACGTGAGTCGCTATGACTTCGGGGCATCGATACGTGATGAGGCCACGGTCCCTCTCTTCTACGAGAACCGCATCCCCGAGCTGCAACTCGCGAATGAGAACTTCAGTGAGGACCTGACTGCAATCTTGGAAGAGGCCGAGCTAGACGAAGCACAAGAGGAAAAGCTGTCCCGCCTGTTCGCCCAGCAATACCAACTGATCACCCGCGAGGAACGACTCGATCGAGTGGCAGCCGACATAGTCGAGCACTTCTTGGGGCGCGGCTTTCCGGGCAAAGCGATGGTCGTCTCGATTGATAAGGCGACCGCCGTTCGGATGTTCGACAAGGTTCAGGCCCATTGGACAGCTCGCCTCGTCAAGGACCGCAAGCGCCTGTCGGAACAACTCAGTGATGCAGAGCGCGCGCTGGTCGAATCCGAGGTCACCTACATGGAAGAGACGGATATGGCCGTTGTCGTTTCCCAGTCCCAGAACGAGATCGGGGAGATGAAGGCTCGCGGTTTGGACATCATTCCCCACCGCAAGCGGATGGTGATTGAGAAGCTTGAGGCTAAGTTCAAGGACTCTGCTGACCCACTTCGAATCGTGTTCGTCTGTGCGATGTGGACGACCGGATTCGATGTTCCCTCGTGCTCGACCATCTACCTCGACAAGCCGATGAAGAACCACACTCTTATGCAGACGATCGCCAGAGCGAACCGGGTGTTTCCCGAAAAGAACAACGGCTTGATTGTCGACTACATCGGAGTGTTTAGAAATCTGGAGGCGGCTTTGGCTATTTACGCCACGCCAATCCTCGGAGACAGCGGGAACACTCCCGTCAGAGACAAGGCGGAGTTGGTCGCTGCCTTGGAAGTGGCTCTGGAAGGCGCACTCAACTTCTGTAAGGATCGCGGTGTCAACTTCGACTCGCTGCTGGCCGCCTCCGGCTTCGAGTTGGGAGCGGGGGCGCAGGAAGCTGTTGAGCGGCTAATTGTCGATGACGACAGCAAGGCGCTCTTTCTGGCTCACAGCCGATTGGTCGACAGACTTTTCAAGGCAGTCTTGCCGGACAACGATGCAAACCGCTTCGGGCCCTCACGAGCTGTGCTCGTCTACTTGGCTGAGGCGATTAAGGGTCTCAACCCGCCGGTAGACGTGTCACACGTCATGGCCCGGGTGGAGCAACTGCTAGATGAATCGGTTGCGGCTAACGCCTACCTACTACCTGAGGGCAACGGGGAGTCCCTGATCGGCAACCGAATCGACCTCAACCAGATCGATTGGCAGGCTCTGGCTGAAAGATTCGAGAAGGGGAATAGGCGAATTGAAGTGGAGAAGCTCCGAACCGCCGTAGCGGCGAAGGTGACTGCGCTAGCAAGCCTGAATCCAACGCGTGCCGACTGGATGGAGCGGTTCCAGCAACTAATCGATGAGTACAACGCTGGGAGCTTGAATGTCGAGGAGTTCTTCAAGCGTCTACGACATCCTTACTCGACCAGGGCCCGATCTGACTGCGGATGAGAAGACTCAGGTGAAGAAGGTTGCAGAGTCACTTCTGAAGACACTCAAGCGTGAGAAGTTGGTTTTGGACTGGCGAAAGGAGCAGCGCTCAAGGGCAGCAGTCCGCCTGACGGTGGAGACAAAGCTGGATGAGCTTCCTTCCACATACGGCCCTGAACTATTTCGGCAGAAGTGCGATGCCGTATACCTCCATGTCTTCGACAGTTACTGGGACGACGGGCGAAGCGTCTACTCGTCGAGGCAACTGTCAGCGTAAGGGCGAAGCGCGCGCACTGGAGACATACAGCGAGGATGCGAGGCGCATCGGGGGCATATGCTGAGAGGCTGTGTTGTGAAGTTGCAGAACACGACAAGGCGGCAGTTGACATCATCTCCTGCGAATTGACATCGTTGCCATGGCTCGTGCGCTCGTGCATCACGGGATGACCCGTGACGGCGTGATCCTTCTCCACGAGGCCGAGCTGCAGGCGCTCCTACCAGCACCGAGATCACAAGGGCCATTCGCATGAACGCGGAGGGCGAATGTTCGAGATGACGATCGAAGAGATTTGTCGCGAACCACACGGACGGCTACGTGACATGCGAGTTCACTTGACTCTACGTCCCCGGTGAGCCTCAAGCCCACGTCCGAGGCTCAAGGTAGGGTGATTTTCCAGGGTGTAGGCACCTGGAGAATCCTGCATAAAGACGCGGATCTCATTCTCGTCAGGTTGCGTCAGGGCTCCATCGCCACTTCTCTTCCATTGGCGTCCCGCTGAGTCGCGGAGCATGACTGAGACTTGGGGGGAGCCGATGTGCATGTCATCGGGTGGGACCAGAATGCGCAGCTCCCGTGTCTCGCCCGGGCCCAGCGTCCCGGGAAGTCGGACAAATTCGCCAAGCACTCCAACCTTGACTCTCACGACCACTCTGTAGACCGGTTCGGTACTGCCGTTGCGGACAAGGATGATCACCTCAAGAAACTTGGCTGGACTTCCGGTTGGCGCGGCGAAGTCAGTGAATGGCGACACGTCATCAAACCAAGCCGACACCAAACGGGCCTGTGCTGTTCGCCGATCCCCCGCCTCCAGTCTTCGGTCACGAATCTGAACGAACAGCAGGTACAACGCAACGCCGAACGCGCCGATCGTTCCGACCGCAGACGATAACGATGCAGCGTCGCCCAGAGTCACGGAGCGCTCCCACCACGCTCACCGCTTGATGCGGGAGTCGCTGTGATGTGGACCTGCGTACCCTCCTGCAACACCTCGATGCTCGGAGGCGGACCAGATGGGCCGGGAGACTCTCCTAGGTGTTTCTTGAGTTTCGTCGCGCGCTGAGCCCACTCGCGAACTCCATCATCAGGCGCGTTGAGGCACGTGGTCACGATGCGGTCAACCAAATCGACCGCGCGGCGGGCTGCGACTGCGGTGAGGGAGTAAGCCTCGGTCGCCGACAGCACGACGTTTCGTGAATCTGCCGCGGCGATCTCCATGGGCCGCGGCCGCTCGCTGTGATGGACGATGCTGTGGCGGAGTTGAAACAGCCAGTCAAGATCCCGACTCCACTCTGTCGCGTGCTTGCCTACGACGAATGAGTGCTTGAGCTGCTCAACGATCTCGCCGGTCCGCGATGCACCCTTCTTTCTTCCGCCGGCTGGTTTCCAAGGGTCAACTTCATGGACACTGCCAAAGACGGCGTCGATTGCGTTAGCCGAGGAGCTGATTGCGATCATCGCCTCAACCATCTCCAAATTGCCTTCCGGGCCTGCTTTCGGGCGTCCGATACCTGTGACGTCTCGTGCTCTTTCCAGGCTCAGGGGCTTCGCGATAAGGCTCGCAGACTCCGCTGCGTCAGCATGGCGGTGTGCAATCTGAAGCCAATACACCCACAGCGGAAGGGACGCCGTCCGTTGCCCTGTCTCATAGTCGATAAGAACTTGCGCACCGGGCGGCACCGCATACGAAACCTGAGGTGTTGGCGGGGGTTCGCTCACCGCTTAATCGTGCATCAGATTCTCAGGACTCAGGCCTGAGGAAAAGCTGTCAAGTACGTAGTCGGGAGCAAGGCGTGGTAGAGCGTTCTATACGCTGAGTCCAGGCGAACGTCTGCTTCCTCAAGTGCCGTGTACGAGGCTTGAATTACACCGGTCACGTTGGCCAAGGCCTGCGCCGCAACGATTGCGTCGGTGATTGCATGCTGAAGGGCCGTTACCTGAGCCGAAGCCCAACCGGGGAAAGGCACACGGGCGAGATTGTTGTCATACGCAATCAGAGCATTCCTGTAGCCCTGCCCCACATCCTTAGCCCGTTGAAGGCTGTCTTGGCTGTCCTGCGTATTGGCGGTGCTGATCACAACGCTTTCGTCTCTCAAAAGGCTCAAACGAATTGGCACCATGTAGTGGACGGCCCTGAAGCCCTCTGCCTCGTGGGCCGAAGCGGGCACGCTTATGCCGATGAAAAGCCCGATCGCAATCGCTCCTAATACGAAGATCGCCATCGCGCTCTTGAAACCATTGTGTGAAAGGGTCCGATGCCACGAGCGCCGGATAGCGACGATCATGAGAATTGCCCCAACGAGCATCGCAAGTCCGCCAACGACATCAATACCTAGCTCGATGTTCGCTCCAATTGGCCAGCCGAGCCAGTACTCTCCTGTTCCGGTTTGACCGCCATATACCCAGAAGTTGGCCAGGCGATTGAAGGGCGTGTGATACCAGACGTTCGAGAAGTGGGCGAGGTTTGAGCCGTACGTAACTCCAACCCATAGAGAGACCTCTAAGGCGCTGACCACGGCAAGCACCAGGCTGAGGACCATAGTTAACCAGTGAACAGCCCCGCTCCTTAGGAAAGCAAGCGTCAGGATCACGACCAGCAAGGAGATTCCCGAAGGCAGAAGATTCGCGTAGTCGTTTCGGCAGCCGTAGTCGGAGCAAACAAACGCGTACGCGCCCGAGATAACCGCATAAGCAAGGGCCCCCGTAATCAAAAGGCTGAGGGGTAGAGCGAGTGGGCCAGAGAAGGCGACCCGAAGTGGCTCGGGTGTGGGTAATTCAAATTTCGGATGCCTGGCTGAGTCACCCGTCGCCGAGGAATGAACAGTCTTGTCTGAAACTCGAACAGGCGCTTCGACCAGCGGTACCCACTTGTCCCCGTCCCAGTAGAACTTGCCATCAGGCGACACCTGCGGCGGCGCGGGTAGCTCGGCGCTCACGGCAGCAGACTAGTGCCTCAGGGTTCAGGTTGGACATCCAACTTTCTCCGTCCACCCACCGGCCACTAAACTCACCGCGATGCGGCGCAGCAGGTCGAATCAGCACGAGAAAGTCGAGCACGCCCGGGCAGTGATTGATCAGCCGCTCGGTGACGCGGTGCGCCGAGGCGTACCTCCGGCCGCGAAGTACGTGCTCACTCCGAAACGGACCGAGCCGGTTCACGTGAAGAGTGAGGCGATTGCCGCGCTCACCTTGAAAGAGGCGGCAGTCCGGGTAGGAATGAGTACGAGCGAGATGGAGGCGATGGTCGCGCGTGGTGCGGTGAATTCCTTGACGGCGGGGTGGGCACGGGTCGTGCCGACGAGCGAGGTAGAGAGGCTGCGAGCTACAAGTCCATGACTCTGATCGCGACGATGATTAGCCGATACGGGATCATCCAGGCGTCCGACTCCAACCTCACGAGTCCGTCCGGAGCCGTTACCACTGGCAAGAAGGTATTCAGACTGGGCTTCGCGAACGGAGCTTTGTCAGTTGCAGGCGCGTATGCTCGCGATGAACCCCGCCTATCGATGCCTGCGGTGTCAAGAACGCGTCAATCCGCGATTCGGGGCTGTTGACCATTGACGTAGCGCAAGGGACGCGACAGCCGGCCGAACCCTCGGGCGAGGCAACTGCTTCGGCTCCTGATGGTGCTGATAATCCAGCCTTATCCCGAGCTGCTACGCGGTCGTTTGGATCCAACAGCAGTCGAATCTGGCGGCGAATGACGATGAGTACTCGGGGGTGGAAGTCCATGCTGGACTAGTGGGCCCAGGTCTCGGGGTGTCCGCCAAGTCGGGTCAACTCCATACACGGGCTTGTCAACGCTTCAGCTGACGGCGGTAGACCACCGGCCCATCAGCCTCAGTCGTTGCGTGGTAAGCGAATCCGCAACTGCGACAAGTTGCCCAGACACCATCCGGCTCGAGCGGCGGGCATTCGACGAGCCACTCATCTAACTGGAACGTTCGCCGATAGCTGTCGACCGACACCAGGTGCCATGGACCCGGGCATTGCCCCCTCGAGCACCGGCGCGAAGATCCGGAACTCCGAGATGAGGTATCGCCCGTCGTCAATTGCTGGCATGGCAGACGTTGCTCCCCGAGGTCAGAGTAAGCCTAGTTTGTTGGTGCGCTCCGGTGCGGGACGTTGAGATCCGCGGCGGTGCTGTCCGCCTGATGAGTCACGACAAACTCGAGTCGAAACGACGCGGTTCATTCACCGTCCTCGGTTTCGAGGCTCAGCGTCCAGCGCGGTCGACAGGCGCCTTGCCTGCCACGATCACATTGCTCGGAAGCAGACTCGACATGTGCGAGCTGGCTTCTCTGGCGAGGGCGGGCATGACATGGCTGTACGTGTCCAGCGTGATCGCGATCGTCGAGTGACCCAATAGCTCCTGCACGATCTTTGGGTGCACGTGTTTCGTCAGGAGGTGGGTGGCTGCCGTATGGCGGAGGTCGTGGATGCGGAAGCGTGGTAGGCCGGCACGCCTGAGCCCTCTGTGGAAGGTGAAGGACAGATAGGCCATGTCTCGCGGGCGGCCATCCGGGCTGGGGAAGACGAGGTCATTTTCTTGCCAGAGCTTCGCCGCTTGCTGGCGCTCTCGATCGAGATCCCGACGGTGCGCTTCGAGCGCCTTGAGCGTTTCCGGCGGAAAGGGGACTGTGCGCCTGCCACGGCTTGACTTGGGCTCGACGAAGACCATGCCCGCTCCGGGCTGACGCTGCAGTGCGCGCCGGATGTTGGCATGTCCCTCGAGCAAGTCGATGTCGGCCCACCTGAGTGCCAATGCCTCGCCAAGGCGTACCCCGGTCGTGACCAGGAAGACCCAAAGCGAATGGTGGCGTGTCCCGGCGGTTACGGTCAGCAGGCGCCGAACCTCTTCCTCGGTGAGTGTGCGCATCTCCTTACGCTCAGCACGCGGCGCCTTCACGGCGTCGCTTGGATTGCTGGGGATCAGCCGCCAGAGCACTGCTTGCTTCAACGAACAGCGCAGGACCATGTGGACCTGACGCACAGTTCGCGCTGCCAAGCGGCGGTCGAGAAGGTCGCCCAGTGCATGCTGGATGTGCTCGGGCGCCAGAGCCGGTAGGCGGACGCGGCCCAGATGCGGCAGCAACCGCCGGACGCAGAGGTCGTAGTTCTCGTAGGTCCTCGGCCGGACACTGTGGCGCACAGCCTCCGCGAGCCAGCGTTCCAGGTATTGAGCGACGGTTTGATCCCGCCCCATCACAAGCTGACCAGCGTGCGCTTGCCGTTGCGCTTCCGCGAGTCGCTCCTTAACCACATCGCGGGTGCGCCCGGTGAAGAATTTCTTGCCCCCGTCGGGCATGCGTAAGTAGGAGACCCATCGGCCATCGCCGCGCGGGTAGATGGAGCCTTCGCCGAAGCCGCGACGCGCTACTCCCGGCCTAGCCATGAAGTCGACATCCTACCGTCGACGTGGGCGCTCGGGAACCCTCTTCACATGGCGTTTCTGAACGGGTGTCACCGCTTCAAGCGAGGTGACCGGGGTGTCCTGCAAAAGCTGGTCGACGAACGATTCCAGGTCGCAGGAGGCGATGCGCCGCGAGCGTCCGATGCGGACTGAACGCAGGCTTCCGCCCAGCAGGTACTCGTAGAGGTGCGAACGCCCGATTGAGAGCCGCCGAGCAGCTTCGTCGACGGTTACCAGCAGCTTCTCCTCATCGAGTGCATTTGCCATCACGCGCTATTCCTTTTACTAATGCGGCCGGCCGACACTCAAGCGGCTGCGCGCCAATTGGATGTAGTCGGAACTGAGCTCGATCCCGATCGATCGCCGGCCGAGCCTCCGCGCGACAGCGAGCGTGGTCCCCGAGCCCGCGAATGTGTCGAGCACCGTGGCTGGGACCGGATCCGCGCCGCAGTCGCAATCTGGACGCCAGGCCTCGCCTTCGACAAGACGCACCAGACGCCTGCGAAAACCGGGGCTCTCGTGTCGGCGCTCTAGCGAACGAGGACCGTTGGAGATCCGGTTACCGGGATTGGCGTAGCGCGTGCAGACGTGCCGCTGCCAGGCGCGGCCACACTCAGAGCAGCAGCCGGCCGCACTAGTCCCGGCCAGGATGCAGGGCTCGACAAGCTGCTCGGGGAAGGTAGCGAAGTGGGCCTCCTGGTAGCGCTGCGTGGGCAGGGTCCAGACCGAGCGCTGGGCACGGCCGCGTCGGAGTGCAGCCTCAGGCAGCGGGCGATCGGGGCGACTGTCAATGGCCGTGGCTTCGCGCACCGCTTCTGCGTCGTAGAAGTAGCGCCGCTGCTTGGAGAGCAGGAACAGGTACTCGTGTGAGCGCACCGGCCGATCCCGGACGCCTTCGGGAATCGGATTGGGCTTGGACCAGATCACGTCTGAGCGCAGATACCAGCCGTCTGCCTGCAAGGCCAGTGCTACCCGCCAAGGCATTCCGACTAGGTCTTTGGGCTTGAGGTCATGAGCCCGGACGCGGCGGTCGCCCATCGAGCCGGCAGTTTGCCAGTAGCCAACCCGGCTTGCCGATGGACGCCGGGGCGCGTTTGTCGCCGCGTTGTAGCAGTCGCCGAGGTTGACCCAGAGTGTGGCCTCCGGCTTGAGCACCCTGCGCAGCTCGCGAAAGACCTCGACTATGTGGTCGACGTAGAGCGCAGGGCTCGGCTCGAGGCCGAGCTGTCCCCTCCATGCATTGCACGCGCTGCAATCGGACCGACCAACTGGAACTTCGATCCAGTCGTGGGTGCAACCGGCCTCGCCACCCCAGACCTGGGCGGGCAGCCCGTAGTCGCGGAGGCCCCAGTAGGGCGGCGAGGTGACGGCGCAGTCGACGCTGGCCGCAGGCAGCATGCCCAGCGCAGCGCGGACATCGCCATGCAGGATGGCCGTGCGGCCGTCGGAGTAGGCGATGCGTGATGGGGGAACCGGATGCGGCGCCGGTTCCCCCATGCCCCCTCCCCGCCGATCAGCGGACAAAAGCGCTGGATAGACAGGCAGAGACAGAGGTGTCATTGACGTGGCCGAGGACGAGGAAGCCGGGCAGTGATGTTGGAGCTGATGTGCTGACCGATTGGTCTCGTGAGTGGGCGCAGTGCGTTGCGCGCGCTGCCGAGGAGCTTGCCTGCGGGCGCCATCGATACGGCGGTGCCAGCCCAGCCTCGGGCGATCGATCCCGCCGAGCCGTGGGCGAAGCGCAAGGCGGAGAAGATGACGACTGGCGAGAAGGCAGCGATCAGTAGCACCGCAACGCCGCTCGCCATCCAGTTCTCGGTGGTGTCCGTATCTGTCGGGGAGGCAAGAGCAACCACGACCAGCCGAAACCCGACATAGACGATGGTGGCGAGAATGAATTTGGAGAGGAGCAGGCCAACCAGGAACTCGGCCAGCGTCGTCGCTGCACCAGCTGTTCGCGGCCAGATGGCAAGCACGCAGACCAGGGGCACGAAGACGGTCACGCTCAGGATCAGCGCCGAGCGGATGACCAGCTCGAGGCTCAGGATAACCGTGAGCGAGCTCATAGTGAGCGCGGTCACGATCAGACCGAAGGTGCTGACGTGGGGCCCTGAGGTTCCATGTGCGACCACGGCATCGCTGACCGCGACGCTGTGCACCAGCAATTTGCTCAGGGCAGTGAAGTCCGGCGTCCACGTGGTGGCGAGTAGTGCCGCGTAAGCGGCCACGTACTTGAGAATCGCAAGTCCCGAATAGGCGAAAAAGCAGGCCGCGATAACGCGTGGTATCAGGGCGAGGCCAGTGCCCAGCGAGCCCCAGGCGATGCGCTCGATCAGTGCAAGGGCCATGATCGCGCCCACGAGCAGGAGGGAAATTGCGAGCATGCGGTCGTAGATAGGCACGATCACGCTCAGGTCGGGCTCGGTCGACTGGCCCATCAGCGAGAGCAACCACTGGACGCTAGCGACGGCTGCTGCCACCGACCAGTTGGCGACCGCGATCACGATCTGATTCACGAGCTGATTGGCTTGCGCGCTGTAGTTGCCCACTGCTACTGCCCGAAGAGGTGGCCGGCGTAGTTGGCCGCTGCCACCCCGATGTAGAGCAACGCGAGGGCGCCGACGGAGACGGCGATGCCACCCTTGGCGCGCTCGCCCAGCTGCGGGTTGGCGGTGAAGGAGGCCAGGACGAGGGCGATGAGGGAGACGACGATGCCAAGCCCCGAGACGAGGGTGAGGATGGCGGCGGCGTTGTTGGTGAGATGGATGAGACCGTGGAGGACGCTCGGCGGCAACCCACTGAAGTCGGGCCTGACATTGATGTCGGTCACGTGTTGTCTCCTTCGCCGGTAGCGCCGGCATTCGCGGCTGGACGGGGTTTGACGATCTGGCGCCAGGCAGGGACCTGGTCCCACCGCCTGAGCTCCAATTGCGCCGGTGGGGCGTTGGCATAAAGAAGGACCGCGCAATGCAAACGGCGCAACTCGTCGATTGATGCCAACGGCCGACCTACGCGCTGCTCGCCGGAGCTGGAGTTCCAGCGATCGCGATGTTCCGTGCGATAGGCGCGCGTCTCGTCGCCGATGGCGCGGCTGAACAGCTCAAGGGTCTTGATGTCCCCCTGACCGGGAAGCAGGATCCGAGCGCGGCAGTTGTTCCAGATCGTGCGCGCGGCCGCCTCGCCATAGCCCGCTTCGACCTGGGCGAGGTCGTGGAAGCAAAGCAAGAGCTGGATGCCCTGACCTGGACCGCTGGAGGCATAGCCGGCGAGGCGGGGGATGCGTGCGAAGTTGGCAGCCTCGTCGAGCGCGAGGAGCAAGCGTGGCACGACGACCCCACCCTGGGCGCGCGCCTTGGACGTCGCGCGCCGCAGGAGGGAGAGGAGGAGGGCAGAGAAGAGGGGGCGGCAGCGTTCGGCTTCTTCGGCGGGGGCGACGAGATAGAGGGTGCCCGCGTCGTGAAGCAGGCGGTCGAGGTCGAGCGCATCGGGGCCGGTGCGAGTGGCCGCAGCCACGCGTTCGTCGGTCCACAGCGAGAGCGATGAGCGCGCCGTGGAGGCGATCGAGCCCGCCTCCTTGTCGGGGGTGAGCGCGAATGCGAGCAAAAGCTCAGAGGCGCCCTTGTCTTCAACCACCCCCGACAAGCCGACGAATTCCGAATGTGCGGTGCGGTTGAGTCGTGCCAGTACGGTGCGCATGTCGCCACCGCGTTCATGTTCATATACCGCCAAGCCGGTGATCAGGCTGGAGGCTGCCAGATACCAATGCGCGGCATGGCCGCGTTTGCCCTCGGCAGTGAAATGGTCGGCGAGCTCAGCCGCTGACCCGCATGAGTCGACTGCGTCGAGTGGGTTCCAGGTCGCCGCTCGAAGACCAAGGCTCGCCATCCAGGAGTGATCGCGATCGAGGGGTGCGAAGACCCAGAGCGGTCCCGTGCGTGCGCGGTGGCCTGAGGTGAGGGCGACGAGCTCTTCCTTGGTCGAAGTCGCCACCACTGCTCCCGTCCAGGCGAGCAGGGTGGGCACGACTACGGTCGATGTCTTGCCTGAGCGCTGGACCCCGAAGAGGAGAACGTTGTCCTCTGCCGGCGATTGCAGCAGGCGACGGCCCTGCCAGCCGAGCACGATGCCGTCCGAGTGCATGCGACCTGGCAGCACCGGACGACCGAGTTCGCGGCGCTCGCTGGACTTGGCCCAGCGGCTGGTGCCGTGGCTCTGCGGGCTGGGTGTCCCGAGCAACCAACTCGGGAAGAGTTGTCGAGCCACGACGGACATGACCTCGGTGCCAAAGTGGTTGGCAAGGTCGAGTAGCTTCAAGCCGCGCGCTCCCAACCGCGCAGGCGGGCCTCGCGCTCGACCTCGCGCTGCATCTGTCGCGAGTAGCGGCGAGCAACCGCCCGCAAAGCCAAAAGCGAGCTCGGGTGCTGCGTACATTGGTATGCCGCTGCCTGCGTTCCGCCGGACGCCGGAGTAATCCGCGCCAGCGGTCGCATGGGCAGCGCCTGAAGCAACACCGGTCGCGCAACATGTCTGGCGATTGCGGGCGAGTCGGCCTCGGCGTCGGTGGCGGGGCTCGGACCGTCACAGATTCGCTGCGACTGCTCCCGTTCACCACGCTGGCGCTCGATCTCCAGGCTCAATGCCTCCTTCATGGCCGCCAGCCGCGGTTTAGTTATGTCGACGCGGCGATAGCCGCCCGTCGAGTCGGCGCGCATGCCGGCCAGCACCAGGTGCACGTGGTGGTGGGCCGTGTTGCGATGAATGGCAGCGATCCAGCGCAAGCCGCTGACACCCATCTCCGACTCCAGCCGGCTTACGGCCGCTTTGGTTAGCCGCGCGAGATCTAGGCCATAAGCGGACTCCGGTGAGATCAGGAAGCGCGACACCGCTCGGCGCCGATCCATCACGGTCCCGGCACGTGTCCAGAAGATCTGGGGCTCTGAGCCCTCGATCGATCGTGCGACGAAGCCAACGAAGTCCTTTCGATCCTTGGTGCCAAGGCTGCCTTGGGGCCCGAAGAGGCCAGCGCGCGCGCTCCCCTTGTCGCGGTAGGCGACGTACTTGACGAGGCCCGCAACATCAGGCGTTGGGTGCGCCAGTTTTGACGCGGGGTGGAGGTCGCGGTGTTGGATATAGCGCAGAAAGCCACCGACCGCGCGGCGGCTGCGAGACGTCGCAGGGTCGAACTCAACCTTGACAAAGCAGCGCTCAGTCACCGGCTCGACTCCCTGAATAGCGCGAGCCGCTCTTCAGCCGCGACCGCAGCCTGGGGGGCCAGTTCGTGCATCAGCCGCTTGCCCTCAGGAAGGACTGAGGCAACCATCAGGGCGGCCAGTTCAGCCGCGTTAAGCGCAGCGAGTCCGACCAACGCGTGGTCCGTATCCGCGATTTCGGACATTGCTTTTCTGTCCAGCTCCGTCTCGATGAGCTGACGCGCGAGCGAGCTGACCGGGATTCCTGAGGCGCTCGCTCGGCGCGAGAGCTCAGCCCGGCTCGTCGCAGTCAGCCGGACATGCAGCCGCGCTCGCGGCGTTCGCCTCGTTTCGTCATCGTCTATTGACATCGGGCGTCCGGTCGACCTCCGGGCATGGGAGTCGGCTTTCTGTCAGCCGCTACTCGTTACCTGCCCATCGAGAAGAGCCGTTTTTCGAGAAACGACGCTAGAAACGACGCCTAGACGACGCTTTGATCTCAGGCCACCTTCCGCGCGTCGGCCCAATACGACCTTCCAGACGACGCTCAGACGACGGTCGCTTCCTAGGTTGGGCGCATGCCATCCGGCAGTCGCTCACAAGGAGGAACCAGATGACCGTTTCGCTCTCCGGCCTTATCAGGCTCGGATCCAATGAGGCGTTTGACTTGCACCAAGCCGAGCGATTCTTCATCGAGGCTCAGCGCCGGGAAGCCGGCTTTCACGGCATATGCCTGGGGGACCTGCCCAGACTCATGCAGTCTCGAGAGGTCCCCGCGTGGCGCCAGGACGAGGTGCTAGCAACAACCATCAGGGCCTATCGCTTGGGTCCTCCGTCATTCTGGGGACCACTTCTGCTCACCATGCTCGGCCCGGCGCTGGTACGGATGGCTCGTCGGTTGCAGGCCCAGCCGCCGGCCGTCGACGAAGAAGACGTCGACCAGCAGGTGATCGTCGAGGCTCTCCGGGCGGCCGCATTGATGCCCCTTCCGGACAGCTGCCGGTTCGTGCAGCGCCGTTTCATAGCCTTCACCGCCAAGCGCCTCACGCGCTGGCTCGAGCGGGAGCGGCGGCGCCAGGCATCACAGGCGTCGTTTGAAGTCATGCGGGAGAACTTGTGATGAATATCGACCAGATCCTCGCAACCCCAAGCGCACCCAAGCCGTCTATGCTCCAGGCCACGATGGGCGCATCGCGGAGCCCGCGTCAGCCGGCCCTGAGTTGGCTCTTCCGCGACCCGGCGTCGCCGTTCCCACGCACTCCCGCCGAGTTCGTGGTGGCCGCCATCTACTTGCTCCCCATCCTTGCTGCGGCCCAACTGGTCATATCGACTCCGGACGCGCCTCCCGGACCCCCGACTCTGCTGCTGGTCGCTGGCTTTCTAGTTGGCTTCCTTGGGCTGCTCTACCCGACGCGGCGCCTCGTTGCGGCAGCGCTTTGTCTGTATTGGCTAGCGGTCATGGTCTACTTTGCTCAGCGTTTCCAGGACGCCTTCCTTCTGGTGTTCCCGATCGTGTTTTCTGGGGGCTTTCTGCTGCTAATCGAGCGGGCGGAGAGGCGCCGGCAAGGAGAGGCGAATATCGCCCTCAGCGATGCGAGCAGGGCGGCTTTCCTTTCCGCACCGCTCCGAGCGATTAGCGAGCAGATCCCGAGTACCGTGCCCGGCTTATCCGGAACCAGGACCATAAGCGGCCTCCAGGCAGGTGAGGTCACTCGCCACTTCGACTCCCAGTTGGAGGCCTCGGTCAACGGCATGCTCCTCGAGCGCATGACCTACCGAGGCATGGGAGTTGGCGTGGGCATCGGCCGTTTTAGCCTCGGCGTCAACCGAGGCACCGGTGAGGGGACTGCCACTGTCAACCTCGGCGTTCAGGGGACGATCCGAGAGGACATGACCAACGAAAGCTTTACCGCCGTCCTGGAAAGGATTGGTCCCGATGGGCACGAGGTCGTTCGCTTGATCGTGCCGTCCGCCGGCTCTGTTCGTGAATATGTTCGCAACATGATCTGGGATTGGCAGCGCAGCCTGCAGGTCAACAGCCGGTCCGAACTTGCCGTGCGCACACAACTAGATGGACTCGCCGACCGACTTGTTTGCGATGCCTCGTATGTGGCGGATCGTCTGGGCGCCATAGCTCGCATGGATCCCTCAAAGCGACCATCGATCGCAGTCGTTGGCACGACTGTCAACGAACACTCGATGTTGGCCGGGGGGATTCAGTTTGGACCCAACGGTCACTGGTACCAGCTATTTCCAATCGCCTTGATCAACGCTATCGCCGACCTTATGAACGGGCGCATTCCAACGCCGCCTACGCCGCCCACACCGACCGTGCCCGAGGTTCCGGCCGGAGACCTCACCGTTGAGCGAATAACTCCCACGGCAGCCTCGGCTCCTTCCGATGGCCAGCTGCCCATCGGTGCCGAAGTTTCGTCGGTTGGCGATTCGGCGCAGCCCCTGTCGGTGGCCACCATCGGACACTTCAGCCTGACCGTTGATGACGACGATGTCACCGGCGATCTGCAACAGAAGCCGGTTGCTAGCTTCCTTTGGCTCTACACGCTGGCGCGCGCGCTCCGTAATCCCAAAGACGCTCCCAGCCGTCAAGCGCTCGCGGATGAGGTTTTTCCGAACATTGACCCCAAGCAGCAACGGACCCGCCTCCGGCAGCGCCTTAGTGATATGCAGAGCTCATTGCCTCCGGGTATCAGCCGATGCCTCGTCTCAGACGGTGAGAGAGTTCGATTCGATCTCAACGCCTGCACGGTCGACGTTGTTCGGTTGCGAGAGTGGGCGACGGCAATCGCGGGCACAAAGGCTGCCATTGATCAAGAGCAGTTGGGGAACCTGGAGCGCCTCGCAGAATCGATTGGAGACGGGCCTTTTCTACCAGAGTGGGAAGCACTCGAGGCCAAGGTAACGGCTGGCCAGAGTAGCGCCAGTGGAGTCGTCGAGAACGTGCGGGCTGACGTCGATCGCTGGCGGGTGGCAGTACTCATCGCTCTTGGCGAGGCGCATCTAGCGCGCAATCATCCTGCGGTCGCTATCCCTTATCTGGAGCGGGTTAACCAGTCACACCCAGACCACGAGCCGGCGGCGAAGGCGCTCATCGCTGCCTACCTCGAGAC
>WNFA01001183.1_pt1 | contig 21251 bp, 17 predicted proteins | sample 5400481 | NCBI WGS metagenome assembly WNFA01 (sample SAMN13153340, study PRJNA577476) | soil metagenome | isolation source: 120 cm saprolite under Douglas fir tree site 2 hole 1 replicate 2 | place: USA:California | collected 2015-04-18
GAAACAACAGCTCCTTCATCGGTTATCCCAGATTGCGCGCGATCAGCGGCCCGATTCGATTGGCGAGCACAAGGGGCATGCGCTGCCACAGCTTGATGAGCAGGCGGTACTTGGGATTGAGCGGGTTCACCTCGGGTACGCGCTTGCCCTTGACCAGCCGGTACTCGTAGTGCAGAGGTTGCGGCTCGAAGCCCCAGTTCTTCTTGAAGTCGAAGGATCCGGTGCCGCGCTTGCTGCGGCCGTAGTCGAACACGCGCAGCCCGCGCTCACATGCGCGCCGCATCAACTCCCAGTACATGAAATCGTTACCCGCCACTTCACGCGCCTGCTCCGTTCCGCCGCCGTAATAAGGCAGCACCTCGTCGCGGAAGTAAAAGGACATCACGCTTGCGACGAGCCCCTCATCCCGGGTCACCGTCAGCACTTCGCAGTCGGAGCCGAAGACCTCCCGGAGGATCTGGAAGTAGCGCCTGGAAAGAACCGGGGTGCCGAGCCGGTGGACACTATGCGCGTAAGCGGCGAAGAAGCGCTCCACGCCTTCGTCGATCCCGCTCTTCAGTCCCGCCTTGATGCCCTTGCGCACCATGGCCCGCTGTTTGCGCGGGATCTCGTTGAGATTGCGCTCGACATCGGAGTCGATCGCCTTTCTGAAGGTGACGTAGAGATCCGTGTGCGCCCATTCGGGATGGTGAGGCGTAAGCGAGCGATACTCGAGATGGTCGACGCGCCGCTCTTCCGCCAGCGCCACAGCGGCCTCATCGAGCAGGCGCCGCGCCCGCTCGGTTCCGGCAGCGATCCCGCCGTAGACGCAAAATGGCAGCGAAATCAGCGCGTGCCCGAAGAGGACGCTCTTCACTTCGGCAAGCGGCAGGACGCCCTCGATCCGGCCGCCGGCTTCGGCATAGAGGAACTTCGTGCGGTGCCCGAATGCCCGCTCGATGGCGGTCTTCCACCCGGCACGGTGGAAGAAGGTGGCTTCGGGGCAGCCGGATACGAACTCGTCCCACCGGGGAAAATCGACAGGCTGCAGCTCCCGCACCCGCACCGCATCCGGCGCCGCAGCTTCCACGTCCAGGGTTGACGCGTTGCCGATCGGCGCGGGACTCATGGATGGCTCGGAGCCGCGGATAAACAGGACAATCATCGGCGGCCGGCTTCCGCCGGCTACGCCACCAAACGCTCGGTTGCGCGCTCAAGCCATTCGCGCAGCACCGCTACGATGCGCTGCGACGCCCGACCGTCCCATAGTTCCGGGTTCTTTCCCGATTTCCCGCCACTGCGCAGGATATCGTCCACTGCAGCCAGGATTCGCGCCGGACTGCTCCCGACCACGGTGTTGGTTCCCTGCTCCACGGTAATCGGCCGCTCGGTGTTCTCGCGCAGCGTGACGCAGGGTATGCCGAGCGCGGTGGTCTCCTCCTGAATTCCGCCCGAATCGGTCAGCACCAGCCGCGCCGACTGCATCAGCCCCAGCATTTCGAGGTATCCCAGCGGCGGGAGTTTAAGGAGCGAGCGTGTTTCCAGCACGGGGCCCAGCCCGTGCTGCTCGATCTTGGCGCGCGTTCTGGGGTGCATCGGGAAGACCACTGGAAGACGGGAGCTCACGTCACGGATTGCGCCGAGCAGGGGTCGCAACATGACGGGATCGTCCACGTTGGAGGGGCGGTGCAGCGTCAGGACGGTGTAAGGCTTCTGCGCCCAATCCTCCGGAGCGCCGTACTGGTTCAGGGTCTGTGCGGCCGGCACGGCGTCCTTGAGGCTATAGCGCAGCGTGTCGATCATGACATTGCCCACGAAGTGGATACGTGACTCGGGGACGCCCTCGCGCAGGAGGTTCTCCCGCGCGCTTCTCTCGGTGAGGAACAACAAGTCCGAAATCTGGTCGGTGAGGACGCGATTGATCTCCTCCGGCATGGTGCGATCGAAGCTGCGCAACCCCGCCTCGACGTGTATCACCGCGATGCCTTTCTTGACCGCCACCAGAGCGCACGCGAGCGTGGAGTTCACGTCCCCCACCACCAGCACAGCGGCAGGCTGCTCTTGCTCCAGGACCGGCTCGAAGCGCCGCATGATCTCCGCGGTCTGCACTGCATGCGAAGCCGAGCCCACCTCCAGATTGACGTCCGGGTCCGGTATTCCCAGCGCGCGGAAGAACTGTCCGTTCATCTCCGAGTCGTAATGCTGCCCGGTATGAAGGAGGCGCACCGGCATGGGCGGGCTCGCGCTGCGCATGGCCCTGATGACCGCGGCGATCTTCATGAGATTCGGGCGCGCCCCGACTACGCAGAGTATGGGAGCGGCAGCGACACGGGATGGCATCAACCTCCCCCTTGCTGGCTGGCCCGCAGATCTGCGGGCGGAAATTCCTGCTGCTGTGCGTCGGTTACCATTGCTCGTTCCGGACAGCGATGTTTACCGGAGTACGTCGGAAAGTCAACGATGTTAATGATATTTCCGCAACATTCCGGGTTGGTATGCCAAAATTCATCGTCCTGGCGGTGTTCCCGTCACATTCTGCAACTCGTATGCCAAATGTTCCCCTGATCGCTCACGTTATCTATCGCCTCGACGTGGGCGGGCTCGAAAACGGACTGGTCAATCTGATCAATCGCATTCCCGCCGAACGCTTTCGCCACGCGATCATCTGTCTGACGGACTACTCGGAGTTCCGTCAGCGTCTGACGCGCGGCGAGGTCCCTGTATTCGCTCTCAACAAGCCTCCGGGCAACAGCCCGGTGACCCAATTCAAGCTGTGGACCTTGTTCAATCGGTTGCGCCCCGCCATCGTCCATACTCGCAACCTTGGCGCGCTCGAGGCGACGCTGCCGGCGGCACTGGCCGGGGTCCCAGTGCGCATCCACGGCGAGCATGGCCGCGACGTCGACGACCTGGACGGCACCAATCCGAGACGCCGGATCGTGCGACGGCTCTACAAGCCGTTCGTGCACCAGTACATCGCGTTGTCGCGGGACCTGGCATCGTATTTGCAACACAAGATCGGAGTGCCGCCATCGCGCATTGCCCAGGTTTACAACGGAGTGGATTCCACCCTGTTCCATCCGGCCGGGAGGGAACGCGATGCCGTGCCCCACCCCAATTTTTCCGGACCCGGGTACTTCGTGATCGGCACCGTTGGGCGGATGCAGGACGTCAAGGACCCGTTGACGCTCGCACGCGCGTTCCTGCGGCTCTTGCAGGCAATCCCCGGAGCGGAGCAGCGGCTGCGCTTGGTCATGGTCGGTGATGGGCCGCTGCGCGAGCAGGTGCGCATGCTGCTCGTCGAGGCAGGAGTAGGGGAGTGCGCGTGGATCCCCGGGGGGCGCAACGACGTCGCCCGTATAATGCGCAGTTTCGACTTGTTCGTGCTACCGTCGCTTGCCGAGGGAATTTCCACCACCATCCTCGAAGCGATGGCAACTGGACTACCGGTCCTCGCAACCGCAGTGGGCGGCAATCCCGAATTGATCCAAGCCGGCGTGACGGGAACGCTCGTGCCGCGGGACGACCCGGAAAGCATGGCGCGCGCCATGCGCGCCTACGCGGAGAGTCCCGAGCTCTGCAGGCGGCACGGGATCGAGGCGCGGCGCACGATCGAGCGCAAGTTCGGTATGGAAGCGATGGTGGATGCGTATATGACGATTTACGACAAATTGCTTGCGAGCCGCCGCGTCCGGACGTGAATCGGCCCAGACGGGTGCTTGGATCGACTCACCGCAATAGTTTCTCCAATAATTCGAGGCGAACGATCGTGTGCGGCATCGCAGGCATATTCGACAGCAGAAATCGGCGTGAGATCGATCGCAGCCTGGTCGAACGCATGAATTCCTCCTTGCATCATCGCGGCCCCGACGCCGGCGGGCTGCACCTGGAGCCGGGCCTGGCGCTGGCGCACCGGCGCCTCTCCATCATCGACCTCTCGACGGGGCAGCAGCCGCTCTACAACGAGGACGACAGCGTGGCCGTCGTGTTCAACGGTGAGATCTACAATTTCCAGGAGCTCGTGAAGGAGCTTGCAGCCTGTGGACATACCTTCCGCACCCGTTCCGACACCGAGGTCATCGTGCATGGCTGGGAGCAGTGGGGCGCGTCCTGCGTGACGCGCTTCCGCGGTATGTTCGCTTTCGCGCTGTGGGACCGCAACCGGGAGACGTTGTTCCTTGCCCGCGACCGCCTGGGCGTTAAGCCCCTGTATTACGCCCCGCTAGCCGATGGCCGGTGGATCTTCGGCTCCGAACTCAAGGCGCTCCTGGTTCATCCGGACCTGCCGCGGGCGATCGATCCGCTGGCGGTCGAAGACTACTTCGGCTACGGCTATGTGCCCGAACCGCGCACTATCTTCAAGGGCGTATACAAGCTTTCCCCCGGACATACCTTGAGCCTGAAGCGAGGCAGTCCGGTGCCGGCGCCGGTCACGTACTGGGATGCGCCGTTCAAGACCGGCGCGTTGCCCACCGAGCACGAGGCATGCGAGGAGTTGATCGGGCGCCTGCGCGAATCGGTGAAGCTCCGGCTGATATCGGACGTTCCCTTGGGCGCATTTCTTTCCGGTGGCGTGGACTCCAGTGCAGTGGTGGCGATGATGTCGGGCCTTTCCGCGGAGCCGGTCGTCACCTGCTCGATCTCGTTTGGCGATCCGGCATATAACGAGTCCGCCTACGCTCAAGCCGTGGCGGATCTCTACCGGACGCAGCATCACGTGGAACAGGTGGACCCGGACGACTTCAGCCTAGTGGACCGCTTGGCGTCGTTGTACGACGAGCCCTACGCCGACAGCTCGGCGATCCCCACTTTCCGGGTGTGCGAGCTGGCCAGAAAAACCGTGACGGTTGCACTGTCGGGCGACGGCGGAGACGAGAATTTCGGCGGCTACCGCCGCTACCGATGGCACGTCAACGAGGAACGGGTGCGTTCGCGGCTGCCGCTCGGGCTCCGCCGGCCCGTATTCGGACTGCTGGGCTGGCTCTATCCCAAGGCGGACTGGGCGCCGCGGGTGTTCCGGGCCAAGTCCACCCTCGAGTCACTTTCGCGGAATTCGGTGGAGGCGTATTTTCACAGCGTTTCCCTGCTGCACGACGGGATGCGCCGAAAGCTGTTCAGCGAGCGCTTTCGCAGTGAGCTGCAAGGCTACGCGGCGGTCGAGGTACTCAAGAGCCACGCTGCACACGCCCCCTCGGACCATCCCCTGTCGCTCATCCAGTATCTGGACCTCAAGACCTACTTGGTAGGCGATATCAACACCAAGGTGGACCGCGCCAGCATGGCTCATTCGCTGGAAGTGCGTGAGCCGCTCATGGACCATCCTCTGGTGGAATGGCTCTCGAGTCTGCCGCCGGACTTCAAGTTGCGCAACGGCGAGGGCAAGGTTCTCCTGAAGAAGGCGCTTGCGCCGTACCTGTCCCGGGAGATCCTGTATCGGCCGAAGATGGGCTTCGCGGTCCCTCTCGCCAAGTGGTTCCGGGGGCCGCTGCGCGAGCCCGTTCGGAGGGCCGTGCTCGGCCCCGTGCTCGCCGAGACCGGCTGGTTCAACCCAAGCTACCTGCGCCGGCTGGTGGAGGACCACCAGTCGGGGCTGCGGGACTACAGTACGCCGCTGTGGACTCTGCTGATGTTCGAGTCGTTCCTGCGCAACGTGATGGGTGCGCGCGCTTCGGGCGAGACGCGGGCGGCAGCGGTTCACTAAGGCGCACACCCGGTGCAATCGCATCGTCGTGCATGAAGATACTCACTTTCAGCACACTCTATCCGCACGCCGCCCGCCCAAGCCATGGAATCTTCGTCGAGACTCGGCTGCGGCACCTGCTTGCAAGCGGCAAGGTCGAGTCGAAGGTCGTGGCGCCGGTACCCTGGTTTCCGTGGCGTAACGCGCGGTTCGGCGAATACGCCGTCCATGCCAGCGCGCCGCGCGAGGAGCTGCGCCACGGCATCCAAGTGCTCCATCCGCGATACCCGTTGCTTCCGAAAATCGGCATGGCGCTGACGCCGTTTTTCATGGCGCAGGCGGTGAGGCCGGTCATTGAGGGGATTCTGCGCGGCTACGCGTTCGAACTGATCGATGCGCATTACTTCTACCCCGACGGTGTCGCCGCGATCCTGCTCGGGAGGCATTTCGGCAAACCGGTCGTGATAACAGCGCGAGGCACCGACGTCAATCTGATACCGCGTTACCGGCTGCCACGCGCGATGATCCGGTGGGCGGGGCGCCACGCGGCCGGGATTATCACCGTGGCCCGCGCGCTGAAGGACGACCTGGTCAGGGTGGGAGTTCCGGCCGAGCGCATAGAGGTGTTGCGCAACGGGGTAGACCTGCAGCTGTTTCGGTCGATCGACCGCGATGCAGCGCGACGCAAGCTCGAGGTCTCCCGCACGACACTGCTGTCTGTAGGCCATCTGATTCCACGTAAAGCCCATGACCTCGTGATTCAAGCGCTGCGATGGCTTCCGGAAATGGACCTCATCGTCATCGGCGAGGGACCGGAGCGGGAAGCCCTGGGCGCGCTGGCCCGGGAATCAGGCGTTAGCGACCGTGTCAGGTTCGTCGGCGCACTGGCGCAGGAGGAATTGCGGAACTATTACGGCGCCGCTGATGCGCTCGTCCTTGCATCGAGCCGCGAGGGGTGGGCGAATGTGCTGCTGGAGTCGATGGCGTGCGGGACCCCCGTGGTCGCGAGCAAGATTGGAGGCACGCCGGAAGTAGTGTCGGCGCCGGAAGCGGGGGTGCTGATGGCGGAGCGCACTCCCGAGGCGGTCGCCGAGGCGGTGCAGCGCCTGTTCGCCCGCTATCCGGACCGTGGGGCGACTCGGCGCTACGCGGAAAAGTTCAGTTGGGAGGAAACGACCCGCGGTCAGCTGCAATTGTTTGAGCGCGTAGTTTGAAGATTCTGGGAACGACAACGTGAGCCGGCCGCGCCATCTTCTGTTCGTGTCTTCTCGTTATCTGTTCCCAACCGACTCCGGTGGCAAGATCCGGACGGTGAACATCCTGCGCGGCATGAAGGGTGGTGTCTTTGAAATCACCTTGGCCTCTCCGCGGCCGGCGGTTGCCAGACCCGGCGATCCGACGGACATTGGCGGTATTTGCGATCGTTTCGTCGATTGGCCGGACGCGGCGCGCGGCGCTCTCTTCCCGTGGACCCGCATGCGCCACCTTCTTTCGAGGCTACCGGTCGCGGTCGCAGCCGATTACTCGGAGCCGGGGCGCCGGGCCATTGCTCAGGAGCTTGAGGGGGGCCCGGATATCGTGGTCGTGGATTTTCCGCACGCGGCGGTTCTTGCGCCACCGCCTTACCCATGTCCGAGCGTGATTTTCACGCACAATGTCGAGGCCGAAATATTCCAGCGTCACGTGGAGGTCGCGCCCAATGCGCTCAAGCGGGCGATCTGGCGAAATCAGGCCGTGAAGATGGAACGCTATGAGCGGGACCTCTTGCCGCGATTTACCTCCGTGGTGGCAGTCGCCGATCGCGACAGGGAATACTTCCAGCGGGTGTACGGCGCTGGCAACGTCTCGACAATCCCGACGGGTGTGGACCTCGGCTACTTCACCTATGGGGGGAGTGCCGCGCTGAAGGATGGCGATGGCGGTACGGTGGTATTTACCGGCTCGATGGACTGGATGGCGAACATCGACGGCGTCGAGTTCCTCATGGACGCCGTCTGGCCGGCGGTCTCCCGCACCCGGCCTGGGGCACGGTGCGTCATTGTCGGCCGCAGTCCCCCGCAGGCTCTTGTGCAGCGTGCCCGGGCCCGCAAGCTCAACTGGGAGTTCACCGGTTTTGTCGACGATGTTCGGCCTTTCGTGCAGAATGCGCACGTCTATGTAATTCCCCTGCGGGTGGGCGGCGGAACCCGCATCAAGGTCTACGAGGCGATGGCGATGGGGTGTCCGGTCGTCTCGACGCGCATCGGCGTCGAGGGGTTGCCCGTGGAGCATGACCGTCATTTCCTCGAGGCCGACTCGGCCGACGCCATGGCCGCGGCCGTTCTTGCTCTGCTCCATGATCACGAGCGCCGCGATCGGCTCTCGCGGCAGGCGCGGACGTTCGTGGAACAAGACATGTCGGCGCGCCGGGCGGCCGAAGCGTTCGAGCAGATCTGCCTTCGGGCAATGTGAGGCAGAAGAACACCACAGTTGAGGCGGGACGGCCATGCATGGGGAGGCGGCAATGAGCGATGAATCGCAAGCGAACGTGAGCAGGGCGAGGCCGTGAGTTTCGCCCTGCTCAAACGGCTTGCGGCGATGTTGCCGAATTCCTGGCAGCACGAACTCCGGCGGCGTCACTTTCAGCGGGAGATTCGTCGCGGCCGCTTCTTCACCGACGAGAAGGAATACGCGCTCTTGGATACACTGCTCGGCCAAGGCGATTGGGCGCTCGATATCGGCGCCAACGTCGGCCAGTACACGATGCGCATGGCGGAGCTCGTCGGGCCATCGGGCAGGGTCATCGCTCTGGAGCCGGTGCCGGACACTTTTTCCGTACTCGCCGCCAACACACGGCTGTTTGCTCATGCCAACGTAACCCTGCTGAACGTCGCGGCGTCGGACCGGGTTGGCATTGCGAGCATGCAAATCCCGCGGTTCGCAACCGGGCTCTCAAACTTCTACGAGGCGCGCTTGAGCGCCGGTCCGGGCGGCCTCGCGGTGCTCACGCTCCCGATCGACGAGTTGTCCCTGCCACCGGTGCGCCTGGTGAAAATCGATGTCGAGGGACACGAACTGCCAGCCCTGCGAGGAATGCACGGGCTGCTCCAGCGCGACCATCCAGCACTCATTGTCGAAACCGGCTCGCAGGAATCCACGGCCCTTCTCAGCAGTCTGAATTACACGGTCGAGCGCCTTCCAGGTTCGTCCAACCTGCTGTGCAGGCCGCGGACCCCGGTGCACAGATGAGCACGCTTCTTGCTCCGGATACCGGAGCATTCATGCTCAGGCTCGATATTCGGAGTAAGTGATGAAAATCAGCATCTTCGGTCTGGGATACGTGGGCGCTGTTTCCCTTGCATGCCTTGCCCGCGACGGCCACTCGGTGATTGGTGTCGACATCGACGAGGCCAAGCTCGAGCTGATCCGGGACGGCAAGACACCGGTGGTCGAGGAGGGGATGGTCGACCTCATGAAACGCGTTGCCGCGAGCGGCAGGGTAACGGTGACGACCGATGTGATACAGGCGGTGCTCGATTCGGAGCTTTCGCTTGTCTGCGTCGGGACACCCTCGGCGCCGAACGGCAGCCAGGACCAGTCGGCGATTGTCAAGCTCGCCCACGATCTGGGGCGTGCCATGCGCGGCAAGTCGGACAGTCATGTATTCGTTTTCCGCTCGACCTTGGTGCCCGGAACGGTCGAGAACGTCCTGCTCCCCATCGTTGAACGCGAGTCGGGGAAACGGGACGGCGGGGGTTTCCACGTGTGCTTCCAGCCCGAATTTCTGCGCGAAGGTACCTCGATCCGGGACTACGATCGGCCGCCATTCACGGTGGTCGGTGCCAATGCGGAGGTGCCGATCGCCCGGCTGCGCGAGCTATTCGGCCATCTTCCATGCGAATTCCACGCGACTTCGATCCGAGCCTCGGAGATGGTCAAATATTGCTGCAACAATTTTCACGCGATGAAGATCACGTTTGCCAATGAGACTGCGCGCTTGTGCGAGGCGCTGGGCGTTGACGCCTTCCAGGTAATGGACCTGGTTTGCCAGGACCGGCAGCTCAATATCTCCCCGGCCTATCTCAAACCGGGATTCGCGTTCGGCGGCTCATGCCTGCCCAAGGACTTGCGCGCGACCCTGTATCTTGCGAAGACGCACGACGTGGAGCTGCCGATGCTTGCGAACGTGCTGCAATCGAACCGCGTTCATGTCGAGCACGCGATCGCCAAGGTGCTCGCCTCCGGACGGCGCCGCGTCGGTATGATCGGACTGTCGTTCAAGACCGGGACCGACGACTTGCGCGAGAGCCCTTTGGTATTGATCGCGGAACAATTCATCGGCAAGGGCCTGGGGGTGCTGGTGTACGATCCCGAGGTTCACCTGTCACGGCTGCTCGGTGCAAACCGGCGCTTCATCGAGCAGCATTTGCCGCACATCGGATCGCTCATGCGCGAAGATATCGAGAGTGTGATCGCTGGATCGGACGTTCTCGTTGTGGGTCTGAGCGATGCAAGAATCTTCGAGGCGCTCGCGCGCCACGTACACGATGGCCAGGTCGTGATCGACCTTGTCAACATCCCGCAGCGCGAGGCGGTGCGTGGGAAAGTGATCGGGCTATGTTGGTAGCTCCCGTGAACATCGCAGAACAAATATGAGAGATCTCGTTCTCGCCCTATTTTTGTTCGGCTCGGTTCCGTTTATTTTGTGGCGGCCCGCCATCGGTGTATTCCTGTGGATGTGGGTAAGCGTGATGAACCCGCATCGGATGACCTGGGGTTTCGCTTACGACTTTTCCTTCGCGCAGCTCATCGCTATCGCGACGGTGGTCGGGATGCTGTTTCCCAGGGAGCGGAAACCGCTGCCGATAACGCCGGTCACCGTGATTCTGTTCATACTGGTCCTGTGGATGAACGTCACCACCTTGTTTGCCCTCAATGTCGACCAGTCCCTGCCGATGTGGGAACGGGTAATGAAGATCGAGTTGATGGTATTCGTCGCGCTTTACATCCTGCACACCAGGCAGCATGTAGACGTGATGATCTGGGTCGTCGCCGGGTCCGTCGCTTTCTTCGGCATCAAGGGCGGTCTCTTCACCCTACGGGGAGGGGGGGAAAACCGGGTGTGGGGTCCTTCAGGATCGTTCATCGAGGAAAACAACTCGCTCGCGCTCGCGACCGTCATGACGATTCCCCTGTTGTACTTCCTGTTCCTGCAGACCAAGAAACGCTGGATGCGCTGGGGCCTCCTCGCCGCAATGGGTCTCTGCGGTTTTTCGGCGCTGGGGTCATACTCGCGCGGAGGTTTCCTCGGCATCACGGCTATGATCGCGTTTCTCTGGTGGAAGAGCCGCAGCAAGGTCGCGACCGGTTTCGTGCTACTCATGCTGGTGCCGGTCGCGATCGGCTTCATGCCTGAGAAGTGGGAGAACCGGATGTGGTCGATTCAGACCTACGATCAGGATGTCTCCGCGATGGGCCGGATCAATGCCTGGATGATGGCTATCAATCTTGCGAATGACCGGCCTCTTACCGGCGGCGGTTTCGAGATCTACAACGAGAATGTGTTTGCCCGGTATGCGCCAAACCCTGGCGACGTCCATGCCGCGCACAGCATTTATTTCCAGATACTGGGCGAGCACGGCTACGTGGGGCTCTTACTCTTCCTGACGCTGTGGATCCTGGTGTGGCGTGATGCGTCGTGGATCATCAGGCATTCCCGAAGTCAGAAAGAACTGCAATGGGCGCACGATCTTGCCCGCATGATCCAGGTGAGCCTGGTCGGCTACGCCGTCGGCGGCGCGTTCCTGAGCCTCGCTTATTACGATGTGCCGTACAACCTGCTGGTTGCACTTGTCCTGACCCGCTTATTGCTCGAACAGGAAATCAAGGACGTCGGGCAGAAGCAGGGCGGGCCGGTAAAGCCGCAGGTGAATCTAGCCGATGCTGGCGAGGAGAGAGCCGTCGCGAGAACCCAGTTCGATCCTCAGATGAACCCCGGAGAGCGCGGATAGGATCACATCCCTCGACTGAAGAACAGGTTTGCCACTGCTGAACTCCAACGAGATATAACGCGATGGAACGCCGATAGCCGCATGCCAACCGTCATTGCCAATAACGCTCTGCGTACCGCTGCAGTTTGAGCATTTCGTGTCGATCGAGGGAGCGTTCAGTCGATTCGTTCTGGTTGGTGCTGTGGCAACTGCCGCACAGTACCTGCTCCTGGTCGCGCTAGTCGACCTGTTCGGCTCCTCTGCGATCCTCGCATCGGCGATCAGTTACGCCGCAAGCACCTTGCTAAACTATGCGCTAAACCGCCGTTTTACCTTCTCGAGCCAGCGGGCGCATGGCATTGCGCTGCCTCGCTTCTTGCTTGTCGCCGCCACCGGACTCGGGTTAAACACGGGGATCATGTGGCTCCTCACCGCGGGTGTCGGTCTGTACTATTTGCTGGCGCAGGTGTTTGCGACTGGCGTAGTGTTGGTCTGGAACTTTGTGCTCAACAACTACTGGACTTTCCGGACGGAATCTTGACGTGCACAAGCAATTCGCCGCGGATATTTCAACCCTCACCCGGATTTTCCATCACGGTCCTTGGGCAATGCTGCTGATTCTAGGCGCATTGAGTTTCTTTTCGTTGCCTTGGGATCTCGGATTTTCACCGCCGTACATCTTCGGTTTCGGCGTCACGATGCTCGCGCTCACGAGCGTCCTTGCGTATTGGCTGCCGCGCGTCTGGACCCCCGTCCGACATGTCAAGCGCTGGTTCATAGCCATTCTCGTTTTCGGATTCATACTGCGGCTAGCATACGTTCTCACCGTACCGCCCGTGCAACTCTCCGATATGGAGAATTACGTCGACCTCGCGCGCGGCCTCCTCAACGGCGAGGGCTATCACCAATTGGTTGGCGTACATGATCTACGGGCTTTCCGTGCGCCCGGCTATTCCTTCCTGCTGGCGGCGGTAATGGCATTGGTGGGCGACAGCTGGTGGGCGCCGGCGCTTCTCAACCTGCTGTGTTATGTCCTCACCGGCCTGGTCTTGCGCGACCTGGCAACGCGGGTTGCCGGTCCGGAGACTGGTATCGCGGCGTGCGCTTTGTTCTCCTGCTGGCCGTCCGGGATCATGTCCACCGGACTGGCGATGACGGAGTCGGTATCTCTGCTCCTTCTGCTGTCTGTAGCCTGGGGCACCGCGCGCGCGCGTACGGATCGGCGCAGCCGTTGGTGGATGGTCACGGGCCTGTCGCTGGGCCTTGGGGCCCTGGTGCGCCCGTCTCTGCTCCCGCTGCCAATACTGATGTTGCTGCTTGCCCTGCTCAACCCGTACGAGCGCCCCGCGAACCTGCGCCACGCCGTTCTTGCTACGTTCGTCGCGGTGCTCTGCGTGGCGCCCTGGACGCTGCGGAATTACCTTGTGCTCGATGCGCTGGTAGTGGTTTCCACCAACGGCGGCGACAATTTCTATCGCTCGAATAACCCCTTGGCAAGCGGCGGCTACACCCCGACGGGCGAGCAGGATTTCTCCGGCTTGCTGCCGGATGAGGTCGCATGGAATCGTGCCGCGATGGCCGCTGGCAAGCGCTGGATCGCAGAGCACCCGCTGGATTTTCTGCGTCTGAGCGCGCGTAAGCTCGCAATCTCATTCGCCGGAGACACGACCGGTGCCTATTGGTCGCTCGAGCGTGCTCACGCACGGAGCGGTCCGGCCTACGCCGCCGCGACAATCTCTAGTAATATCTGGTGGCTCGGTATTTGGACCATTACTCTTATTGCTCTCGTGCGCAAGAGGGCGCGAATCATCGACCACCCCGACGGAGTCACGCTCCTGTGGCTAACGATCGTCTTGCCAATCGTGCATGCGGTGTTCGAGGCGCAACCGCGCTATCACATGCCCATCATCGGCGTGCTGCTCTGCCTCTCGGCCATGCTTGTCGCGCCTCTGCATGGCGATCGCGAAATTCCTTAGGACCATGTCCAGCATGCAACTGAGCGTGGTCGTTCCGTGTTACAACGAGGAAGAGGTTCTTCCTGTCGCTGCGCGACGTCTTTGTGCGCTGCTCGACGAACTTCAGCAAAAGGGCAAGATAGAAGCACGGAGCCGCATCTATTTTGTCGACGATGGCAGCCGCGACCGGACCTGGGAGTTGATCGCGAAACTCGCAGGAGAGAACTCGGCGATCCGCGGCATCAAGCTTTCGCGTAACCGCGGCCACCAGAATGCGCTGCTGGCCGGCCTGTTTCACGCAGAAGGCGATGCAGTCATTACCATCGATGCCGATCTGCAAGACGACGAAACGGTCATCGAACAGATGGTCGATCGCTGCCGCGAAGGCTTCGACATCGTCTACGGCGTCCGCGACGACCGCACCTCCGACACGCTGTTCAAACGCATGACGGCCCAAGGCTACTATCGATTGATGTCCGCGATGGGCGTCGATTTGGTGTTCAATCACGCCGATTACCGCCTGATGGCACGCGTCACGATTGAGTCACTAAAGGACTATGGAGAAGTCAACCTGTTCCTTCGCGGCCTGATCCCCGAGCTCGGTTTTAGGACGGCCTGCATCAGCTACAGGCGGGCAGAGCGCTTCGCCGGGGAATCAAAATACCCGCTGTCGAAGATGCTCGGGCTCGCCATACAGGGGATCACGTCGTTCTCGGTGATTCCGCTGCGAGCGATAACAGTCATTGGTCTCGCGATTTCTCTGCTGAGTCTGAGCATGGGCGCGTGGGCGTTGGCGATCAAGCTGTTTAGCAGCTCTGCGCTGCCTGGGTGGGCATCGACGGTGGTTCCGCTTTACTTTCTCGGCGGCGTGCAGCTGTTCAGTCTCGGGGTCATCGGGGAATACTTGGCCAAGGTCTACATGGAAACCAAGCGCCGCCCGCGCTATATCATCGAGAAGACAATCTAGGGCGGTCGATCGCGAGAGCGGTCATGTTCTGCGTCAAAGTCGATCGCCCGATGAGGGGAGATGTCGGCCGCTCAGGCCTGATCCGCTCTCGTTCGAAAGGTGTTTTGAAATAGCCGCAGGACAAATCTGCCCGGCGTCCTATCCCATGGGGTGAATCGTGGCAGCTGAAACGGATCGCTTGCGGCGTGCGAGACGCCCCGGGCCGTGGAGACCGCCGCTTCAAAGCCCAGGCTTTTGACCATGCCGACATGCTCCCGAAGATAGTCTCGGCCGGGCTTTCCATTCGGGTACGCAAATAGCGTAACGGGGTTCTCCGTGATCGCTTCGAGACGGCGTTTGCCGTCGCGAATCTCATTGTCGGCGCGTTCCGGGTCGAGCTGCGAGAGAATGGGGTGCGTGACCGTGTGAGCCCCGATCTCCATGTCGCTCGCGTGCAGGCGGCGCACCTGCTCGGTCGTCATCATCAGATCGGATGGCAGCGAGCGGGAGGTTTCCGCGGCGAGCTCTTCGGCGCGTTTCTGCCGCTCCTCCAACGGCAGATACTTCAACGCTGCCAGCAATCCATCGATCGCCCGGCGCCGCAAGCCAACGGTGGAGATGTCCAGCGTATCGAGCCCTATGCAGCGAGCATCGAGAGTGTCGCCTTGCGCGTTGCGCACGGTCTCGATCACGCTATCGTTCCACATCGTGCCGCCGTCGATAAACCCGATGGCCAGGAAGAACGTCGCGGGCACTCCGCGCCGGCGCAGGATGGGCAGGGCGACCGTGACATTGTCGGCATAACCGTCGTCGAAAGTCACGCACGCCGAGCGTATCGGCAGCGTTCCGTCGCGCAATCGGGTCACGGCTTCCCGCAGAGACAGCACCTTGAACCAGCGGCTGAGCGCCGCCAGTTGCCAGTCGAACTCTCTCGCGCAGACCTGATCCGGTGCAAGGGGATCGGGCTCGGCGACGACGCGGTGGTAGATCAGTATCGAGAGACAGCGCGAAAGGGGGCCCATCATGAATGGGAGCGAGTCGCGAACCCGGATGGATATGGCGGTATCGGCGGCACCCTTCTTTGACCCTTAGGGGACGACGACGTCAGCGCTCTGCAGGCGGGCGCAGGTCGTTCTTGCGCTTGCCTCTTGGCGCGTCGAGCTCCGCCAATCGCTGCTTCAGTACCTTGGCGTCCGGCGCAGCCGCCAGGCCTTTCTCCAGCCACTCCCGCGCTCTGGCGAGCTGGCCGGTTTCCTTGTAGTAGTCGCTCATGGCAGCATAGGCCGGCCCGTAACCGGCCTTGAGCTTGATTGCGTGCTGAAACTCGAGCATTCCTTCTCCCGCTCTGTCCAGCCCGATCAGGCTCTCGCCTTTTTTGGTGAGGATTTCCGGCAGCATTGAAAAGTCCTGGGGCGATCGTTGAATCACATAGTCGAACTCTGTGATCGAAACGCCCAAATTGTGCAAGCGATCCTGGCGGGTGTCGGAGAAGAACGCCGCGCGATTGCTTGCCATCAGCCCCCAACAGTAGTGGTGCATATGTATGAACGTGGGGCCCATCAATGTTGCCCATCGTTGTTTCTCCGCTGGGTCGTTGCCCCCGGGCACTTTGATGTTGAAATCCTGCGTGTACCTGCAATACACCGGAAGCATGTAGAGCTCGCGCGATTCGTAGGTTCGCTGCGCTGCGACGGGCAGGGACGCGAGCAGCGCGAGCGCAAAACCCGCCGAGGCGAAGAGCCTCCGGAATGGACTGGTTTTGGAAATGCACCGTTGTAACGCCGGCATTCGGGTTGGCCTCAGGTATATACAGATAGAACCGAGATTGACAGGGGAATCGGCATATTTATACCACAAGGCGATGCTGCTTGAGCCAGTGCTCGAGCATCATCAGAACCCAGACCATCGTTCCGTAGTAGCTGGGGTGGCTTTCGATCTGCGTGGAGGTCAGCTCGTCGATGAATTCCGGACGAACGAAGCCGCGCTTCTTCAGGTCGGCCAGGCTGTCGAGCGCAAGCTGCCGCAGCGGTCGATGCGCCTGCAGCCACGGGCCCAAAGGCAGTCCGAAGCCGTGCTTGGTCTTGGCGATGATCTCGTCGGGCAGAAAGCCGCGCAGTGATTCCTTGAAAAAATACCGGAGCCGGGTGCCCCTGAGCTTGAGGCGCGGCGCCAGAGCCGAGGAAAACGACACTACGGCATCGTCGAGCAGCGGGAATCGGACTTCGAGGCCGGCGAGTTCGCAGGCGCGCGCGACCTTGGGGAGATCGTTGTCCGCCAGCGTGAACCTCAGGTCCAGCGCGAGCATGCGATTGATCAGCGAATGTGCTCGCGCATTGCCGTAGGCGTGATCCAGCATCATCGGGGGTTGTCGCCCGTCGACCGTGCCGAGAAATTCGGGGGTAAACATGTTGCCGGCGCCAAGCCGTTCGACGAAATTGTAGTTGTCATATCGGGCGGGCATCGGCAGGGACGCGTTCCTGATGTAGCGCTGTACTTTTCCCGCGATGCCGATTTCCGGCGGCAGGAAAGCGACCGGCTCGATCAGCCCCTTGCGTAAGCCGCGGGGGAGGTCGCTGTAGAGCGAGTAGAGATACTGCTTGGCATAGCGTTCATTGCCGCCGAAAAGCTCGTCGCCGCCGTCGCCGCCGAGCAGCACGTCCACGCCGTCGTCCTTGGCGAGCTTCGCGCAGAAATAGGTGGGCACGGCCGAGGAATTGCCAAACGGCTGGTCGTGGACCTCGGCGATCCGCGGAATCGCGCTGACCACGTCAGCGGGCGTAACGTAGTACTCGTGGTGTTGCGTGCCGAAATGGCGCGCGGCGATGCGCGCGTAGCCCATCTCGTCGTAACCCTGTGCCTCGAACCCGATCGAATACGTACGCGCGGGATGCCCCGTGACCTCGCCCAGAATACCCGCAACGGTGGAACTGTCGGTACCGCCGCTCAAGAACGTCCCGACCGCGCCACCCTGCGCAGCTTCGCGCACGCCTTTACGCAGCACCGCAAGAAAGTCCCTCTTGAGCTCCGGCATGCGCCGCTTCTCGTCTTCGGCGTAACGCATTTCCCAGTAGGGGCGGGTTGCCGATTCGCCGTTACGCCAGGTCAGCAGGGACCCCGGCAGCAAGCGATGACGGCCGGCATGGATGGTGCGAGGCCCCGGTACCATGTGGAAGTAGACGTAATCATAAATTGCCTGGCGATCGATCTCTGCCGTGCTCCCCGGGAAGGCGCTGATCGCCTCGAGCGTGGAGCCGAACACGAGCGTGCGCGCGACGACGCAATAACATAGCGGGCGTGTGCCCATGCGGTCGATCGACAGCACCGCCTCGCCGCGGCGGTCCAGGATGGCAAGGGCGCAGGCGCCCGAGAGGGCCGCGAGCACGCCGGTTCCTTTGCTCCCATAGCCCTGTGCGAGAGCGCGCGCGGCGCCGTGATGCTGCGCGAGCGCGGCGAGCTCCGCGTCGGCGAAGCGCGCCTGGCCCCAAACGGCGACGAGCCGCTCGTCGTCCTGGAAAACACTGGCGTTACCGCCCGCCGCCGCAACGGCGCCGAATTCCGTTGAGGCCTTTTGCACCGTGCTGCCGTCGAAGCGGTTGAGGGGCGCAGCCATTGCCGCGATGACCCGCGGGTCCACGAATCCGGCGCGCTCGCTGCGCAACCAGCCGCACAATCCGCTCATGGCTTGGAACCGGTCACTGCGCGACGACGGGTTCGCCGCATTTTCACGCTGTTCAAACCAGCACCTCCGCGGGAGCCGGGTGGCTGAGAAATGCCGTTGGGCTCGCGGTGAGACCATAGGCGCCCGATTGGAACACGACAACGAGGTCGCCGACCTCCGCTTCCGCCATTTCCATGCCGTCGGCGAGCAAATCGAGCGGCGTGCATAGCGGGCCGACCACGCTCGCGACTTCGCGCTTGCTGCCGACTACGCGGTTACCCACCACCACGGGATAATTCTTCCGTATGACTTGGCCGAAATTGCCGGACGCCGCCAGATGCTGGTGCAGGCCCCCGTCGGTTATCAGGAATACCTGGCCCCGCGAGATTTTTCGATCGATGACGCGGCAGACATAAATGCCCGCTTCGCCGATCAGGTAGCGGCCCAGTTCGATCACGACTCTGGCTTGCGGCAGGCGTCGCGTCATCCCGTCCAGAAGTCGCGCGAGGTTGGTGCCGACGGCCGCGATGTCGAGCGGACGCTCGCCGGGAAAGTACGGGATGCCGAAGCCGCCGCCGATATTCAGGAGGCGCACCGGCGAGGGTGCGTCTCCCGCAAGCTTGAGCGCCAGCTCGATTGTCTTCTCCTGCGCCTCCGCAATCGCATCGGCGCGCAGGTTCTGCGAGCCGCTGAAGATGTGAAAGCCCTGAAAGTCGAGGCCGAGCTGTCTGATCCGCGCGAGCATGGCGGGCACACGCTCGGCATCCACGCCGAATTGCTTGGGACCTCCGCCCATTTTCATTCCCGAGCTTTTCAGCTCGAAATCGGGGTTGACCCGCACCGCGATGCGCGGACGCGCACCGCGGTTTCTGCCCAGCGCCGCGATGCGCTCCATTTCGCGCTCCGACTCGAGGTTGACGACAATGCCCGCGGTTGTCGCCTCCGCCAGCTCCGCGTCGGTTTTTCCGGGACCGGCAAAGCTGATCACATCGGGATTCATGCCGGAAGCCAGAGCGATCCTGAGCTCGCCGGCGGAAGCTACATCCAGGCCGTCCATAAGCGTCGCGAGATGCCGCACCACTTCCGGCATCGGATTGGCCTTGATCGCGTAGTGCAGGTGCACCTCGGTCGGCAGGTGCTTGCGCAGCAGCCCGACGCGCTGGGTGATCAGGCTCCTGCCATACGCATAGAAGGGCGTGCGGCCGATGCGCCGTGCGAGTTCCGTCAGCGGAATGCCGCCGACCTGGAGGCAGTCGTCGACCACCGGGAACTGGGTCATCGGCGCGTGTGTGGGTTTTGCACTGCTCATCGGTCTTCGGCGGCTAACTGCTCCGGTCCGCCTCGAACAAGCCCTGCATTTCCTGGGCCATGAGCTTGCGGTCGATTTTGCCGTTCGGATTTCGCGGCAGGTTCCCCTCACGCACCGTCACGCGCGCCGGCACCATGAACGCCGGCAGCTGTTGCCGGCATTGAGCAAGAAGTTTCTCGGCATCGAGCCTCATGCCGTCGCGCCCCGTAGCGACCACGACGATCGCCTGCCCGAGCACCGGGTGTGGAACCCCGAGCGCCGCGGCCTCGCCGACCAGCCCGGTCGCGTAGATCACCTCCTCGACTTCGGTGGGGCTCACGCGATAACCCGAGGTCTTGATCATCTCGTCGCGGCGGCTGATGAAATACAGGAAGCCCTCTTCGTCCATCCGCACGGTATCGCCCGACCAGACCGCGATCTCCGGCATGACCAGGCCTCCGGGTCGGCCGGGCGCCGGCTTGAAGCGTTCCGCGGTTTTCTCCGGATCGTTCCAGTAACCGAGCGACACAAGGGCGCCCCGATGCACGAGCTCGCCCTGCTCGCCCGGTGCGCAGGGCATGCCATCCTCGCGCACCACCAGCACTTCAGCGTTCGGGATCGCCTTGCCGATCGAATCGGGCCGACGATCGAGCTCCGAAGGGGGCAGGTAGGTGGAGCGGAACGACTCGGTCAGTCCATACATCAGGAATACCAGCGTCTCTGGCAGCGCCGACCGAAGCGCATCGAGAGTCGCTTTTGGCATCCGGCCGCCGGTGTTGGCGATATAGCGCAGGCTGCTTCGCGCGCCTTCCGGCCAGTCGAGCTGCGCGAGCTGTATCCAAAGCGGCGGCACGGCAGTGAGCCCGGTGATGCGTCCGCGCTCGACCGCGGTGATGATGTCGCGCGGCACGAGATAGTTGATCAGTGCGACGCTGGCACCCGCGTGAAACGCCGTGGTGAGCTGGCTGAAGCCGGCGTCGAAACTCAACGGAAGCGCAGACAGTATCCGGTCCCCCTCGTGATTTTCGAGATACTGCGCCACGCTCCGTGCGCCGGCAACCATGTTGCGGTGTGACAGCACGACCCCTTTGGGCTTGCCGGTGCTGCCGGAGGTATAGAGGATCGCGGTCATGTCCGTGTCGATGATCCGGTGCGCCCGCATCCCGGCGCGCGCGGCTATGGCGTCTTCCCAGGAAACGATGCTGACACCCGGAAGCGGCGAGGGATCGACGCTCGAGCCAACGATCACTATCGCACGGAGGTCTTCGCATTCCTTCAGGGGCTCGGCGAGCAGATTGAGGCGCTCCGCGGATGTGACCAGAATGCGCACATTGCAGTCCTTCAGGATATACGCCACCTGCGTTGGCTTGAGCACGGGATTGACCGGTACAAACACACCGCCGGCGGCGGCGGCACCGAACGATGCAGCCACTGTCTCGGGACGTTTCTCCAGATAGACGGCGACGCGATCACTACGCGCGAGTCCCAATTCCAATAGTGCTCGGGCGGCCTGGCCCACCCGTTCGGCGAGGGTCTCGTAGCTCATACCCTGTTCCCGGTACGCGAGCGCCTCGCTTTCCGGCGTCTTGTCCGCGGTCAGGTATATCAATTCGTGCAGGAGTGCGGCCACAGATTGTGAAGATTCCAATTACAATTCCAGAAACGGTCGTCTACGACTCCTGCGGTGTTCCGGTACTCGCTGGATTGTCTCTCGTCATGCGCATTTTCATCGCCATGCGTCTGATCTTTGGGAGGAACGGCCACCGATAGTAGTTG
>WNFA01001184.1_pt1 | contig 21250 bp, 16 predicted proteins | sample 5400481 | NCBI WGS metagenome assembly WNFA01 (sample SAMN13153340, study PRJNA577476) | soil metagenome | isolation source: 120 cm saprolite under Douglas fir tree site 2 hole 1 replicate 2 | place: USA:California | collected 2015-04-18
AGCGCGCGCGTCTTCCCGGTGCCCGGCCCCGCGAGAACTCGGAGCGGCCCCTTGATGTCGTTGATGTCGAGTGGCAAAGCGTCTACCTCTGGTTGGTCGGGCGAATCGATTATGCGGGTGCTCGTGTCCTGAGTTCAGCTTCGCCTGTTAACGCCCCTTCGCTTGCCCGCCCGGGTCGCCAGGCTTCGAACGCCAGGGCTGCCAGCAGGACGAGCTCGACCAGGGCCCAGCGGCTCAACGTCGGAGCCAGATTGGTCAAGCCGGCAAACGGGCTCGCGGCCATCCAGCCGGCTGCCAGCGGAAGCCGCCACGCCGGCGAGGGACGCTCCTCCCATACGATCCACGCGGCGGCCGCGAGCAGGCAAAGGTCGGCTGCGTGGAGGTATGGGGTCGCCAGTAGCGAGCCCAGGATGCCGGCCGCGATCGCCAGGCCCGGCGACCGGCGGAGCCGGAAGGCTGACACGAGAGCGACGGCGACGATGACGAGCCGGACCGCCATTGCCGCCGGACCGCTCAGGCCCAGCGCGCCCTCCACGGTGAGCCAGGCAGCGCCGCTCGGCAGCTGACCGGTGAGCTGGTTCAGATAGGCCGCGGTGCCGTGCGTCCCGAGGGTCAGAAACGCGACCCCCGACAGGGCCGCGACCACCACCGCCCAGACGGCAAAAGTGCGGTATCGAGCGGCCGCCAGAAGAGCGAACGGAACCAGAAAGGAGGTATTGGGCTTCAAGAGGATTAGCGATAGGACCAAACCAGCGGCCACGCTGCGGTGGTTGCGAACGAGTCGCCACGCGAGAACAACGGCCGCCGCCACCAGCGGAGCGACCTGGCCGAGGTGGACTGCATACAGGACCCACCATGGGGCGATCGCCGCAGTGACCGCGATCCAGCGGGCGAGCCCATTGCTGGTCGCCGACCACATGAGCGCACCCGCCAAGGCGGCCAACGTCGCCGCCGCCCAGATGTAATAGGCCCACCAGTACGGCAGCGGAGCCAGTGCCGCGGCGAGCCAGGCCACCGTCGGCGGGCTGATGAACGGCTGCGTGAGCTGGTCGGGGACCAAACGTCGCTGTTCGGCAGCGACCAGGGCCTGATCGTAGATCCGCGTCCATCCCTGATGGAGGCCAACTCGCGCCGCAGCCTCATACGTATGGAAATCGACGCCGATGGGAACCGAGCTGATCCACACATCGATCGCAAGGGCGATCAGGACCAGCGCCAAGACCAGCGGCGCGGTGATGCGCCTCGCAGCAACCACCGCTCGACGTTATCGCACCCCACATTTGCGCGGCGTTCGAGACCTCCGGGCTGCGCTCGCATATAGTCGGATGCCGTGCCTTCGTCCGACTCAAGTGCACCCAGATTCGCCCCGGGTTGGAGATGGCTCGCTGCGGCCGGTGCCTTGATAGTGCTCGCTCATGCGCCCTCGTTCTTTCACCGGCTGCTCGACAGCGACGAAGCCATTTACGCATCGATAGCGGCGTTGATGAACCAAGGCGGCGCGCTTTACTCCGACGGTGGGGCGGACAACAAACCGCCAGGGATTTTCTGGGTCTACGCGGCCACGTTTCGAATCTTTGGCACCTATCAGATGACAGCGATCCATCTCGTGGCCCTACTGGTTATCGCAGGAACTTGCTTGCTGCTCTTCCTGGCGGGACGACAGCTGTCGAACTCTCGGGCCGGCTTGCTCGCAGCTGTCCTGTATGGCGTTCTCACGGCCCAAGGCAACCCGGGGTTGCTGGCCGCCAACGCCGAGGCGTTGATGATGCTGCCGCTCACCGCCTCGGTCCTCCTGATTCTGCGCCGCCAGTGGCTGTGGTCGGGCGCGCTTCTCGTCGCGGCCATCGCGTTTAAGCAGGTGGCGGCGGCCAACCTGCTGCTCCTGCCCGCAGCACTTGTCTTCCTCGAGCCTGAGTACAAGCGATTCCGCGTAGCGGTCATGTTCGCTGCGGGTCTTTCGGCCGGCTTGCTCGTGGGCGCCGCCATCCTCGAGCTGACGAGCTCGCTCACAGGTTTCTGGCGCTGGTCGGTCGCGAGCCTGTATGGCCAGGCGACCATGAACTGGAGGCCCGACCAGCTCTGGTTTCGTGTCCGCTACAGCCTGCCCTTTTTCATCGGCGGCACCGCGGTCTTATGGGTGGCCGCGTTGGCATTCGCATCCCGCTGGAAACGACTTGACGCCAGCGAGCGCGTCGTCGTGGTGTGGCTCGCGGTTTCCGCGTTAGGGTCGGTCGCCGGAGGCCATCTCTTCTATCACTACTTCATTCAGGTGATCGGGCCGCTGGCCCTGCTTGCCGGCATCGCCATCGACCGGGCGCTCGAGAACTCCACCCGCGCGCGGCCCGCGAATTTCCCGAGCCGGCGGTGGATCGCCGGCGTCATCGTCGTTGGTGTCGCCCTGCCCACAGTCGCCTGGGGCGCTTACGACCTGGTCGCGGACCCGCTCACGTACGACCGTGGGCCCCCTGTGCCACAGCACGCGCAGGTGGCGGCATACATAGATGCGCACACCCGGCCCGAAAACCGCATCTTCGTGTGGGGCGACTCGCCCAACCTCTACGTGGAGTCCGACCGGCTGATGGCGAGCCGTTTTCCAGGCTTCCTCCGTGGGTTCGCTCGCGGTTCAGGGCTGCCCCCGAACAACTGGGACACGGCGCCCGACGTGTGGCCGGAATTGCAGGCCGATCTCGCACGCAACCCTCCCACCCTGATCGTCGACACCGCCGCCGCGGGCTGGAGCGATTTTGCGATTTACCCGATGCGCAACTACCCGGTGCTCCGGGAGCTCGTGACGACGAAATACCACCTGGTGGCGGTGGTGGATCGAGTGGCGATCTATGCGCGCAACTCCTAGGGGACGGTTGGAGGGGTAGGCAGGCTTGGGGGCGTGGGGATGGGAACCGGCAGGTTTACTGGCGGCACGGATACCTTGACGGGGAGAGCGGTCGGGCTGGGCAGCGGCGGCACCGAAGGCAAAGCGACCGGCCCGGCGTTGGTGACGGGCCCAATCGGCGAATTCGGGAGAATCGCGGGAGCGGCGGCGGGCGCCGTCACAGAGAGACGACCTCGGTCGGCCTGCGTCAGCTGGGCCGGCGGCGGCGAGTGGCCGACGAGGACCGAGGCCGTCACCACGCCCGCCACCACGACCACACCCGCTTGCGCCACCTGATCCGCCGCGGGCGGCAGTCGCCGCACGAAGTCGATCAGCTGTCGACCGGCAGCCCATATCGCCAGGAAGTAGATGACCTTGCGTGTCGTGGTCTTGCCGCGCTCGACATGAGCGCTGACCGTCTCCAGGGCGACGTGCAGCATTCGCTTGACGGCGGCCTCGCCGACGCCGAGGTGTTCTGCTATCTCGGGGTTCGTGAACCCGCCGAAGTACGCCAGCTTGACAGCCTGCTTGTGGCCGGACGGCAGCGTATTCAGGGCTTCGTCGACAGCCTGCCGGATCATTGCCGCGGAGAAGTCGTTCCAGGGCAGCGACCGATCCGGGGGAGTCGTCGTCCCCTCGATCATCAACTTCTTCAGGCCCCTGTGGGCACCGTTGATGCGATGGCGGTCGAAGGGCGGCCGGCGTGCGCCCGTCATCAGCCATGTGCGCCAGGCGTCGCTCGCCGCCGCCGGGAGCACGATGAAATCGGCCTCCTTGGCGGGCGCATCTTGATGCTCACCGCCGTTGGTCTCTCCCGATCCGCGAGGAGCGGCCAACCACCGACTCAAAAAACCTTCCCCCCGTGAGCCCACTTCTCCGTAACAGACAACTTCTGAACGCATCGTTCTACCCAGCGCGGTAAAGACCTGTTAACGCTAGTCCAGTGACGGTCGGGTCGGGCGCTTGATCTCGAGCACGCGTGGCTCATCCGCCGCGATTGCCAGCAGGCTGTCGAACAGTTGCAGCGCACCGGCGCCGCTGGGCGCCTCCGCGAGCCGAATGTACGCTGAGGCTCCATTGGGAAACACGAAGGTGGGAGTTCCGAACACGCCGTGAGTGGCAACCGCGTGCTTGTGGTCGTGCGCGAGCGCATCGAGGATGGCAGGGTCGTCGAGATCGCGGCGAAAACGCTCGAGCTCCAGACCCGATTCCTCAGCGACCTCCTCGACCACCTTGGCGTCATCGACGTCGAGCCGGTCTTGATGCCGGGCCGCCAGCAGGTTGGCATGGAAGGGATCGAACCGATCCTGCCGCCGAGCGGCCTCCGCGGCCTTGAACGCCAGCCTGCCGCGCACCTTCTCTGCGGCGGGCGCACCCCAGGCCGTCCAGCCGTCCACTTTCGAGTTCACCTGGGCGAGCGAGAAATATCGCCACCGCACGTCGATGGGTCGCTCGCCGGCCACGTTCGCCAGCAGCAATGACGCTCGATACACGAACGGGCAGAGGTAGTCGTAGTAGAGCTCGAACTCCATGAGGCCTGATGCTGGAACGCGAGCGGTGCTCACTCGTATTCCCGAGAGCTGGGCGTGGATGGCTCCGGACCTCCTCCGCCGCCTGCTCCCGTTCGCCGTGGTCGTGGCTGTGGTCGAGATCGTGTGGCGGCCTTCATGGCTCGGCTTCTCGGCCGGCCGGCTCGGTGCGCAGCTCGTGTTCGCTGCGGTGGCCGCGCCGGTGCTGTTCGTAGCGGCGACCTTCGTGCAGCTCCGGCTGGCTCGGCGGCGGGGCAGACTGAGCGTCCCGGCCGGGGGCGACGACGCGGCGTTCCAGGCCAGCTTTTACGTTCTCAACGGCCCGATCGAGGAGGCCTTCTTTCGAGGGTTGGTCCAGGGCGGGCTGAGCATCGTGCTGGGGGCGCCTGTGGGTTTTTTCGTTGGCACCGCGTCTTACGTCCTTTATCACCGGCTAGGGTGGCCCTGGGCCGAGACGCTGGCGACAGCCCTCGCGGGCTTCCCTCTCGGCCTGGCGTTCTGGCTCCTCCCCGGCCCGCCGTCGTTGCTCGGGATCTCGATCGTTCACATCGCAGCCACCTGCGGCTTCCTCGGCCCCGGCCCTTACCTCCTGAAGAAGCTCGGCTTCGTGTAGTGGAGCTAGACCCGCAACAGCGGCGAACCCTGGTCTGGGCCGGCCTCGCCGTGGTGCTCACCGCCTTCGATGGTTCAGTGCTGGTCCTGGCGCTGCCGGCGATCGCTAGCGAATTTCACGCTCGCGTCCCGGCACTCTCGAACCTCGGCTCGGTGCTCGCCCTCGGAGGGCTCGGCGCTCTGCCGCTCGCCACCCTGGCCGACCGCTTCGGACGGCGAAGGTTGATCGCGTTCGGGGTCGGGGGTTTCTCGATCGCAAATTTCGCGAGTGCGTTCGCCCCATCGCTCGAAGCCCTGGCGGTTTTGCGACTCGTCGCCGTGTGCTTCGAAGTGCTGGTCGGCGGGGTGGCCACCGCCCTGATCGTCGAGGAGGCGCCCTCTGGTCGCCGCGGCCAGGCAGTGAGTGTGCTCGCCGTGCTCAGCGGCGCCGGCACCGGTCTCACCGTCATCGCCTACCCGGTGGTCGCACCCCACTGGCGCTGGCTTTTTCTGGTGGGGGGAATCGGACTGTTGGCCGCCCCGCTGATCTGGATGAAATTGCCCGAGGGACGCGCCTGGCAGCGGGTAAGGGTTTCCGGGTCGGCGCTGCGGCTTCTGATCGCACGTCCGTGGCGCCGCCGTCTGTTCGTGATCGCCGGCACCACGGCGCTGCTGGCTGTGCTCCTCGAACCTGCCGGCCTCTTGTTCACGCTGTTCGCCAGCCAGGTCCTGCACATGAGCCCGGTCGGGATCAGCGAGCTGATTGTCGTTTCTGGAGTGGCCGGTGGAGCGTCTTACGTGGCCGGGGGCTTCCTGACCGACCGCTTCGGCCGGCGCGGCCCAGGCACTGGGCTCACCGCCGCCACCGCCATGTCCGCCGGACTCAGCTTCATCGGCGGGACGCCGGTATTCGTGGCGGGCAACGTGCTCTGGAGCTCATTCGCAAGCGCAGCCACGCCGGTGTTCGGAGCCTGGACAGCAGAACTGTTTCCGACCCGGGCGCGAGCGACGGCAGAGGCGATGGGGTCGGTGGCGGCGGCGGTCGGGAGCGTGGCCGGGCTGCAAGCGGTCGGCCTGCTATCGCAATCCGTCGGACTTGGATTCGCGCTGGGACTGACCGGCATCGTCGCCTTCGCCGGGTCAGCGCTCCTGCTCCTGCTGCCCGAGACCCACGGCTCTCCTCTTCCTGACTAGACCATCGCCTCTTGGAGGCGGCATTTGACGGCCGTTCCGGCCGGTGCTAGCTTTGGCGCCGGTATATCGGTCGCATATCGGTCGATGGCCCGAATTGGGGAGGACAACGGGGGTTGGTCTCAGAGGCTCGCGCGCTGGGGACTCGTCGGGCGCCCAGCTCGGTCCCGGATGTCACCCGCTCCCAGAGCGAGGAAGCTTACCTTCGGATTCGAGATCGCATCGTGTGCCTCGACATGCCGCCGGGTTCGGTGGTGGAGGAAGGGCGGCTGCGCGATGAGCTCGAGATCGGGCGCACGCCAATTCGTGAAGCCCTGCAGCGACTCTCCTGGGAAAACCTCGTTCGCAGCGTGCCCCACCGCGGAACCTTCGTCACCGATGTCAACATCACCGACCTGGCGCGCATCACCGAGGTCCGCGTCGTCCTCGAGGGCCACGCCGCGAGGCTGGCTGCGGAGCGCGGCACCGCCACCGACCGTGAGGCCATCGGCGACCTCATCGAGCGCCTCGACCAGGTCGAGCTCACCAACCAGCGCGAGCTGATGCGGCTCGACCAGGCGATCCACCGGCAGATCTATCGCTCAGCGCGCAACCCGTTTCTCGAGAACACGCTCGACCGCTATTTCAACCTCAGCCTTCGGCTTTGGTACCTGGTCCTCGATCGGGGAGTGCGCCTGCGCGAAGCGGTCGAGGAGCACGTCGAGCTGCTGCGGGCCGTCGTTGCGGGCGACGGCCAGCGCGCCGAAGAAATCATGCAGCGACACGTCATCGGGTTCGAACGGGAGATTCGCAAAGTGCTGGTGGAGCGATAGGAGTAGTGAGCTGATGCCCAGGATCTTTTTCGCCACCGACCTGCACGGCTCCGAGATGTGCTGGCGCAAGTTCCTGAACGCCGCCAAGTTCTATGAGGCCGAGATCCTCATCTGCGGTGGCGACATGACGGGCAAGGCGATGATCCCCATCGTCGAGGAGAACGGCCACTACACGGTGACCATCGCCAGCGAGCGCCAGGTGGTCTCTGCCGATCAGGTCGGCGACATCGAGAATCAGATTCGCCGGAAGGGCTACTACCCGCTGCACGTCACCCCCGAACGCTTGCAGGAGCTGGACGAGGACGCGGACAAGCGGAAGGAGACCTTCCAGCAGATCATGCTGGACGGCGTCCGGCGCTGGATGCACATGGCTGAGGAGAAGCTGCGTGGCTCCGGCGTGCGTGTTTTCGTGTGCCCGGGAAACGACGACGAGATGGAGGTGGACGACGTCGTCCGGGAATCCGACATGGTCGAGCTTGGAGAAGGCCACATGGTGGAGATGGAGGGTTTCACGATGATCTCCACCGGTTGGTCCAACCACACGCCGTGGAACACCCACCGGGAGGAGACCGAAGAGAAGCTCGGCGAGCGGATCGAGGCGATGGCGCGCAACATCACCGACCCTTCGCATGCCATCTTCAACCTCCATTGCCCCCCGTATCGGTCCGGTCTCGATGAGGCGCCTGCCATCGACGCTGACTTGAAGCTCTTGCACGGAGGCCGGGCGCTCCGACCGGTCGGATCTACGGCCGTCCGTCAGGCGATCGACAAGCATCAGCCGTTGCTCTCCCTGCACGGGCACATCCACGAGAGCAAAGGCGCGGTCAAGCTCGGCAAGACGCTTGCCATCAACCCCGGAAGCTCCTATGAGGAAGGGATCCTGATGGCGGCGATCATCAACCTCGACGCCAAGAAGGGCGTCAAGAGCTACCAGCTGGTCAACGGATAACTCGGCCAGGGAGAAGGAGAAGGAAACATGGCTGACACGACGATGGGCTCGGCCGGTTCGCGGCCGTCCCTTTTTCTGCGCAACGCAACCGGGCTGGTCAAGGCCTGGTCGACTTTCGACGCGTTCATTTATTCGTTCTGGTCGGTGAACCTGATCACACTCGGGCTCTACGGCATGTCGTTCGCCTACTTCGTCCCCGACGGCCAGGTGCTCACCGCTGTCCTCATCACCGGCGTGCTGGTCACATTTCTCGTGGTCGCTTACGCGGCGCTCGTGAGCGTGATGCCCCGCACTGGCGGAGATTACGCATGGCAGAGCCGAGTACTGGGCGGCGGCATCGGTTTTGTTTTGGCCATCACCGGATGGTGGTTCACGCTGTGGCTCTGGACGCCGATCTACGCCAACATCCTCATCGTCCAGTTCTTCGAACCCCTCGCATACACGCTCGGCTGGGCGAACGTGGCGACGTTCTTCGCAACGCAGTGGGGCGTGTTCGTCAGCTGTTTGGTCGTGCTTGCCTTCGTGAGCCTGGTGGTCACCCTGGGCATGGAGACCTACGCCCGTATCCAGAAGATCTGCTTCTGGATTGGTCTCGTGGGGCTGGCCGTGACCTGCGGCTTGCTGCTGTTCGCCAGCCAGCAGGACTTTCAGAACGCGTTCAACCGCGAGGCGACCAGCCTGTTTGGCGCTCCCGCCAACTCATACCAGGCGACGCTCGACGCAGCGTCAAAGGGCGGCTTGGTCACCCATGACTTCACTTTCTTCTCGTTGGGACCAACACTGCTCCTCCTGCCCTTCCTGGCTTTCTACCTGCTCTGGCCGAACTGGGGCGCCACCCTGTACGGCGAGGTGCGCGGCTCCAAGGAGCTCCGCAAGCCTTTCCTCAGCATGTTCTGGGGTCTGTGGGTCACAGTCGCGCTGGTTGTGCTCGTGTTGGTATTGACCGCCAAGACGATCGGCTGGCAGTTCTACAACGCGGCCAACGCCGCCTACTGGAACCCCATCTACCTGGTGCCGAACGCCCCAGCGCCCCCGGTCCCGATCTGGCCCTACCCGGTCATGTTCGCCGGCTGGCTCGTCAACAACCACCTCTTCCAGGCCTTGCTGATCCTCGTCATGGGCCTGTGGTTCTTCGGCTGGGCCGGGACGCTCTTCCTGTCTTCGACCCGTGTCATCTTCGCCGCCGCCTTTGATCGCGTGCTGCCCTCGTGGGCGGCCAACATCTCGGCCAAGCGGCGCGTCCCATACGGTTCCCTTGCGCTCATGGTCGTACCGTCGCTGGTGGTAAGCGCGCTGTTTGCGTGGAACGTCTTCGGCTTCGCTGCGGCCTACCTGGACGCGACGGCGGTGATTGCCATCACATTCCTTGGCACCCTGGTGGCCGCCATCATCCTGCCGTGGCGGCGCAAGGACATATATGACAACTCACCGATCGCCAAGTACAAGATCGCAGGCATCCCCATGATCACGGTGGCCGGAATCGTGGCCGCGGTCTTCATCGTGTTCATGATCTACGAGTGGGCCACGAACTCTACGTACGGCTCCAACAGCGTGCCCTCGGCAATCTACCTGGGCGCCACCTACCTCTTGGCGGTCGTGATCTATGTCATCGCGCGTGTTGTGCGTAACCGGCAGGGCATCGACCTGTCCCGCATCCATCACGAGATTCCGGTTGAATAGAAGCTCTACGGCCTCCGCGCGCAAGCGCGGAGGCCACTCTTTCTAACCCATGCTGGAATACACACTCCGCACCTACCAGAGCCCGACCCGTCTCGTTCAGCGCCTCGGCGCGATCCGCGAGCTCGGGACGGAGGCCGGTTTGCTGGGCATCCGGCGGCCGCTGCTCGTCACCGATCCCGGCGTGAAGGCGGCAGGCTTGCTGGACACCGCGCTGGAGGTCCTGCGCGGGGCGGACTGCGAGCCGGTCGTGTTCGATCGCGTGCGCGCCAACCCGGGCGTCGAGCTGGTCGACGCCGGCGCCGCCGAGTACCGCACGCAGGGCTGCGACGGCCTCGTCGCGATCGGCGGCGGCAGCTCCATCGACACGGCCAAGGGGATCGGGGTCGTGGCCGCGCACGACGGCAGCATCCTCGAGTACGAATGGGGCCACAGCCCGATCGCAAAGCGCATTGCGCCCCTGATCGCGGTCCCGACCACCGCCGGGACCGGCAGCGAGGTGACGCTCTGGGCGGTGATCACGGACCCGAAGCGAAAGATCAAGTTCAACGTCGGCGGCACGCCGAACATCGCCTCCTGGGTCGCGGTCATCGACCCCGAGCTCACGGTGAAGCTCCCGGCCGGCGTCACCGCGGGCACCGGCATGGACGCGCTCGCGCACGCCGTCGAGTGCTACACGATGACCTATCACCAGCCGTTCACCGATGCGGTGGCGCTGCTGGCGATGGAGTATGTGGCGCGGTATCTGCGAGTCGCCTTTTCCCAGGGCGCCAACGTCGAAGCCCGCTACCACATGAGCGCGGCGGCGATGCTGGCCGGGCTCGCTTACGGCACCGACTCGGCCGGCGCCGCGCACGCGATGAGCCAGACCGCAGGCGGCGTGCATGACGCGCCTCATGGAGCGCTCACTGCGCGCCTGCTCGGCCCGGTCATGGAGTACAACCATGCCGGCGAGCCGGAGCGCTTTGCCCGGATGGCCACAGCATTTGGAATCGACGTCCGCGATGTGTCGCTGTGGCGCGCGGCTGAGATGGCGGTCGAGTATGTGCACCAGCTGACAGTCGATGTGGAGATCCCGAGCCTCGAGGAGCTCGGCTTCGCGAGGGACGAGATCCCGATGCTGGCCGACAAAGCGGCTGCTGACCCTCAGAGCATCGGCAACCCGCGAGACGTCGACGCCGCCGCGTACCGTCGCATCTACGCCCGCGCGTTCGACCTCGGCAGCAAGCGCGCAGCCCGTATCACTGGAGACAAGAAATGACGGTGGACGTCGCCCGCTCGGTCAAGAAGATGTTCGTCGACGGCAGATGGATCGATTCCGAGAGCGGCAAGCATTTCGACGCCACCAGTCCCGCGACCGGCGAGGTGATCGCGCAGGTGCCGAAGGGCACGCGCGCCGACGCGCGCAAGGCCATCGAAGCCGCGCACCGCGCCAAGAAGCCGATGGCGGCGCTCAGAGGCTTCGAGCGCTCGAGACGGCTGCACAGGATCGCTGAGGCGATCGAACGCCGGCGCGAACAGCTCGGCCGCATCCTCACGCTCGACCAGGGCAAGCCGCTGGTGGCCGAAGCCCTGGGCGAGGTCGACGAGGCCGCAGAGTATTTCCGAATCGCAGCGGAGGACTTGAAGCGGCTCGAAGGTCGCGTGCTTCCATCGGCAAGCCCGAGCAAGCTCGTCTTCGCTCGCCATTACCCACGCGGCGTGTACGGGATCATCACGCCCTGGAACTGGCCGCTTACGATGGCCGCCGAGCTCATCGCCCCCGCCCTCGCGGCCGGCAACACGGTGGTGTGGACGCCCGCATCCTCGACCAGCGTGATCTCTGTCGCGCTCATGGAGTGCATCGCCGAAGCCGATTTTCCGAATGGAGCCATGAACCTCGTCACGGGGCCGGGCGCCGAGGTGGGCGACGAGGTCGCCGGCCACGAGCTCATCGACGGCGTCGGGTTCGTGGGCTCGACCGAGACAGGCGCATCGGTCGCCCGCCGGGCGGCCGGCAAGCACGTGATGCTCGAGCTCGGAGGCAACGGGCCCATGGTCGTATTCAACGACGCCGACCTCGCCAAGGCGGTCGAAGGCACCATCGTCGGCTGCTACCTGTGCGCCGGCCAGAGCTGCACCGCCGGCGAGCGCATCCTCGTGCAGCAGTCGGTGCACGACGAGTTCCTCGAACGCCTCGAAGCCGCCGCGCGCCAGCTGCGCCTCGGCGATCCCTTCGCCCCCGACACGACGCTCGGCCCGCTGAACAACGAGGGCGTGGCGACCAAGATGGATGAGCACGTGGCCGACGCGGTGGCTCACGGCGCGCGCGTGATCATGGGCGGCAAGCGGGCCGAAGGCTTCCCGACGCGCCTCTACTACCCCGCGACGATCCTGGACGGCGTCGAGCCCAAGATGCGCGTGAGCCTGGAGGAGACGTTCGGCCCGGTGGCGCCCGTGATCAAGTTCCGTGACGAGGAGCACGCGCTCGCCCTCGCGAACGACTCGCCGTATGGACTTCTCGCCGCCGTCTATACAAAAGACCTCTCGCGCGCGCTGCGCTTCGCCGACGGCCTGGAGATGGGCTGGGTGAACATCAACGAATCGTCCAACTACTGGGAGGCCCACCTTCCCTTTGGCGGGCGGGCGGGCAAGCGCAGCGGCATCGGCCGGGTTGGCGGGCGCTTCGCACTCGAGCAAATGACCGACCTCAAGACGATCGTGATCGAGGTCGAGAGCGCGCCTTGACGGACGGCCCTCTCGCCGACCCCGCCGGGCGCGCGCAGGGGCACTCTCCCGCGACTGCGTCGCGGGGCCCCCAGCGGAGCACGACATGACTGAAAACCCTCTTCTTGACCCTATAGAGGAAGCCCAGCGCGTTGCCGTTGCAGCCAAGGCGGCAGGTGTGAGCCTGAGGCTGCTGGGCGGGGCTGGGATCCATCTCCATTCTCCAAGCGCCCAAAAGCCGCCGCTCAAGCGCAAGTACGGAGACCTCGACTACGCGATCGCGAAACGTGACCGGCAGGGTGTGCTCAAGCTGTTCCCGGCCCTCGGGTACGAAGCGAACGAGCGCTTCAACCTGATGCAGGGCGACCGCCGCCTCTACTTCTACGACACCGAGCACAGCCGCCAGATCGACGTCTTCATCGACTGGTTCAAGATGTCCCACGTCATCGACCTTCGCGACCGCCTCGACTGCGAAGGGCCGTGCGCGAGCCCGTCCGACCTGCTGCTGAGCAAGCTGCAGATCTATGAGGTCAATCGCAAGGACCTGGTCGACCTCACCGCCCTGCTCCTCGATCATCGGGTGGCGGAAAACGACGACGACGCGATCGACCCGCGCTATCTCGCTCGGGTCGCGGCCGACGACTGGGGCATGTACCGGACGCTGCAGGTGAACGTCGGGAAGCTCCGCGACACGCTCGACGAGCTCGACGTCGACCGCGAGCTGGTGCGGTCGAGGCTGGACGAGCTGTGGTCGGCGATCGATGCGCAGCCGAAGCCGTTGAAGTGGAAGCTGCGCGCCCAGGTGGGCGACAGGATGCGCTGGTACGAGCTGCCCGAGGAGGTCCGCTCACCCTACCAGCCGGACTGACGAGGGGAGCGAGTAAGAGTGTTCAGAACCGGCAGCTCCTCGCACCTCCGGTCCCGGACACTCCGATGAGCAACCTGCCTGCGCACGCCCGAGCGGTCGTGATCGGGTGCGGCATCGTCGGCAACAGCGTGGCCTACCACCTGTGCCGGCTCGGCTGGCGGGACATCGTCCTCCTCGACAAGGGTCCACTCCCCAACCCAGGAGGATCCACGGGCCACGCTTCGAACTTCATCTACCTCGTCGACCACTCGAAGGAGATGACCGCTCTCACCGTGGAGAGCGTGAATCAGTACAAAGAGATGGGGGTCTTCACCCAGTCGGGTGGCATCGAGGTCGCGCGCACCAAGGAGCGGATGCATGAGCTCACGCGCCGCATGGCCTCCGCCGCGTCGTGGGGCATCGAGCCCGTCGCCCTGATCACCCCGACCAAGATCAAGGAGCTCGTTCCATTCATCGACGAGTCGATCATCCTCGGGGGCTTCTATACACCCGGGGTCGGGGTGGTCGACTCATTGCGCGCGGGCACGATCATGCGCGAGCGCGCGCAGGCCTCGGGCGCCCTGCAGGTGGTGGCCAAGACCGAGGTGGTGGCCATCGATGTCGAGCGCGGCCATGTTCGCTGCGTGCGCACGACCGCCGGCGAGATCGAGGCCGAGACAGTGGTGATCACGTGCGGCGTGTGGAGCCCTCGTGTCGCCCGCATGGCCGGCGCCCGCATCCCGCTCACGCCGGCCGTGCATCAGATGATCGACGTCGGCCCGGTACCGCGCTTCGCCGGCGCCAAAGGTGATATCGAGGTGCCGATCGTCCGCGACATGGACACGAACATGTACGAGCGCCAGGCCGGCGGCGACCTCGAGATCGGTTCTTACGCGCACCGGCCGATCCTCTACGACCCGGAGGACATCCCGCCCATCGAGCGTGCGGCGCTGTCGCCCACTGAGTTCCCATTCACGCAGCCCGACTTCGAGCTCCAGATGCAGCACGCGCTCGAGCTGATGCCCGAGATCGTCGGGGATGAGAAGGTGGGAGTGAAGTACGCCATCAACGGCATCCTCTCGCTCACGCCCGACGGGATGCCCGTCCTCGGGGAGTCGCCCGACGTGCGCGGCCTGTGGTCGGCGGCGGCAGTGTGGGTCAAAGAAGGCCCCGGCACCGGGAAGGCGCTCGCGGAATGGATGGTGCACGGCGAGTCCGAGATCGACCTCCACTCGTCGGACATCGCCCGGTTCCACGAACATCAAAGGACGCGCGCGCATGTGCGCGCGAGGGCCGCCGAGGGTTTCAACAAGACCTACGGCATCGTCCACCCGGGCGAGCAGTGGGCCTCCAACCGCAACGTTCGCCTGGCGCCGTTCCACCAGCGCGAGCGGGAGCTGGGAGCGACGTTCTTCGAGGCGGCCGGTTGGGAACGTCCCATGTGGTACGAGTCCAATGGGCCGCTCCTCGACGAGTTCGGCGATCGCGTCACGAGACGAACGGCCGAGTGGGAGTCTCGATGGTGGTCGCCCATCATCAACGCGGAGCACCTCGCCATGCGCGAGCGTGCCGGTCTGTTCGACCTTTCGGCTTTCACCATCTTCGACATTCAGGGGCCGGGCGCATTGGGGGCGGTGCAGCAGGTCACCCTGCGGCAGATGGACGTGCCCGTCGGCCGAAACGTCTATACGCCGGTCCTCAGTCACAACGGTGGCTTCAAGTCCGACCTCACGGTCATGCGGCTGGGCGACGAGCACTTTCGCGTCGTCACCGGCGGCGCGAGCGGGATGTCCGACAAGAAGTGGTTTGCCGATCACCTGCCTGCCGACGGCTCGGCGCAGCTTTTCGACCTGACCACGGCGATGACGACGGTGGGCCTATGGGGCCCGCGCGCGCGCGACATTCTCATGTCCGCGACCAGCGACGACGTCTCCGATGACGGCTTCAAGTTCGGGGCCTGCCGGACGATCGACATCGGCACGGTGCGCGTCCTCGCGTCCCGCATCTCGTATGTCGGCGACCTGGGCTGGGAGCTCTACGTCTCCATCGACCAGGGGCTGAAGCTCTGGGACATATTGTGGGAAGCCGGCCGTCCGTTCGGCCTCGCCGCCTGCGGCATCGGGGTGTACGGCACCACCGGGCGGCTCGAGAAGTGCTACCGAGCCCACGGCAATGAGCTCGAGACCGAATACAACGTGATCGAGGCCGGGATGCAGGCGCCGCGCGTGAAGGCCGAAGACTTCGTGGGCAAGGGGGCACACCTGCGGCACCGGGAGGAGGAGCCGGCGGCGCTGCTGTGCACGTTGACGGTTGACGACCACAAATCGAAGAGCGGCGAGAAGCGATACATGCTTGGACGCGAGCCCGTCTTGACGCGGGACGGCGCCGCGATCACCGACCGCCGCGGCCGCCGCTCGTACGTCACCAGCGCGGGCGCGGGCCCGTCTGTCGGCAAGCACCTCCTCATGTCTTACCTGCCGCCCGAGCAGGCCGTGCTTGGCACCAAGCTGGTCGTGCAGTACATGGGCGAGCGCTACCCGGTGACCGTCGCCGTGGTCGGCTCGACCCCGCTCTTCGATCCCGAGAACACTCGCATCCGCTCGTGAGGGTCCTGGTCTGCGTCAAGCGCGTGCCGTTCACCGGCGGCAAGATGGTGCTCGCCGCGAACTCGATGGCCCTCGAAACCCGGCATCTCGGTTTCACGATCAGCCCCCACGAGGAGTGCGGGGTCGAGGAGGCGGTCCGGCTCATCGAGACGAACGGCGGCGAGTCGGTCGTGCTCACGCTAGGCCCGCCTGAGTCGATCGAGCAGCTTCGCGACGCCATGGCGCTGGGCATCGACCGCGCGATCCACCTGCAAACGGACGGCGCCGAGTGGGACCCGGAGGCGAGCACGTCGGCGATCGTGGATGCGATCCGCGCCGACGAGGAAACGTATGGTCTTTTTGACCTGGTCTTCTTCGGCAACGAGTCCGCCGACTCGGGCGGCTTTCAGGTCGGGCTGCGCGTGGCGCGGGGGCTGGGCCGCCCGGCCGTGACCGGGCTCAAGGGAGTGAAGGTCGAGGATGGATCGGTGCGATGCGAGCAAGAGGTCGACGGCGGGCGGGACGTCTACGTCGTGCCGATGCCCGCGGTTCTCACAGTCAAGGAGGGCCTGAACCTACCGCGCTATCCTTCCGTGCCGGGCCGCATGCGCGCCGGCCGAAAACCGGTGGCGACATCAAGTCCCACTCAGGCGCCCGCGCGCCTGGAGTTGGTCCGCCTCGTCGTGCCGCCCGGCCAGGGCCGGCGCGCCGAGGTGTTGGGCAGCGGGGCCGCCGCGGCACCGGCGGTCGTGGAGATGATGCGGAAGATCGGAGTCGCCTGATTTGGTCCTGGTCCTGGTCGAGCACTCCGACGGCAAGGCCACCGACCCTTCGCTGCAAACCCTGACCCTGGCGCGAGCGTTCGGCGGGCCTGTCCACGCGCTGTTGATCGGTGCAGTCGTCGACCTCGGCCACCATGGCGTAGCGGTCACGCACGTCGCCGTGCACGAGGCGCTCGATTCGTTCGCGCCCGAAGCCTGGGCCGCGATCCTCGGCCAGCTCGCCGACCGCCTCGGCGCCGCGGCCGTCTTTGCCGCGGGCACCGACCGGGGCAACGAGGTCATGGCGCGGGTGGCGGCGCGAATGCAGCTGCCCCTGGCCACGAACTGCATCGCGGTCGTGCCCGGCCCACCGGTCGCGCTCACCCGCCAGCGCTGGGGCGGCAGCCTGCTCGAGGAGGCGCGCCTGCACAGCGCGCGGTCGCTGATCACGGTGGCGCCTCATACCGTTCCGATCGAGCCGGCTGAAGCTGAGGCGAAAGTCGAAAAATTCACACCCCAGGTGATGGAGCAGGAACTCGTCGTGCGCGTCGCCGAGCACGTGAGCAGCAAGGGAGGCGGCGTCTCTCTCGCGGAGGCGAAGGTCGTCGTGAGCGGCGGACGGGGCGTGGGCTCGAAAGAAGGCTTCGCGATCATCGAGGAGCTCGCCGGCTTGCTCGGGGGCGCTGTGGGTTGCTCCCGGGTCGTGACCAGCGCCGGCTGGCGGCCCCACTCCGACCAGGTCGGCCAGACCGGCACCAAGGTCGCCCCCGATCTGTACATCGCGTGCGGGATCTCCGGGGCGACGCAGCACATGGCCGGCTGCAAGGGCGCCAAGCGGATCCTGGCGATCAACGCAGATGCCGAGGCGCCGATCATGCTGAACGCCGACTACGCCGTCGTCGGAGACCTGAAGGAGATCGTCCCGGCCATCTCAGCCGAGATTCGCAAGCTCAAATGAATGCACTCGCCGCGATCGCCCTGGCGATTGCGCTCATCGTCGCCGGAGCCCTCTTCGGCCGGCGCGCGCTTCTCCTCTATCGACTCATCCGCATGGGCAAGCCGGTGGCGCGATTCGACGACATCCCAGCGCGAGCCCAGGCCGAGGCGGTGGTCGTGGTCGGACAGAGCAAGCTTCTGCAGCGGCTGGGGCCCGGCCTCATGCATGCGGCGATCTTCTGGGGTTTCATCGTGCTGTTCCCGACGATCTTCATCGCCATGATCGGCGTGGTCGACGGGCACGCCACCTTGCCGTGGCTCGGCCGCCAGGGTTGGTACGCCCTGCTCGTGGATGTCTTCGCGTTCCTCGTGCTTGCCGGTGTGATTGCCGCATTCGTCATCCGCAAGGTGCAGCGCCCGCGGCGATTCGCCGGCAGCCACGTGCGCGAAGCGGACGTGATCCTGCTCCTGATCGCGGGCATCGTCGTGTCGTTATTCGTCTGGCACTCGAGCCGGATCGCGCTCGGGCTCAACGAATATCCCGCCGCCTGGGCGCCGATATCGAGCCTGCTGGCGCAGGCGCTGCCTCAATCGTGGACGCCTTACCTCGAGCGCGCCGCGGTCTGGACCCACGTCCTTATCATCCTTGCCTTCCTCGTCTACCTTCCCTACTCGAAGCACCTGCACATCTTCCTGGCCGCGGTCAACGTGTTCTTCGGCCGCACGAGGCAGCGCGGGCGGTTGGAGCCGATCAACCTCGAAGCGCCGGATGACGAGGTCCGCTACGGGGCTGCCACCGCCGCCGACCTCACCTGGAAGCAGATGGTCGACACCATGTCCTGCACCGAATGCGGCCGCTGCCAGGACGTCTGTCCGGCGTTCAACACCGGCAAAGAGCTCTCACCGAAGCTCCTGATCATGGCGCTGCGCGACCAGCTTCTCGCCGACGGGCCGAAGGCGTTGGCGGCACGTGGCGGCACGGCAGCGCTGCCGCCGCTGGTTCCCACCGCGGTTTCCGACAACGTGGTTTGGGACTGCGTCACCTGCGGCGCCTGCCAGCAGGAGTGCCCGGTCGGCATCGAGCACATCGACCACGTCATCGACCTGCGCCGCAACCTGGTCATGGTCGAGTCGCGCTTTCCGGCCGAGGCGGCGCCGATGCTGCGCGACATCGATCGCGCCTCGAATCCGTGGGGCAAGCCTCAGGCAGATCGCGCGCACTGGGCGGACGGGCTCGGCGTCCATGTGCTCCAGCCTGGGGAGGAGCCACCCGACGTCCTCTTCTGGGTCGGCTGCGCTCCGGCCTACGACGAGCGCGCCCGCAAGGGTGCCATCTCGACCGCCAAGCTGCTCAAGGAGGCAGGTGTGGACTTCGCGATCCTCGGGCCGCGCGAGTCCTGCACCGGCGACCCGGCGCGGCGGATGGGAGACGAGTACACGTTCCAGCAGCAGGCAAGGCAGAACGTCGGGACCCTGAACTCGTCAGGCGTGAAGAAGATCGTGACCACCTGCCCGCACTGCTTCAACACCCTTGCCAACGAGTACCCGGACTTCGGCGGCCGCTACGAGGTCGTGCACCACACGGCATTCCTGGCGGAGCTGATGCGCGAAGGGAGGCTCAAACCCCTGGCCGCAGACAAGGCCATCACCTACCACGACTCCTGCTACCTCGCCCGCCACAACGACGTCATCGCCGAGCCGCGCGAGCTGGTGGCTGCGGTGGGGAGGCCGGTCGAGATGGCTCGCAGCGGGAAGCGCACCTTCTGCTGCGGCGCAGGCGGAGCGAGGATGTGGATGGAGGAGAGTCGCGGCAGGCCGATCAACCAGGAGCGCGTCCGCGAAGCCGCGGCGACCGGCGCGCAGACCCTGGCCGTGGCTTGTCCTTTCTGCACCGTGATGCTCGACGACGGTGTGCGCGAGACCGGGGCGAAGCTGAAAGTGGTCGACCTGGCGACGCTCCTGTCGGAGGCGGTGGAGCGCCGCAAGGCATGGGACGCGAGGGCATCGGGCCCGGATGAGTAGCTCGACGCAGGCCGGCGCCATTGTCATCGGCGGCGGCATCACCGGCTGCAGCGTTGCCTACCACCTGGCCAAGGCCGGCGTGCGCGACGTGCACCTGGTCGAGAAAGGAGAGCTGACAAGCGGGTCGACGTGCCATGCCGCCGGGCTGGTGACGCAGTTCAACCCATCGCCGACGATGATGCGATTCCGGCGCTACAGCATCGAGCTCTACCGCGAGCTGGGCGTGTTCGAGACCGTCGGCAGCCTTCGCTTTGCGTCGAGCCGAGAACAGCTGATGGAGCTGCAGCGCACGGCGAGCCGCGCGCGGGGGATCGGGCTCGACGTCGAGCTGGTCTCTGCGGACGAGGCGGCGAGGCTGATGCCGGCGATCACCACCCGATCGCTGTACGGAGCGGTGTGGGTGCCCGGCGACGGGAGCCTCGATCCACACACCGCCACACATGCGCTGGCGCGAGCCGCGAAGGCTCTGGGCGCGCAGGTCACGACTGGCGTGCGCGTGACGGGCATCGAGCTCTCGAACCGGGGTGCGATCTCGGCGGTGGTCACCGAAACAGGGAGGATCGATACCGACGTAGTGGTGGTGGCGGGAGGAATCTGGGCGCCCCAGATCGCTGCGATGGCGGGCGCGCAGGTGGTGTCGACGCCAGTCGACCACCAGCACGCGGCCCTGCGCGCGGTCCCGGGCCACGAGCTGCCCAACGACATGCCCTGCTTCCGTGATCCCGACAACCTCGTGTACGGCAAGTCGGAGGCCGAGGGTGTGATCCTGGGCGGATACGAGGCGGACCCGTTGGCGCGCTGGATCGACGGCGTGCCCTGGGATCATTCCGGCACTTCCCTGCCACCAGACCAGGCGCGCTTCGAGCCGCTCCTTCGCGGCGCCACGCGCCGGTTCCCGTTCCTGGGTGACGCGGGGATCGTCAAGCTCGTCTGCCATCCCGACGCGATGACCCCCGACGCCAATCCGCTGTTGGGCCCGGTGCCGGGCGTCCGCGGCCTGTATCTGGCGGCGGGGCTCTCGCTCAACGGATTCGGCGGCGCGGGCGGCATCGGGCGCGCGCTGGCGGAGTGGGTGACCGGCGGCGAGACGGAGCTCGACCTGCATCCGTATCGCTGCTGGCGCTTCGGTCCCGTGCATTGCGACCATCGCTATGCGGCCGAACTCGCCCGCGAGGCCTACCGCTACTACTACTTCCTGCGCTTTCCATTCGATTCGGATGAGTGGGGCCGGCCGCGCCGTACCAGCGCGCTTCACACGCGCATGCAAGACCTGAGCGCGGTGTTCGGGGCGAAGCACGGCTGGGAGCGTGTCGACTACTACGAGCCGGGCCGGCCGTGGCGGCGCGCCGGCGCCGACCAGCGGCGTTTCGGCTGGACGCGCCCGCCGTACTTCGAACAGATGGCGGAAGAGCACGCTGCCTTCCGCGAACGCGCCGGGATCATCGACATGACGTCGTTTGGAAAGTTCGACGTGAGCGGCGCGGGCGCGCTGCCGCTCCTGGAGCATGTGGCCGGCAACCTCATCGACCGGCCCGTCGACAGCGTCGTGTACACGCAGCTGCTGGAGAGGGATGGCGGCATCGCCGCCGACGTCACCATCACGAGGCTCGGTGAGGAGCACTTCCGCGTCGTCACCGGCGCCGGCTACGTGAATACCGACATGGGCTGGCTGCGGCTGCAGGTGCGAGACGGCGACCCGCCTGTCGAGCTCCGCGAGTCGACCGAGGATTTCTCGGTGATCGGAATGTGGGGACCAATCGCGCGCGACATCC
>WNFA01001185.1_pt1 | contig 21228 bp, 19 predicted proteins | sample 5400481 | NCBI WGS metagenome assembly WNFA01 (sample SAMN13153340, study PRJNA577476) | soil metagenome | isolation source: 120 cm saprolite under Douglas fir tree site 2 hole 1 replicate 2 | place: USA:California | collected 2015-04-18
GACGCGCTGCAGCGTGAGGGATTGGTCCGCGTGACGCGGGAGGGGAAGTTCTTGCGGTGCCGTGCAGATGCCGCGGGACTCCGTGACCTGCTTGCCTTTCTGTATGCCGAGTGCTGCACGCGCAATCGCCTCGTTTCTATGTCCGCCGTGAAAGGAGCAGCAGTATGAAGGTCCACGTCGCCCTCAACACGCCGCGTTTCGATGAGTCCGTCCGTTTCTATCGCATGTTCCTGGGTCTCGAGCCGGTGAAGCTCAAACCGGGGTATGCGAAATTCGATGTCGCGGAGCCAGGCCTGAATCTCACGCTCAACGCTTCTTCTGATACAGGGCCGGGCGCGCTGAATCACTTGGGAATTCAAGTGCAATCGACCGCGGCCGTGAGAGAAGCGGCCGAGCGGCTCAAGGCGGAGGGACTCGCCACGTTCGAAGAGGAGAACACCGACTGCTGCTATGCGTTGCAGGACAAGGTGTGGGTGACCGATCCCAATGGTTACAAATGGGAAGTCTTTGTTGTGAAAGTCGGAGATACGCATCCCGAGGCGACCGTCGCTTCATCTCCCGCGGCCTGCTGTACTGATAGTTGCTGCCACGATTGAACGAATTCCTCGAGCTGTTCGACTACAACGCCTGGGCGAACCGGACGATCTTCGACGCGGTCGCCCAGCTTCCCGATGACCAATATCTCCGCGATCTGAAGAGCAGCTACGGCGGCATTCACGGCACGCTCGCGCACATCGTGTGGGCCGAGCAGCTGTGGCTACATCGGTGGTTGGGGCGACCGAACCCGGCGGTGCCGCAGGGCACGGACCTGAGCTCGCTGGGTGAGGTGCGCGCTCGATGGGAGGAGGTCGACGCAGAGCGGGGGAGATTTGTCGCCAGCCTCGGCGAAGCCCGCTTGGATGACACCCGGCTCGTAAAGCCTTCGAGCGGTGGGGAGTACGTCCACAGCTTCCGGCAGATGTTTCGTCACTTCATCAACCATTCCTCTTATCACCGTGGTCAAATTGTGACGTTCCTGCGACAACTGGGCGCCAAGCCTCCGAGCACAGATCTCATTCTGTACTATCGCCGGAGGGGTTGACCGGCGGCGGGAACCCAAGTTACTTACTGACCGTTCAGTTAGTAACTTTGGAGCCCGAAAATGCCGACGAGTACCACACGTAAGCCTCGACGTCCACGCCGCGTACGCGCCCCCATCGGTCCCCGGTGGCGCCGCCGCAAAGATGCCCGTCCCGAAGAGATCATCACCGCCGCCCTCGAGGTGTTCGCCGACCGGGGCTTTGCCGCGACCAAGCTCGAGGACATCGCCCGTCGCGCCGGCGTGACCAAGGGCACGATCTATCTCTACTTCGAGAACAAAGAAGCGCTGTTCAAGGCGCTGGTCCGACAGACGATCGTCCCCGTCATCGCGCAGGGAGAGGCGCTCGCGCAGTCATTTACCGGGAGCGCGCGCGATCTGTTCGAGCGCCTGGTGCGCGAGTACTGGCGCCTGGTTGGCGAGACATCCATCTCGAGTATTCCGCGGCTCATGATTGCGGAAGCGGGAAACTTCCCCGAGCTCGCCCGCTTCTATTACGAGGAAGTAGTCACGCGCGGCCATCGGCTGATGGCCGGCGTATTGGAGCGGGGTATTAAGGCCGGCGAGTTCCGGCCCGTCAATCTCGCCGTCGCGACGAAGCTCGCGATGTCCCCTCTGATGCACGCCGTTGTGGCGCGCAAGGCGTTCTCGGCCTGTATGCCCGAAGGCTTCGATGTCGCCAGCTATCTCGACACTCACATCGACCTCTATCTACATGGCATTGCGAAGCAGTAGTCTCCTGATTGCGCTCGCCGTTGTCGCAACCGCGTCACTGAGCGCCCAAACAGCCGCGCCCCCCCCGGTCCGCCTGTCATTCGCGGGCGCGGTCCGCGAGGCAACGGGTGCAGCGCCGGATACTGCGCCCCCCCCGCCGGTCGTAGAGATCGCGGGATTCCGAACGGATGCCGCTAGTGCCCGCGTCCGTCAGGCGCGTGCGGCGCTGCTGCCGAGCCTCTCGCTCGGGGGTTCATGGGTGAATCGCAACTTCAATCCCAAAACCCTCGGGTTCAATCTCCCCGGCCTGCGCCTGCCATCCATGGTGCCTGCATTCAACGTGTATGACGGTCGCGCGCGGGTCACCCAAACGCTGTTTGACTTCTCGGATCTCGGCAGAGTGCGTGTTGCCAAGGGTCAGGTGATTGCGGCGAGTGCCGATCGCTCGGCAGCGGTGGAAACGAGCGCACAAAACGTGGCGCTCGCCTATACCCGGGCCGCCCGCGCGCAGGCGGTCGTCGTGGCGCGCCAAGCGGATTCAGTGCTGGCCGCGGAGCTCGTCGGTCTCGCGGTCGCGCAGGAGCAGGCGGGCGTGAGTGCGTCGATCGATGTGACGCGAGCGAAGACGCAGCTCGCGGATGCGGCCGGGCGGCTCGTGGTAGCCACGAATCAGCTCGATCGCGCCAAGATCGATCTCGCGCGGGCGCTGGGTCGCGACCCCTCCACCTCAATCGCGTTGACGGACACGCTCAGCGCACAGCTGGGTGCGGCCGACGTCCCGGCCGATCGCAACGCGGCCGTGGCGCAGGCGGTCACGGTGCGGCCCGATCTCGCGGCTGAGCTGGCGCGAGGCATGGCGGCGCGCACCGCCGTGTCGGCGATTTCGGCCGAGCGGCTGCCGCGGCTCGAAGTCGAAGCGGACTACGGGCTGAGCGGCCTGCGCATGCCTGATGCCGTGGGCACGCGGCAGGTCGCCGTGCAGGTCACCCTGCCCATTCTGGACGGCTTCCGCCGCGAAGGACGGCTGGCGGAGCAGCAGGCCGTGGCGCGCGAGTCGGAGGTGCGGGCCCGTGATCTCCGCCAACAGGTCGGCGCGGACGTGGATGGCGCGCTGCTCGACTTACACTCGGCGGCGGCGCAGCAGATGATCGCCGTCGAACGGCTGCAACTCGCCGCGCAAGAGGTCTCAGAGGCGAGGGCCAGGTTTAAGGCAGGGGTCGCCGGCAATATCGAGGTGATCAACGCGCAATCGTCGCTGCTGAGAGCACGCGACGCGGATATCGACGCCCGTTTCGCCGCCGTGTCGGCGCGAATCGCGCTGGCCCGCTCCGTCGGAGCGGCCCGGACACTACACTAGCATTCAAAGAGAGCACGAGCCCATGGCAACAACGATGGAACCCAAAACGGAACCACGGTCCCGGACGGCCGCTTCCACACCTTCTGCTGAAAGCCCCGCAAAGGCGACTCCCAAGCGGTCGCGGCGGACGGTGTTCTTGATCATGGGGGTGGTCCTGCTCGGGTTGCTCCTGTTCGGCGCCCGCAAATGGTGGTTCAGTCGCAATCACGTCTCGACCGACAACGCCCAGGTGGACGGCCATATCGTGCCGATTCTGCCGAAGGTCGGCGGCTATGTCGCCGAGGTGAGGGTCGATGAGAACCATGCGGTGAAGGCCGGCGACACGCTGGTCGTGCTCGACGACCGCGATTTCCGCGCCCGGCTCGCGCAGACTGATGCCGATCTTGCCGCCTTGCTGGCGACCGTGAGCAGCAGGACCCGCGTCGGGCAGGCCGAAGCAGCGGTGGCACAGGCGCAGGCGAACGCCTCGAAGGCGACCGCTGACCTCGCACGGATGGAGCCGCTCGCCGCGCAGAACGTCGTCAGCCAGCAGCAGCTCGATGCGGCGCGTGCGGCGGCGGCCGCGGCCCTGGCGCAGCTCGCTTCCGCGCAGGCCGCTCTCGTGGGCGCGGACGCCCGCGTGGCGTCGGCGCGCGCTGCGCGCGACCAGGCGGCGCTGCAGCTCTCGTATACGCGCATCACCGCTCCATCCAACGGAGTGGTTTCGAAGAAGTCGGTCGAGCTCGGCCAGCTCGTGCAGGCGGGGCAGCCGCTCATGACCGTCGTGCCGCTCGACGACATCTGGGTGACGGCCAACCTGAAGGAAACCGAGACGGCGAACGTGACGCCCGGCGACTCCGCCGTGGTGACGGTCGACGCGTACAAGGGCACGGAGTTCCACGGGCATGTGGAGAGCTTGTCTCCTGCCACCGGTGCCAAGTTCTCGTTGTTGCCACCGGACAACGCGACCGGGAATTTCACGAAGGTGGTGCAGCGCATTCCCGTCCGGATCCGCCTCGACACGCCGCAGAGTGCCGAGCATCCGTTGCGACCGGGGATGAGCGTCGTCGCCACGATCACAACACACTAGGCAGCGATGACCGCGGCTTCGATTCCGTTCAGTCCGGCGCTCGCGAACGACCGGTACAAGTACAAGTACCTCATCGCGATCACGGTGTCCCTGGCGTCGGTGCTGGAGCTGCTCGACACCAGCATCGTCAACGTTGCCATTCCCCACATGATGGGGAACCTCGGCGCGACGCTCGATCAGATCGCCTGGGTATCCACCGGATACATCGTCGCCAACGTGATCGTGCTGCCGATTACCGGATGGCTGTCGGCCTACTTCGGGCGGCGAAGCTATTTCGCCGGCTCGATCGCCCTCTTCACCTTAGCATCGTTCATGTGCGGCAACGCGGGCTCGCTCGGCGCGCTCGTCTTCTGGCGAATCATCCAGGGGTTGGGCGGCGGTGCGCTGCTGTCCACATCGCAGGCGATTCTGTACGAAGAGTTCCCGCGCGAAGAGTATGGGACGGCGATGGCAATCTTCGGCGTCGGCGTCATGGTCGGACCGACGCTCGGCCCGACGGTCGGCGGCTGGATCACGGACACGTATGGGTGGCCGTGGATCTTCTACATCAACATCCCGTTCGGCATGCTGGCGCTGGCGCTCACCCTGTCGTTCATCAACGACTCCCTCCACCAGGAGCGGGCGGACCGCATCGACTGGCTGGGCCTGGCGCTACTGGCCATCGGAGTCGGTTCGCTCCAGATCATGCTCGAGCGTGGGGAGCGGCTCGATTGGTGGGCCTCCGGCCAGATACGGCTGCTCGCGATCGCGAGCGTCGTTTCTATCATCACGTTCATCTGGCACGAGCTGCGAACCGAACATCCGGTGGTGGATCTCAGCATCCTGAAGAGCCGCCAGCTCGCGGTCGGCGTTCTATTCGGACTCGTGCTGGGGGTCTGCCTCTACGCGACGGTGTTCGTGCTGCCGGTGTACCTGCAGAACATTCGGAACTTCACGGCCAATCAAACCGGTCTTGTGATCCTTCCGGGCGCGCTCGCCAGCGCGTTTACGATGGGGTTCATGGGCCGGCTGCAGGGAAAGTTCGACGGTCGCCTGTCAATCGCGGCAGGGATCGGGATCTTTGCGCTCTCGATGTGGAAACATGCGCACTTCACGACCGAGAGCGGGATGCATGACTTCTTCTGGCCTCTGATCTTCCGTGGCGTGGGACTCGGATTGATATTCGTGCCCCTCACCAATCTCGCGCTGGCCGATCTTCCGATGTCGCGAATTCCGAACGGCACCGGCCTCTTCAATCTGATGCGGCAGCTGGGCGGCAGCGTTGGCATCGCGCTCTCGGCGACGCTGCTGCAACGGTTCACCGCGATTCATCGGGCTGACCTCGCCGCCAATGTGACGCAGTACAGCGAGGCCACGCGCGAGCGGATCGCCGCGATCACGCAAACCTTGATTGGACGGGGGGAGTTGCCGGCTCTGGCGCAGACCAAAGCGATCGGATTTGTAAACGGGATCGTTACCAGGCAGGCGATGATGCTCTCCTTCGATCAATTGTTCCTGCTGTTTGGGGCCGCGTTCGTGCTGTCGCTCCCGTTACTGCTGCTAATGCATCGCAGCCGCGGCCCCGCGGCTGCCGGCGCCGGGGGGGCACATTGAGTAAGCTCGACATCGGCGCCGGCGCGCCAGACTTCACGCTTCTCAACCAGCACGGCGTACCGGTGCAGCTGCGAGAGCTGCTCGGCACGAAGAACGTCGTCCTGTACTTCTATCCCAAGGACGCGAGCCCGCGCTGCACGACCGAGGCGCGTGCCTTTCGAGACGCGTATAAGAGTTTTGCAGCCGCCGATACGGTCGTGGTGGGGATAAGCTCGGATTCGGTGCGCTCGCATCAACGGTTTGCAATGCAGGAAGACTTGCCGTTTCTGCTGCTCAGCGATCCCAGGAGTGACGTGCGTGAGCTATACGGCGTCGGGCGGATGCTCGGGATCGTGCCCGAGCGGGTCACCTACGTGATCGATCGGAATGGCATCGTGCGACATGTGTACGCCGCCCAGCTCGCGGCAGCACGTCACGTGAGTGAGGCACGGCACGCCGTGGAAGGGCTTAGCGCTCCATGACCAGACTACAAATGGCGGCCCGGCTCGGCATCGTCGGCGGGATCTGGACGTTGCTGCACATCTACGTCGGTGCGCACGTGCTCGGCCCCGCCCCAATCACGGGCGTGCCGCGCGTGCTTGCCTGGGGCGCGGTGCTACTCGTGGCATGGCTGCCGCTGATTGCGCTGATCACGGCCCGTCGCACGGCAGGCCAAGGGAATGGCCGCGGGCTCACCATTCGCATGCTCGACTGGGCTGCGTACACGGCGATGGGGCTGTCGTCGCTGCTGATCGTGTCCTTCTTTGCGACCGATCTCCTCCGGCTCCGAGCCACCGCGACGGTGGTTCTGGTGGTTGTCGGGGCGGCGGCGTTCCTCACGCTCGTCGGCATGATACTCGCGCGACGGCCTCTCGTCGTTCGCGTGACTGTCCCGATCGCTGATCTTCCCAGCGACCTCGCCGGCTTTCGGATTCTGCAGCTCAGTGACCTGCACATTGGACCCACGATCCGGCGTCCATTCGTGGACGCCGTCGTCGACAGGGCGAACGCGCTGCGGCCGGATCTCGTCGCCGTGACCGGGGACGTCGCTGACGGCCTGGTTCCCGAGCTGCGCGAGCATGTAGCGCCGCTCGGGCGGCTGCGGGCGCCGCACGGGGCGTACTTCGTGACAGGCAACCACGAGTACTACTGGGACGTGCGTGGCTGGACCCGCGAGCTCGAGCGCCTGGGTATCGCGGTGCTTTCGAACGAGCATCGCATCGTGGAGCGGGGAACGGGCCGCTTGCTGCTGGCTGGCGTCACCGATCTGTCGGCCGCCTCCGATCCCGCGGCTGCTGTGGCCGGCGCCCCGCCGAGCGATGTGCGCGTGCTGTTGGCGCACCAGCCGCGCAGTGCGTTTGCCGCCCAGGCAGCGGGCTACGACCTGCAGCTGTCCGGACATACCCACGGCGGCCAGTACTTCCCCTTCAATCTTCTCGTGCGGCTGTTCCAGCCGTTCGTCGCCGGACTGCACCGCCTCGAGTCGATGTGGTTGTACGTGAGTCGGGGAACGGGTTACTGGGGACCGCCGCTGCGGCTCGGCGCACCGGCCGAAATCACGCTGTTGGAGCTCGTCCCGGCCTAAACCACCGTCATTGCGCCACGGCCATCGCCGCGGTCACAAAGAGGGCGCGCACGATTCCCAGCGCGCCCTTTTCGTTTTCATACCACTCGGTCGGCAGATGCGCATCACCCGCGCGACCGCCCGCACCCAGCGCAACCGCGGGGACGCCGAGGGCGATGGGGATATTGGCGTCGGTGGAGGCGCAGGCGAGCTGATGATCGTGCCCGACGGCGCGCGTCGCGGCTACCGCCGTCTGCACGAGTGGGTGCGTGCGCGGCGTCAGCCCGGAAGGGCGGTCGCCGACGCGGCGCACATCGAGCTTTAGCGGAGGCGTGGTGGGTGCGCGGTGGCGATTCTCGTCTTCCAGCGCCTGCTCGAAATAGTCGTGCGCGGTCGCATCGAGCCGATGGAGGATACGCGGATCTTCGCTGCGCAAATCCACATCGAACCAGGCGGTTTGCGGAATCGAGTTCAGGCTGGTGCCGCCACCAAGGCGCACAACCGCGCAGGTACTGCGCGGTGAGCTCTGCGTGGGCAGATCCGCCAGCATTGTGGTTGCACGACCCACGGCGTTGGCGGGATTCGCGACGCCGAAGGCCGCCCAGGAATGCCCACCGGGACCGTGGTACGTCACGCGATAGCGCCGCGCTCCGAGCGCGCGGTGCACGATACGCTCCAGGCCCGCGCCATCGAGCGCGATGAACGCGTGCGGACGAATTGATTGGCCCCCCCCGTCCAGGAGGTGCCGCACGCCGCGAAGATCGCCAGATCCCTCCTCGCCGACCGTCGCGGCGAAGAGAATGGGACGTGCGGTCGTCACGCGCGCGCGTGCCAGCGACTCGCCGACTGCCACGAGCGCCGCCAGACCGCGCGCATTGTCGGAGATTCCGGGTCCCTGCAGGCGAGGGCCGCGGCGCGAGACCGAGACGTCGAGCTCTGGTCCGAAGACGGTGTCGAGATGCGCGCTCAAGACGACACACCCGTCGCCCTTGGTGCTTCCGGCCTCGCCGTACCAGCCCCTGACGTTGCCAACCGAGTCGATCTTCACTTCCTGCAATCCGACGTCATCGAACAGTTGGGCGACGCGCGCTCCACGCGCGGCTTCGGCACCTGTGGGCGCGGGTATCGCGGACAACGTCGCTTGACGGGTGAGCGTAACTTCATCGAAGCGCTCGATGTGAGTGCGCGCGGCGCGCACGCGTTCGTTCGCGAGCAGGGTATCAATGTCGTCCGGCATCGACAGCAAAGTACGGTTGTGCGGGGCCGTCGTGCAACGGCGCAGCGTACGCTTGACCTGGACTAGGGGGGGCGCGACACTAAACGCATGGAAGAGCGGCAGCTGATCTACGATTGGAATAGCGAGTCGGCCAATGGGAGGGGGAGGGGCGGCTTTGATTGGTCGCGCGTCCGCGTCGATCTCAACGACGAGACACTGCGCGACGGGCTCCAATCGCCCTCCGTGACCGATCCGTCGCTCGACGTCAAAAAGCGGCTCCTGCACCTCATGGCTGATCTGGGCATCGTCGCGGCCGACATTGGCCTTCCCGGCGCCGGCCCTCGCGTCGTCGACCAGGTGCGCGCTTTGGCGACGGAAATCCGCGATCACAGGCTGCCGATTATGCCGAACTGCGCGGCCCGGACCGTGGTCGCCGATGTGGAGCCCATTGTCCGCGTGGTGGACGAGTTGGGAATCAAGATCGAGGCCGCCACGTTCATTGGGTCTTCACCGATCCGGCAGTACGCCGAAGACTGGACGCTCGATCACATTCTCAGGGCCTCGGAAGAGGCCGTCACGTACGCCGTCTCGCATGGCCTGCCGGTCATGTACGTAACCGAGGACACGACGCGCGCGCGTCCTGAAACACTCAAAGCGTTATACGGTGCCGCGATTGCGTGCGGGGCGGGGCGGATCTGTCTGGCGGACACGGTCGGGCATGCAACGCCCGATGGTGTAAAGGCGCTCGTCAAGTTTGTGAAGGACGAGATCGTAGGGAAAAAACCGGTAAAGATTGATTGGCACGGCCATCGCGATCGCGGCATGGGGTTGATCAACTGTCTCGCCGCGATCGAAGCGGGCGTGGATCGGGTGCACGCGACGGCGCTGGGTGTCGGTGAGCGGGTCGGCAACGCCGAGATGGACCTACTGCTCGTGAACCTCAAGCTCCTGGGCGCCCATCGCCACGACATCCGCCGGCTGCCCGAGTACTGCCAGTTGGTCGCCGATGCGGTCGGCGTGCCAATTCCGGTGAACTATCCCGTGGTGGGCACCGACGCGTTCCGCACGGGCACCGGCGTCCACGCCGCGGCGATCATCAAAGCCAAGAAAAAGGGCCACAACTGGCTTGCGGACCGCGTATACAGCTCGGTGCCCGCCGAGGAATTCGGCTTCGAGCAGCGCATCGAGATCTCGCCGGTATCCGGCCTCTCCAACGTGAAGTATTGGCTGGAGCACCACGGCTACGATCCGGAAGACGCGGCTGCGTGTCAGAGGCTGTTCGAAGCCGCGAAGCGAACCGACCGCGTGCTCTCCGACCAAGAGTGCCATCGGCTGCTAAAGAAATGAGCCTCCGGGATATCGAGCAGTCGTATTTCGACTTGTACTGGCACATGGATCCCGTGTCCGCCACACAGGCGGGTGTGCCCGGTCACGACGACCGTTACGGGCGATTCAGTCCCGCTGCGCTCGCGCCGCATCTCGCCGCCCTGAAGTCGATCGCGTCCGCGCTCGAGGAAGCGACCACCGACGACCTCGACCAGGAGATCGATCGTACCGCGCTGCTGAACGAGATTCGGGTGACGCTGCGCCGCTTCGAGAAGCTCAAGCCGCAGGCGAAGAATCCCGAATTCTGGCTCTCCCACCTGCTTGGCGGCTTGCATCACCTGCTGCTCTCGGCGGATCGCACGCCCGCTGAAAAGGCCGCGGCGGCGATCGGCCGGCTCGAGGACATCCCGGCGTTTCTCGACGACCTGCGCGCCACGCTCGAAGAGCCGGTGCGGGTGTTCGTGGAGACCGCCGTGCGCATGACCGAAGGCGGTCGTCTATTGGTACGCGAGCTCGCGGCTGCACTGGGCGCTCAGGCGCCGATGCATGCCGCCCGCCTCAACACCGCGGCGGAGCAGGCCGGCATCGCGCTCACCAAGTTCGATGCCGACCTGTCGCGCTGGCTCGAGCTGGGGACGGAGGAGTACGCCATCGGGGAGGAGGCGTTCAACTTCTTACTCCACTATCAGCATGCCTTGAAGGACACGGCGCCTGAACTATGGCGCTACGGCCTGCGGCTCAAGGAAGAGATCGAAACCGATCTCGTGCGGCTCGCGAAGCGCCTCGACGGCGACGGTCGTCCGTGGCCGGAACTGGTCGACAAGCTGCGGGGCGATCATCCCAACCCCAGCGAGCTCGTGAAAGCGTACTCGCAGGAGATGGCGCGCGCCCGCGATTTCGTCGCAGAGCGGAAGCTCGCGCCCATTCCCAAGGCACCCCTCGGCGTGATCCCAACGCCTGCCTTCATGCGGCCCGTGATTCCGTACGCGGCATACGATAGCCCCGGCGCATACAGTCGCGACCGTACCGGATGGTTCTATGTGACGGTGCCGGACTCACGACTGCCCGCCGATCAACAGGAGCGGATTCTGCGCGACCACTGCCGCTACGAGCTGGCCGCAACCGCCCTGCACGAGGGCTACCCCGGGCATCACCTCCAGCTTGTCATCGCGAAGGAGCAGCCTTCGCACGTGCGCAAGAATCTGTGGACGCCGCTCACCGTCGAGGGTTGGGCGCTCTACTGCGAAGACATGATGGGCGAGGAAGGCTTCTACGCGTCGGACGAGGAGTTGTTCTTCCAACGCGTGCACCTGTTGTGGCGCGCGATGCGCATTTTGCTCGACGTCGGCCTGCACACACGTGGCATGACGCGCGACCAGGCCGTGAACCAGATGGTGAGCGAGCTACACGTGGAGCGCGGCAACGCGGAAGCGGAAGTGCGGCGCTACTGCGCCTGGCCGGCGTACCAGTTGTGCTATGCGGTTGGCCGTCGCGAGCTGCTACGCCTGCGCGATGACTTCAAGAAGGCTCGGGGCTCCAAATTCTCGTTGCGTGCGTTTCACGACGCGGTGCTGCCATACGGCGGGCTTCCGGTCACCCTGATTCGCTGGGGACTCGGCCTGGGTGAGTGAGTCGAATGGTGGCGGGGGGGGCCTGCCCCGGCAGGTCAAGCTGTTCGGTGCCGTTTCTCTCCTCAACGACTTCGCGAGCGAAATGGTGTACCCGCTCCTCCCGGCGTTCGTCACCGGCGTGCTGGGCGGGGGTGCGTTGGCGTTGGGCGCGCTCGATGGTGCGGCCGACGCGGCGGCCGCGCTCGTAAAACTGCTCGCGGGACGACTCGCCGACCGGCCGGAGCGCCGCGGCCCGCTGATTGTAGGCGGGTATTTTCTCGCGGCGATCGTGCGGCCCATCATCGCGATCACCGCGGCCGCGTGGCAGGTCATCGGGTTGCGCGTCGTGGATCGGCTCGGGAAGGGACTGCGTACGCCGCCGCGCGATGCGCTGATCGCCGATGTCACACCGGCGCCGCTCGTTGGCCGCGCATTCGGACTGCAGCGCGGGCTCGACCATGTCGGAGCGGTGATTGGTCCGCTCGTGGCTTGGGCGTTGCTGACACGGCACGCTGACGTGAGGACCGTGATCCTGGCGAGCTTCGTGCCCGGCGTGTTGGTCGTGATGCTGGCGGCGTGGGCTGTAAAGGGCGGCAACGGGCGGCAACGGGCGGCACGGCCGTTGCCGCCTTCTGCCGCCCCTGCCGCCCATGTTCCGCCCGCAGTCATCGCCATTTCCGCCTTCTATCTCCTCCGCATGCCCGATACGCTGATCATTCTCCAATCGCAGCGTCTCGGGATCGCTATCGCGCTGGTGCCGCTGTTGTGGGCGGCGGTGCACGTGGTGAGGTCTTCGACGAGCTTCCTGGGCGGCGCGCTCTCTGATCGCATCGGACCGTCGCGGACGATGTGGATCGGCTGGCTGAGCTACGTCGCGCTCGCGACCGGAATGGCGTTGGCGCGAGGGCCGCTCGCGGCCTGGTTGCTGTTCCTTGCGCTCGGCGTCGTCGCTGGGCTGACCGAGAGTCCCGAGCTGGCGCTGGTGTCAGCCGTGGCGGGAGGGGGGCGGGCAGGTGCAGGCCATCGCGGCAGCTCGTTCGGTGTTTTTCACGCGCTGACGGGAGTCGCAGCGCTGGCCGGGGGACTGTTGCTGGGCGTCATCTTCCAGCAGGCGAGTGGAGCGACGGCGTTCTACGTAAGTGCCGCTGGGTCTTTAGTTTTGGTGATCCTCTGGCCTTTCTGGACCCGCTTGCATAGGGTTCCCCCGCCATGAGCGCCCCTGCCAGTCTTTGACTCCGACCCAATCACCTCACGCTCCCGCAGCCCGGCAGGGTGGCAAGTATCTCGCCCGGCTGTCGCTGCTCGCCCTCGGGGTCGTCTACGGCGACATCGGGACGAGCCCGTTGTACGCGATGCGAGAGGCGTTCCACGGGCAACACGGCATTCCCGTCACCGCGGGGAATGTCTTCGGCGTGCTCTCGCTGATCTTCTGGTCATTGATTCTGATCGTCACGGTGAAGTATCACGTCGTCATCATCCGTGCGGACAACAAGGGCGAAGGCGGCGTGCTCGCGCTGATGGCGCTGGTGAACGGCAGCCGGGTCGCCCGCGGGTTGTCGCCGCGCCGCATCATGATCGTGCTGGGCATCTTCGGAGCGGCGCTGCTGTATGCCGATGGCGCGCTCACGCCGGCGATCTCCGTGTTGTCGGCGGTCGAGGGGCTCGAGATCGCCGCCCCGGCCCTGCAACATTGGGTCATCTGGATTACGCTCGTCATCCTGGTCGGCCTGTTCATGTTCCAGAGCCGTGGCACCGCGCGTGTGGGAGCTGTCTTCGGTCCCGTCATGCTGATCTGGTTCCTGGTGATCGCGGTCCTGGGACTCAACAGCATCTTGCGCCACCCCGCGGTCGTCGGCGCGGTGCTGCCATCACACGCCATCCGCTTTTTCGCGGAAGATCCGAGCCGCGGCTTGATCGTTCTGGGCGCCGTCTTTCTGGCGGTCACCGGCGGAGAGGCGTTGTACGCCGACCTCGGCCATTTCGGTCATTCAGCAATTCAGCTCGCGTGGTTCACGATCCCCCTGCCTGCGCTGCTGTTGAACTACTTCGGACAGGGCGCGCTGTTGTTGACGCAGCCAGAGGCGGCCGCCAATCCATTTTACCTGCTCGCGCCCGCCAAGGCGTTGTACGCGCTCATTCCCCTGGCGACGGCGGCGACCATCATCGCCTCGCAAGCGATCATCTCGGGCGCATTTTCGCTGACGCGCCAGGCCGTGCAGCTCGGTTACATCCCGCGTTTGCAAATCGAGCACACGTCGTCGCGTGAGATCGGTCAGATCTACGTTCCGTCGGTCAACTGGCTGCTGATGCTGCTGACGATTGCGCTGGTACTCGGCTTCCAGACGTCGAGCAACCTGGCGGGCGCGTACGGTGTGGCGCTTTCAACCCTGATGGCGCTCACGACGGTCATGTTCTACGTGATGAGCCGCGAGGTGTGGGGCTGGAGCCTGCCAAAGGCGGCCGCCGTCTCGGGCACCTTCCTCGTGGTCGATCTCACGTTCCTCGTGGCAAACGCACTCAAGATCTGGCACGGCGGTTGGGTGCCGCTCGCGATCGCGATCGTTCTCTACTTCGTGATGAGCACCTGGAAGCGGGGGCGCGAGATCCTATCGAAGCGCATGATGGAGAAGACGGTTCCGCTCAAGCTGCTGCTCGCCGATCTTGCCGCCGAGCCCCCGATCCGCGTTCCGGGGACGGCGGTGTTCATGTCCGGCAGCACTGATGGAACGCCGCCGGCGATGGTGCACAACCTGGCGCACAACAAAGTCCTGCACGAAAAGGTCGTGTTTCTCACGGTAATGACCGAGGACATGCCGCACGTCGGTTCTGAGCATCGGGTGACCGTGAAGCGCAGCGGCAAGGGATTCCACAACGTTGTTGCCCGCTATGGCTTCATGCAGGATCCCGATATCAACGAGATCCTGGCCGCCTGCAAGGCGAATCATCTCGATATTCCGCTGGAGGGGACGACGTTTTTCCTGGGCCGGGAAACGCTGATCGCGTCCGATCGGCCGGGAATGGCGATGTGGCGTGAGCATTTGTTTTCGTTCATGTCGCGCAACGCCATGCGCGCGACCGCGTTCTTCAAAATTCCGCCGAATCAAGTCTTCGAGGTTGGGGCACAGGTCGAGCTGTAGCGCGGCGACCGTCTTCTTAACACGTTCTTGATAGCGCGGTCGCGGTATCTCTTCACCGAGCCCGGAGTAGGCTACCGATTGCACGTGGAATGAGAAGACCACCGAGGAGACGGGTCAATGCGACTCCGTTGAGAACTTCGCTAATCTCCCGCAACCGACGCCGTCGGCACAAACGGCGCTTCATGCACGACCGCCGGCTTGCGGCGCGACAGCACCAGCCACCATTCCCTGGCCGACGTGAACACCAACATCGCCACGACCATCATGAAGAACAGCGCGACTGCGGCGTTCAAGCGGTCGTTGAAGATGAGCCGGGGGGCATTGGGTATCGCGGAGCCGGCAAGTGTGGCGGCGTGTGCCAGAAAGCCGAGCTTGGGATCGGCGGAGAAGACTTTTTGATATCCGGCGGTCATCGTTACGACAATCAGCCAAACCAGCGGTCCCAGCGTCACCCAGAGGTAGCGCTGCCGTCCCATCTTGATCAGGATCGTCGTCGCGACGCACAGCGCGACGGCCGCGAGCAGCTGATTCGATATTCCGAACAGTGGCCAGAGCGAGTTGATCCCGCCCAGCGGATCCACGACCCCTTGATATAGGAAATAGCCCCACGCGGCGCACACCGCGCCGCTCGCGAGCAGCACACTCGGCAGCCAGGACGTCTGGCCGAAGCGCGGCCACACATGCCCGACGATCTCTTGGAGCATGAAGCGGCCGACGCGCGTCCCGGTGTCGATCGTGGTGAGGATGAACAGCGCCTCGAACATGATCGCGAAGTGATACCACAACGCCGTCAGCGTCCTCCCGCCCAGTGCCGCCGTGAGCCCCGAGAAGATGTGTGCCATTCCCACCGCGAGTGACGGAGCACCGCCGGTCCGCGCGATCAACGTCTGCTCACCCATCTGGGCCGCGAGCGCCTGCATGTAATCAGGCGTGACGATGAATCCCGCCTGATTGAGCACCGTCGACGCGCCAGCCAAAGCCTGGGGCGTCGTGTTCATGGCGAAGTAGACGCCCGGGTCGAGCGTGCAGGCGGCGATCATTGCCATGACGCCGACGAACGACTCCATCACCATGCCGCCGTAGCCGATCATGCGGGCATCCGTCTCGCGCGTGATCATCTTGGGCGTCGTCCCTGACGCGACGAGCGAATGGAAGCCGGAGATCGCGCCGCAGGCGATGGTGATGAAGGCGAAAGGGAACAGCTTGCCCGCGAACACCGGTCCTTCGCCCGCGGTCGCAAACGGCGTGAGCGCCGGCATGCGGAGCGGTGGCAGGATGATCAGGATCGCGACGGCCAGCACGAGCACCGTCGTGATCTTCAGGAACGTGGAGAGATAGTCGCGCGGGCACAGCAGCATCCAGACCGGCAGTACGGACGCGATGAACCCGTACGCGATCATCATCCAGGTGATCGACGTGCCGCTCTGGGTGAATGTCGCGGCGAGCGCTGGGTGGCTCGCGACGCTGCCGCCGGCGATGAGGGCGCCAATCAGTAACGCGGCACCAATCAGCGAGGCTTCACCCACTTTCCCCGGCCGCCACCGCTTCATCCAGGCGCCCATGAGCAGGGCGATGGGAATCGTACAGGCGATCGTAAAGAGTCCCCACGGCGACGACCGCAGCGCGTTCACCACAATGAGTGCGAGCACCGCGAGGAGGATGATCATGATCGCGAGGACCGCGATCATGGCCGTCACGCCTGTCGTCCTGTTCACTTCCTCCTTCGCCATCTGGCCGAGCGATTTGCCATCGCGGCGCAACGAGCAGAAGAGGATCGTGAAGTCCTGAACCGCCCCGCCGAGGACCACGCCGATCACGAGCCAGAGCGTGCCGGGGAGGAACCCGAATTGCGCGGCGAGGACGGGCCCGACGAGTGGGCCCGCGCCCGCGATAGCCGCGAAGTGATGGCCGAACAGCACCCAGCGGTTCGTCGGCACGAAGTCGTGGCCGTTGTTGAACCGCTCGGCGGGCGTCGCGCGCTGCGGGTCGAGACCAAAGACTTTGTCGGCGAGGAACTTCGAATAGAACCGGTAGGCGACGACGTAGGTACAGACGGCGGCGATCAACAGCCACGCGGCGTTGATCGTCTCACCGCGGACGAGGGCGAGCACCCCGAACGCGGCCGCGCCGAGCAGCGAAATCAGCGCCCAGATCACCACCGACACAGCGCGTAAGTTGTGGCGCTGCTTGCCCATGTTCAAGCTCGAACATAGGTTCGAACTCCTTGAGCCCCCCGCCCCCCCCAGCCTCTTCTGGCTCGTACCCCTGGTCGTCGAGCGGGCGCGAAGCGACGGCGCCTGCCGTTCAGGAACGACCCCAGCCGCAGCGAAGCCCCGAGTCGATCAAAGGACGAGTCGTCATCGTGACGGGCGGGGCGACCGGCCTCGGCCGGTCGGTCGCGCTCGAATTCGCGCAGAACGGTTGCGGCGTCGCTTTCAACTACGTCGAAATGCCGGGACGGGAGGTCGGCCCGCAGGCGCTGCTGACGGAGACCGCGATCAAGGCCTACGGCGTGCCCTGTTACTCGGCGCTCTGTGACGTGCGGGAGATGGAGCTAGTCGAACATTTCGTCAGCCAGGTCCGCAGTCATCTCGGCGGTGTGCACTATCTCGTCAACAATGCCGGCATCACCCACGACGGCGCTCTCTGGCGACTCACGCCGGAAGCGTGGTCCGAAGTCATGGATACCAACGTGAGCGGGGCCTTCCACTGCATACACGCCGTTGCCCCACACATGCGGGCGCAGCGGTTTGGAAAAATCGTGAATGTCGCGAGCCATCAGGCGTTCCGGCCTGGCTTCGGGATCGCGAATTATGCGGCGAGCAAGGCGGCACTCATCGGTCTCACGAAGGCCGCGGCCGTGGATCTTGGCTCGGCCGGTATCAATGTGAACGCCGTTGCTCCCGGATTCGTGAAGACCGAATTGCTGACCCAACTGCCGCGTGAAGTGTTGGAGCGCGCGGAGCATGAGTCGGTACTCGGTCGCGTGGCCGAGCCCGAAGACGTCTCTCGCGTCATCCTCTTTCTGTGCAGCGAAGCGGCGCGACACATCACCGGACAGGTGATTGTAGTGGACGGTGGACTCACGCTGGCTTAGATTGCCCGCGTGAATAACCCTTTAAAACACAAGTACTTCGTGCGTCGTGCGTCGTCCGTAGTCCTGCTCGGCGCCATGCTCGGTTGCGGCGGCACAAAGTCTTCCCAGCAGCCCGAACCTCAGCCGACAGCTCCGCTGCCCACTGCCGGCCTCGCCGGCCAACGCGTCGCCCTGCTACCCCTCGCGCTGGTTGGTGCGGAAGACACGCTCCACTGGGATGCCCTGATCGCCGAGCGGCGCAACACGCTCGATCGGAGCGACAGCATCATTGCGACGCTGCTGGCGGCGCGCGCGCCCGAAGTCACGTGGGTCGCTCCCGCCGAGTTGCGTCGCATCGCTCGGCGGGCACCGGGCATCGTGACGGATCCCGATCAGATGGGCACGCCGTTTCTGCGCGGTGAGCGGATTGTCGACGTCCCCGACCCGCTGCGCTACCAGCTGCGCACCTTGCTGGGATTGGTTGGGGGACGTTATGCGCTCGTTCCCGCGGGTCTTGTGTTTCGTAAGGCGCCCGCCGGCGCGTATGCCCATCCGCCGGCTCTTGCCGAGCTTTCCGTCGTGCTGATCGATACGCGAATAGGGAAGGTGGGTTGGCGAACCACGGCGCGCGGCGAGGGCGACGACGCCTGGACGGCTCTCACGCGCGCCGTGAAGAACCTGACGCCGGGCCTGCCTTGAGCAAACGCGAAGCCACGCTGATTCCGGGCGACGGCATAGGTCCAGAGATCACACAGGCGACGCTTTCGGCACTCGACGCGCTCGGCATGACGTTCGATTGGGACGAGCAGTACGGCGGCATGGCCGCGGTCGAAAACGCCGGCACTCCTCTTCCCAACGCGACACTCGATTCGATTCGCCGGACGCGGCTGTGTCTTAAGGGTCCGCTTACCACACCGGTCGGCGGTGGCTACCGGTCGGTGAACGTCGCGTTGCGGCAGGAGTTCGATCTCTACGCCAACGTGCGGCCGACCAAGACAATCGTGCCGGGTGGTCGCTACGAGCACGTCGATCTCGTCATCATTCGCGAGAACACCGAAGGACTGTACGTCGGCCTCGATCATACCTTCAAGATCGGCGGTGACCGGCGCGCCATGGCGCAGGCGATGTCGATCGTGACGCGCGAAGGCAGCGAGCGCATCGCGAAGTACGCCTTCGAGTATGCCAAGCTGCACGGACGCAAAAAAGTGACGATCGTACACAAGGCGAACATTCTGAAGGCGACGTCCGGATTGTTTCTCGAGGTCGCCAAACGCGTCGCCGAGCAGTATGCCGGTGTGATCGCGTCGGACGACAAGATCGTCGACAACACCGCGATGCAGCTCGTGATCAAACCCGAGCAGTTCGACGTCATCGTCACGACAAATCTGTTCGGCGACATTCTCTCGGACGAGGCGGCCGGCCTGATCGGTGGACTGGGACTCGCGCCGGGCGCCAACATCGGCACCCACGCCGCCATCTTCGAGCCGGTGCACGGCTCGGCGCCGGACATTGCAGGCAAGGGTATCGCGAATCCGTCGGCGCAGATGCTCGCGGCGGCGATGATGCTCGACCATGTCGGCGAGCTGGCGGCGGCCAGGCGCCTGCGGTGTGCGATCGAAGCGGCGATCGTCCAGGACAAAATTCGAACGCCGGATTTGGGGGGACTTGCTACTACGGCCGATTTCGCCCGTGCCGTGGTCCAGCGGATCAGGGCCTAGCCATCCGTGCGCGAAGTGCGGCGAGTTTACCGCCGGCATCGCGATCGGTGGCCTGTGTGCGAACTGCACCCGCCTGCTGGAGCGGCGGGCGAGCCGTCTCGCGCGCCTGGTCGCCATCGGCACGACCGCCGTGCTCGCGGTGTATGTCGCCTGGACACTGCCGGTGGAGCGGACCGCGCGGCTGGTTGGGGCGGCCAGTGTGCTCCTGTGGTACGTGTTTACGTTTCTCATAGTTAAACGGGTGGCGAGAGAATGGCTCAAGTGAGGGAGTGCGCGGTGCGCGGTGCGTGGTGCGCGGTAGTTGTGATCCTCGTCGGCACGTCGGCCGTCGCGGCGCAAACGTCGCTTTCTATCTATAGAGATGGCCGTGTCGTCGTGCGGCGGACGTTGCCGCAGGCGTTGCAGCAAGGGCGCAATGCACTGACGCTGCGACTCGAGGCGCTCGATCCTGCGACCTTGTTCTCGCCGGACACCGAAGTCTCGGTCAGCTCTGCGACGGTCCATTACGCTAGCTCAGCGAACGACGCGTTGGCGCGTGCCGTGGGGCAAACGCTGTCATTCGTGCGAAGCAAAGGCGATACCATTCGGGCGACTGTCATCAGAGTCGATCCGCCGCAATACAAACTGTCGGATGGACGATTGTTGCTCGGTTTACCTGGCGAACCGCTATTTCCCGCCGAGTTGGTGAGAAGTACTCCGGAGGCACAGCTGGTGCTCGACGCTGCGCGCGCCCGCCAGCGGACGGAGCTTGCGTACGTCGCGCAGGGCATGACGTGGGAAGCGCTCTACCAGGTGATTGTGACCGGTGGGCACGCAGCGGTATCGGGAACGGCAACGGTGACAACTCAGGGTTTGCGCGCCGACAGCGCCGAGGTACAGCTGGTCGCTGGCGCGATCCAGCGCGCTCGAAAAGGCAAACCAGAATTCTACCAGCGCGGAGCGATACGGCTCGAAGCCGTCACAGTAGCGGCACCCGAAGCGCCGTCGGAAGAAGCCGTAGGTGAGACGCACGTCTACCAGCTTCCCGGCCGTCTCTCGATCGAGCCCAATGTCCCAGTCGCGACCGCGCTCTTCCCCCGCAGTGCCGCGCCGGTTACGCAGGAGCTGATCGTTCCCGGCGTGCTTCCCTGGCGCGGTTGGCTCGGCCAGAACCCTGAACCGAACCGCGTCCCCGTCCAGGTGTGGTACACGATCAAGCGCGCACCGAAGACGCCGTTCGGTGACCGCCCGCTTCCTGCAGGGACGGTGCAGCTGTATCAGGCTGACTCGAGCGGCCGCGTACAGCTCATCGGCGAAGCGTCGAACGATCACACCGCGCCGGGACGGGATTTGCGCGTGCAGTCGGGTGACGCGTTCGACGTCACCGCCGAACGAGTCCAGACCGACTTCAATCAGGAGCAGCTTCCGGGTGTCCGGCGCGGGCTCCCGCCATCAGCGCGCGCGACTGCCGCCTATCGTGTGACGATAACAAACGCCAAGTCCGAGCTCGTGACCGTTGACGTGCGCGAGTCGCGGTTTGGCAACTGGAAAATCACTGAGAGCAGCCTGCCGCCCGAAAAACTGTCATCCACCGAGGTGCGTTTCCGCGTGCAGGTGCCGGCCAGTGGGCAGGCGACGTTGACCTACACCATTCAGGTCGAGTCGTGACGGTTCAGCTCGCGCACATCGGCGATATCCACTTCGGTGGACTCGCCGACATTCCGGTCGTCGAGGCGCTGGAGCGGATACTCCCCGATCTCCGGCCCGACGCCATCGTCATCGGCGGCGATCTGTCGCAGCGCGCGCGCCACG
>WNFA01003949.1_pt1 | contig 21225 bp, 17 predicted proteins | sample 5400481 | NCBI WGS metagenome assembly WNFA01 (sample SAMN13153340, study PRJNA577476) | soil metagenome | isolation source: 120 cm saprolite under Douglas fir tree site 2 hole 1 replicate 2 | place: USA:California | collected 2015-04-18
GCAACTGACCCCTCCAGACTTCGTCGAGGTGCTCGATTTCTGGTTCGGTGCGCCGGGATCGCGCGAGCGCGGCCGGCCGCGCAAACTGTGGTTCCAGAAGTCGGAACCTTTTGACGCGGAAGTCCGCCGCCGCTTTCTCGCTACCTGGGAGCGTACTGCGCGCGGCGAGTGCGAATGCTGGCAGGCGACCCCGCTCGCATCGCTCGCGCTGATCGTCGTGCTCGACCAGTTTCCGCGCAACATGTTCCGCGGCACGGCGCGCTCGTTCGCGAGCGATTCACTGGCGATCGCCGCGGCGAGGGAAACGATCGCCCGGGGGTTCGACCTCCTGCTTTCACCCGTCGAGCGCCTCTTTGTCTATCTGCCCTTCGAGCACGCGGAGGATCTCGCCGCACAACGCCGTTCTCTCGCTTTATGCCATGCGCGCGATCCGGAAGATATGCAATACGCGAAGCGGCACTACGAGATCATCGCGCGCTTCGGCCGTTTTCCCCACCGTAACGCGATTCTCGGCCGACAATCCACCGCCGAGGAATCCGAATTTCTGAAGCAGCCCGGGTCTTCGTTCTAACCGGAAAGGGGCTTCATTTGAAGATAACGCTCCGCCCAGGCGGCGAGGACGTGACCGGCGTAGAGCGCGTCCTCGCGCTCGGAAAGGAGATGGTCGGCGGGATCGAGGGAAACGAAGCTCTTCGGATGCTTCGCGGCCAGGAATATTTTCGTGGCGTTGTCGATGTCGACGATGGTGTCGCGCGGCGAATGCATCACCATGAGCGCTTTTCCCATCCGGGCGACGATCTCGCCGAGCCTCTGTCCCTGGATGTCGTCCAGGAACTGTTTTTTGATCAGGAACGCGCGTCCGCCGATTTCGACCTGCGCTTCGCCTTCGCGCTCGATGGCTTGCGTCGAGCTCCCGATCAGGCCGAGCAGGTGTTTGGGATCGAAAGGCGAGCCGACCGTGGCCACGGCAGTGCATTCGGGAATGTCAGGCGCGGCGGCCAGCACCGCGGTCCCGCCGAGGCTGTGGCCGATCAGGATCGCCGGCGCGCGATAGTGCTTGCGCAGATGACCGGCTGCGGCCACGAGGTCTCCGACGTTCGAGGAGAAATTCGTGTTGGCAAACTCGCCCTCGCTTCCTCCGAGCCCGGTGAAGTCGAAACGCAGAACCGCCACGCCGCGCTCCGCCAGGGCGGCGCTGATAAGGGTCGCCGCCTTGGATTCCTTCGAGCAGGTGAAGCAGTGGGCGAACAACGCGTAAGCGAGCGGAGGTTCCGCGGGCGCGTCCAGTCGCGCGGAAAGCAGGGCGCCGGATGCGCCGGGAAACCTGATCGCCTGAGTGTTGGGTGCCACGGCCGCTCCTCCATGGAGAAATGCCCTCCGAGTGTTGCACAAGGTGCGGTGGGGACGCCAGCGCCCGCGCCGCGAGATAATTGGCGCCATGTCCTCGCATGCGCATGAAATCGATTCGCCCTCGCCCTGGGTGCGTCGCTGGGCTCACTTGATCCGGCCCGGCGGGCGCGTTCTCGACGTCGCCTGCGGCCACGGCCGGCATTTGCGCTATCTGAGCTCGCTGGGTTTCGCTGTCGTCGGCGTCGATCGCGACGAGGCGGCGCTCGCTGCGCTCAGTGGGATCGGCGGAACGCAGATTCTCATTGCGGACATCGAGGCGGGGCCCTGGCCCTTTGCACCCGGAGAATTCGACGGCGTGGTCGTGACCAACTATCTGCATCGACCGCTCTTTCCGGATCTGGTCGGTGCATTGCGTTCGGGCGGCGTGCTGATCTACGAAACTTTCGCCTTGGGCAACGAGCGCTATGGCCGCCCGGGCAACCCCGATTTTCTTTTGCGACCCAACGAGTTGCTCTCCCGCGTGGAACCCTTGAACGCGATCGCGTTCGAACAGGGATTCGTCACCGCGCCCAAGGCTGCCGTGATCCAGCGTGTCTGTGCCGTGCGGGACGAAAAATCCATTCCGCCGCTCGATGCGCACTAGGGCGTGCGCCTTCTGAGGGGTGTTTGCGTTAAAATGGTGCACCTGTATTCAGGAGGCGAAGCAAAATGCTGACCGGATCCATCGTCGCCATTGTCACGCCCATGCAGGACGACGGGCGGCTCGACTACCCGCGCTTCAAGGCGCTCATCGATTTCCACATCGAGCAGGGGACCGATGGCATCGTCGTGGTCGGCACCACCGGCGAGTCGCCGACGGTCGATTTCGACGAGCACAAGGAACTGATCCGCGTCGCGGTGGCGCACGCGCACGGCCGCATTCCCATCGTCGCCGGCACCGGCGGCAACTCCACCGCGGAGGCGATCGAGCTCGCCGAGTCGGCGAAAAACGCAGGGGCGGATGCGAGCCTCTCTGTCGTACCGTATTACAACAAGCCCACGCAGGAAGGGCTGTACCGGCACTTCCGCGCCATCGCCGAGGCGGTGGAAATTCCGCTGATCCTGTACAACGTACCGGGACGCACCGCCGCCGATCTCGCCAACGAGACCACGTTGCGCCTCGCGCAGATTCCGAACATCATCGGCATCAAGGATGCGACCGCCAGCGTCGAACGCGGGTCCGAGCTGCTGCGCCGCGCGCCCAAGGATTTCGCGATATACAGCGGCGACGATGCTTCCGGGATGGCGCTTATGCTGCTGGGCTTCAAAGGCATCATCTCGGTCACCGCCAACGTCGCGCCGCGGTTGATGCACGAGATGTGCGCAGCCGCGCTCTCGGGCGAGCTGAACAAGGCGCGCGAAGCGAACTTCAAGCTGCTCGGTCTGCACACGAAGCTTTTCGTCGAGGCCAATCCGATCCCGGTGAAATGGGCGGTGGCGCAGCTCGGGCTGATCGGGACGGGCATCCGCCTGCCGCTGACGTCGCTTTCGCAACAATTCCACGATATCGTCAGGGAGGCCATGCGACAGGCCGGCGCGACGCCGACAAGCGGCCTGCGCGTCGTCGAAGGAAAGGCGGGATGACCCAAACCGGTCGCGCCGCCGTCGCGGCAGCGCTCGCGTTGACGCTCGCAGGGTGCGGCACGCTGTTCGATTCCGCGAAGGTCGAGTACAAGTCCGAGAGAAAGCTCCCGCCGCTCGAAATTCCGCCCGACTTGACCACGCCGGCTCGTGACGACCGCTATCAGATTCCCGAAGGGAACCCGACCGGAGCGACGACTCTTTCAGCCTACAACGCCGAGCGCAGCGGCGTGGCGCGCCCCGGACCGAGCGCGATCCTTCCTGAGATCGACAAGGTGCGGCTCGATCGATCCGGCAGCGAGCGCTGGCTGGTCGTGTCGGAGCCGCCCGAGAAGGTCTGGCCCATCGTCAAGGATTTCTGGCAGGAGCTCGGGTTCCTGATAAAGACCGAGGTTCCCGAAGCCGGGGTCATGGAGACCGACTGGAACGAAAACCGCGCGAAGATCAAACAGGATCCAATCCGAAACCTGATCGGCGGTGTTCTCGACGGAGCTTACTCCACCGGCGAGCGCGACAAATTCCGCACTCGCCTGGAGCGCGGCGCGCAGCCCAACACCACCGAGATCTACATCACCCATCGGGGCGTGACCGAGGTCTATGTCAACCAGTACCGCGACAGCACGGTGTGGCAGCCGCGGCCCCCGGACCCGAGCCTGGAGGCGGAGTTTCTGCGCCGGCTGATGGTGCGCTTCGGGGCGGAGGACGCGCGCGCGCGAGCGCAGCTCGCGGTAGGCAAAGACGATGGACGGGCGAAGATCGTACCGGCTGAAAGCGGGGTGGGCAGGCTCGAGCTCTCCGAGCCGTTCGACCGGGCCTGGAGGCGCGTGGGACTGGTGCTCGATCGCGTGGGCTTCACCGTCGAAGACCGCGACCGCTCGAAGGGTTTCTACTTCGTGCGCTACGTCGATCCGGAGGCGGATGCGCTCGACAAGAAGAACGACAGTTTTCTCGCCAAGCTGATGTTCTGGCGCTCGGCGCCCGATCCCAAGGCCGAGCAGTATCGCGTGTTCGTGAAGGACCGCAACGATTCGAGCGAAGTGCAGGTTCTCAACAAGGAAGGCAACCCGGATTCCTCCGATACGGCGCGCAGGATTCTCTCCCTGCTGCAACAACAACTCAAATAGTCCTCAGCGGCTTCGTGCGCTTCGCTCGGCGGAAATTAGGAACCAAGCGTGCGCTTCGCTTCGCTTGACAGAATTTAGGAACCAAGCGTGCGCTTCGCTTCGCTTGGTAGTGGCAGCCTAGGCAACGCGCTCGTCGTGGAAGTCGGCCGGACGCGCCTTATGCTCGACTGCGGGTTTTCGCTGCGCGAAACCGTGACGCGCCTGGCTCGTGTCGGTCTGGCGCCTTCCGATGTCTCCGGAATAATCGTCACGCACGAGCACGCCGATCACGGCGAAGGTGTATTTCCGTTGGCGCGCCGCTTCGGCATCCCGGTGTGGCTGACGCACGGTACGCTCGCCGCCCTGCGCGAAACGCCCGCCGATGCCGACGAGGAGTGCTCGTTCAACCTGATCGATTCGCAACGCGGCTTCTCGGTCGGCGACCTGCTGGTGCAGCCGTTTACGGTGCCGCACGATGCGCGCGAGCCGGTGCAGTACGTGCTCTCCGACGGCGCGAGCCGGCTGGGCGTCCTGACCGACACGGGCTGCTCGACGGCGCATATCAAATCGAATTTGTCCGGCTGCGACGCGTTGGTGCTCGAGTGCAACTACGATTCCGATATGTTGACGTGCGGGCCTTATCCGGCCGCGCTGAAGGCGCGCATCGCAAGCCGCCTCGGGCATCTGGACAATCGAACTTCGGGGGAGATACTCGCGGCGCTCGATCGCAGCCGGCTCAGGCACGTGATCGCCGCGCACCTCTCGCAGACGAACAACACCCCGGATCTGGCTCGAGCCGCTCTGGCGGAGGTACTGCACTGCGAGCCTCGATGGATATCGGTGGCGACCCAGGAAGACGGATTCGACTGGCGGGATCTGTAGATCCTACAACCCGGTGGTGATCGCGGACACCCCCGGGAGCGACGATTCCCAGATCTCGTCGAATCGCTCGCGCATCGGCTGGCACTCCTTGGGATCATTGAGCACGAGCACTCCGCGCGGCTGCGTCCTCACCGGCCGGCGCACCAGATGGTCGCCGTCGGCGAGCACGAAGCAGTCCTGAACCTTGGCCGCGTCTCCGTGCGTCTGGAAAATGAGGATGGCGGACGTATAACTCCCCAGCAAGGCGATCAATCGCGGGCAATGCTTCGTGACGTGCCCGACGTCGTGAAGCGCGATGTAGATGCGGTGCGTGCGGCTTCCCCGAAGGAAGCGCGTGAGCGTCTGGACGCGGCTCGCCGAGTTCATTTCCAGCTCGGAGAGGTCCGGATCGAAGATGCGCAGTTCCCGCCGCGCGAGGCCGAGAAGCCTCTCGAAGGCTTCCGGATAGTCGCTTCTTGTCTGGAGCAGAATCCGCTCGGGTACCGCCTCGGCCGACGGATCACTCATGGTGCTCTCCGATGCGAAGCCAGCCGGCGAGGTACCAATCGTATAACAGCCGAAGGAGCGGGCGCGGCAGGCGCATCCCCGGCGGCAGGACCCGTTCGTCGGCGAGACGCGCGAGCACCCCTCGCAAGCGTCGGGGCGGTTCGACCCGCTCTCCGTTCACGAAGAAGTCCCGCTCCCGGAACAGCATCCTGGTGCGCAGGTCCAGGCGCACGCCCCGGGCGCGGCACCCCTCGGCGAAACTCGCGGGCGAGCGTGGACTGCGCGGCCGCGAAAACACGATGTGCGGTTTGGGCGCGGACAGGTACTCGCCGAGAAAACGCGCCACGTCCCTCGTGCGCCAACGAATTCTCCCGGCTACCACGGCAGCCTCTTGCACCATCCTTTTCGGAATCTCCGCGGGGCGGCGCGCGGGCCCGGCTCCCCGGTCCGCGTACAGACCGTCGAACGCCACCCGTTCCTGGAGGAAAGCGAGAAATTCCCGCGCAACTTCCTGATGAGACGGCGCCCGAAAACCGATCGAATAGGTGAAGCCGGGCTCCAGCGCGACGCCCTCGTGCGCCCAGCCCGGGGGCAGGTAGAGCATGTCCCCCGGCTCGAGCAGCCATTGTTTTTCCGGGCGGAAGTTGCGCAGGATCTTCAGAGGCGCCTTCGGGTCGAGTTGCCGATCGCGCTGCCGGCCGACGCTCCATCGGCGTCGTCCCGCGCCTTGCAGAAGAAATACGTCGTAGGAATCGAAGTGCGGGCCGACCCCGCCGCCAGGGACGGCGTAGCTCACCATGACATCGTCCAGCCGCGCATAAGGCAGGAAGCGGAAGCGCCGCAGCAGGTCGTCGGCCCCGCGCAGCTCGAGATTCAACCCTTGTACCAAGAGTGTCCACCCGGACTTCGGCAGGCGCGCAAGTTGAGTGCGCGAGAAAGGTCCCTGCTGCATGTGCCAAGTGCCGCGACGGCGGCATACGAGTCTCGCTTCGACGTCGTCCCGCAACGACAGCGCAAGCAATTCAGGCGCTTGCACCACGCCCTTAAAGTCGGGAATCGCGTTGCGGACCAGCAGCGGTTTTTTTTGCCAGAATTGTGACAGAAATTTTGTTTCGCTCAATCCACCCAGCAGTTGCATTCTCATCGCCGCGATTATAGTCTGTTGATGCCTCGAAACCGGCGAGGAACATTTGGCACACGCAGACCAAGCGTCGCTCAGGACGACCGAATGCCCTGATGCATTGCGGGCGGGGCAGCCGGCGCCGCTTTTTTCGCTTCCCGACGCCGACATGGAAACCGTGGAGCTGGGCCAGTTCCTCGGCAAGAAACACGTCGTGCTCTATTTCTATCCCAAAGACGGCACGCCGAACTGCACGCTGGAGGCCACCGATTTCTCCGACCACGAGGACGAGTTTTCCCGCCACGATTGCGTGGTGCTCGGGGTGAGTCCGGACGACTGCCTTTGCCACGCCGACTTCCGGGACCAGCACGGCGTCTCGATCCGGCTGCTCGCTGACACCGAGAACGAAGTCTGCAGGAAATACGGGGTGGTGCACGAGAAGGAATCCAACGGATCCAGGAAATCCTGCATCACGCGCTCCACTTTCATCATCGACAAGCAGGGCACCGTGAGGCACGTTTTCTACGGCGTCAATCCCCGCGGCCATGCCGTCCGGGTGCTGGACCTCGTCAGGTCGCTGCGTTAGTCGGGCCCCGAGCCCGATCCGAGCACTTGAACGTCGCGAAAGACACGATCGTCTCGCTCGACGTCGAGCTGTCCGACATCTGGGGCGAACTCATCCAGCGCTCCGAGGAGCCTCTGCAGTATTTGCACGGCGGTTACGGGAACATATTTCCGGCGGCCGAGGCCGCCCTCGAGGGTAAAGGTGTCAAGGACCGCGTCGAAGTGCGCCTGGAGCCCGGGGACGCTTTCGGCGACTACGACGAAAACCTTCTCAGGGTCGAGCCGCGCGGCCGCTTTCCCGAGACCCTCGAGGTCGGAATGCGCTTCGAGGGTGCAGCGGACAGCGACGACGAAGATCTTATCTTCACCGTCACCGACATCGCCGAAGACAAAGTGGTGCTCGATGCCAACCATGCTCTTGCCGGCATGGCGCTCAAGTTGTCCTGCACCGTGGTCGGCGTGCGCCCGGCCACCGAGGCCGAGATCCAAAGCGGAGCGGCCGACGACCCCCAGTCGGTGATCCTTCGAATCCTCCCCTGATCCTCACGAAAGCGGCGCCGCGCGTTTTCGCCTATCATCTGACGCGGACTGAGATCGACAGGAGAGGAGGGAGTGTCCGGCATGCTGGGCGTAATTTCGTATGGTCTTGGCAGCCTGATCGGGTTCGCCCTATTGGCGTTTCTCGTGATCGTCTTCATCCAGGACATCACTCAGAAAAAACATACGGTCCTGCGCAATTTCCCGGTCATCGGGCATCTGCGGTACTTCTTCGAGAAGCAGGGCGAGTACTTCCGGCAGTATTTCTTCATGAACGACCGCGAAGAATTGCCCTTCAACCGCGCCACCCGCGGCTGGGTCTACCGCCTGGCCAAGGCCGAAGGCGGCGTGATCGGCTTCGGATCGACCAACAACACCAACGAGCCCGGCTCCATTCTATTCGTCAACCATCCTTACCCCGTGCTGGAGGAGGACCGCCTGCCTACGCCGCCACTCGCGATCGGCGCGGATTTTTGCGAGAAGCCCTTCCTCGCAAGGTCGGTCGTCAACATCAGCGGTATGAGCTTCGGGGCGATTTCGGAGCCCGCGGTGCGCGCGCTGTCGCGAGGCGCGGCGAACGCCGGCTGCTGGATGGACACCGGCGAGGGGGGGCTTTCGCCTTTCCATCTCGAGGGCGGCTGCGACCTCATCATGCAGATCGGCACCGCCAACTACGGCGTGCGCGAGAGCGACGGAAGCTTCTCCCGGGAGCGGGCGAGGGAAATCGCGTCACTTCCCCAGGTGAAAGCGTTCGAGATCAAGCTCTCGCAGGGCGCGAAACCCGGCAAGGGAGGCGTGCTGCCGGCGGCGAAAGTGACCGAGCAGATCGCGAACATCCGCGGCATCCCGCCCCACCAGGACTCGATCAGTCCCAACCGCCACCGTGATGTCGCCAACGTCGAGCAGCTGCTCGACAAGATCGCTCTGGTCCGCGACCTTACCGGCAAGCCGGTGGGCGTGAAGACCGCGGTCGGCGGCTGGCAGTTCATCAACGAGCTCTGTGACGCGGTCAGCCGCCGCGGCCCGGAGTACGCGCCTGATTTTCTCGCCATCGACGGTGGCGAGGGCGGCTCGGGCGCCGCGCCCCAGGCGCTGATGGACCACATGGCCCTTCCGATCGCCGAAGCTCTGCCACGCGTCATCGACTCGCTGATCGAGTCGGGCCTGCGCAGCCGCATCCGCGTCATCGCCGCGGGCAGGCTCGTCACTTCGGCGAAGGCCGCGTGGGCGCTGTGCGTCGGCGCCGATTTCGTCAACACCGCGCGCGGGTTCATGTTCTCGCTCGGGTGCATCCAGGCGCTGCGCTGCCACCAGAATACCTGTCCCACGGGCGTGACGACGCACAACCACCGCCTGCAGCGCGGGCTCGTGGTCGAAGAAAAATATCTGCGCGTCGCCAACTACGCGATCGGGATGAACAAGGAGATAGACATGATCGCTCACTCGTGCGGCCGCCTGAGGCGGTATTATTTCCTATAGCCGGAGCAAGCGTCGGGCGACGCACCGCACCGATGTGCTAGATTGCCCGCTTCCTGCTTCTCGTTACGGAGATCATGATGAATCTCAAACGCGGACTTGTCGTGGCATCCCTGTTTGCCGTATCGCTGCCCGCTGTCGCAGCCGACATCAACCAAATCCAGACCCTCACTCAGGACGACTTCCACAAGCTCTCGCAAGACCTCGGCGCCGCGCTGTCGTACAAACCGCTGACGCCCACGGCGCCGCTGGGCATCACGGGATTCGACATGGGACTGGCGGTGACCGCGACCAGTATCAAGAACAGCGACGTGCTAAAGAAAGCCGGGGCCGGAGATCACTCCACGCTCCCGGTTCCGTCGCTTCGGCTGAACAAGGGGCTGCCGCTCAATCTGGATGTCGGTGTGATGGTCGGTGCGGTCCCCGGCACCAACGTGCGCCTCTATGGAGGCGAGCTGCGTTATGCGATCGTCTCGGGCGGAGCCGCGCTTCCGGCAATCGGCATCCGCGGCAGCTACACCAAGCTCGCCGGCGTGGACCAGCTCGATTTCAACACCCGGGGCATCGATCTCTCGATCTCGAAGGGTTTTCTCATGTTTACGCCTTACGCCGGAATCGGCAAGGTATGGGTCGCCAGCACGCCTAAGGACATTCCCACTTCCGTACCGTCGAAAGAGTCTCTCTCTCTGAACAAGGTCTTCGTGGGATTCAATCTCAACTTCGGCCTCACGAACCTCGCCTTCGAGGGCGACCGGACGGGCGAGGCGACCAGCTACGGCGCGAAGCTGGGATTTCGCTTCTAGGCGCGGCGGTTGAGAAGGGTGCGCGCGCTGTCGATCACTTCGCTCGCGGTGATGCCGATGGGGCCGCTGCCCGACGCGACGAGCGCATCGGCGGCCGCGCCATGCAGGTAAACGCCGGCGAGGAGCGCCTGCAGCGGCTCTGCCCCCTGCGCGGTGAACGCGGCGATCATGCCGCTCAATGCGTCGCCCATTCCGGCCGAGGCCATCCCCGCGTTGCCTGAAGGGTTGATCCAGAATCTCCCTTCCGGTGCGGCGATCACGCTGCCGTTGCCTTTCAGCACGACCCAGCTCCGATAGCGTTGCGCGATCGCCCTTGCCGACGCGATGCGGTCCGCCTGCACTTCAGCCGTGGTTACGCCCAGCAGCCGCGCCGCCTCGGCGGGATGAGGCGTCAGGACGGTGGCGCCCTTTCGTTTCGCGAGCGACGCGGCGAGCGCGCGGCTCGCTGCGATCAGGTTGAGAGCGTCGGCGTCGAGCACAATCGGAACCGGCGCGACGAACGCGGCGGCGAGCAGCCTCCGCGCCGAATCCGACTTGCCCATGCCCGGCCCGGCGACCAGAACGTTGACGAAGCTTTTCGCAAATAATTCTTTCGGTTTGCGCAACATCAGTTCCGGCTGCGCGTAGTCGACGTACAGCGGGCGCGGGGTCAGCAGGCCCAGGTAGACGCGTCCGGCGCCGCACTTCAAGGCGGCGCGACCGGCGATCACCGCGGCCCCGACCATTCCCGCCGCGCCGCCGAGGATGCCGACGCTCCCCGATTGTCCTTTGTGGAAATTTTTCGCCCGCTGCCTGATCGCGCTCGCGAGCACGTCGCGATCGAGCAGCGTTCCTTCCGGCGCGAGCAGGGGCTCGGGATCGATTCCCAGCGTGTCGAGTCTCAGTTCGCCGCAGTGGTCCGGGCCGTCGAGGGTCAGCAGCCCGGGCTTGTGCGCGATGAAGGTGAGGGTGTGGCTCGCGCGCACCGCGCATCCCATCACGGCTCCCGTGTCGGCGTTGATTCCGCTCGGAACGTCGAGAGACAGGATGGCCGCGCCGAGGGCGTTGAGTCTCCCGACCAGCGCCGCGTGCTCACCCGCGAGCGCTCGGGTGAGCCCGATGCCGAAGAGACCGTCGACGGCGAGATCGAAACGGACATCTCCGGGAATGTCCTTCTCCAGTCCGCCGCCCTCGGCTTCCCACTTCGCGAACGCGGCCCGCGCGTCTTTCGACAGGTTGTCGCGCGCGCCGGAGAAAACCACTCTCACGCGGAAGAACCACCGTTTGAGATGCGCCGCAACTTCAAGAGCGTCGCCGCCGTTGTTGCCGGGGCCGGCGATCACCAGGACGGACTTCGCGGTGTCGCCGCAGATGCCGCGGGCGAATTCGGCGGCCGCCAGGCCGGCGCGTTCCATGAGCGTGCCGGACGCGGGCGCCGCCAGCTCTTCGAGCTTGCGGATCGCTTGGGTCGCGTAGATGGGGAACGCGGGCATGGCGCGCCAATGATAGCGCAGCGCCTACTTGCCCATGACGATGTCGGGCAGCCAGGTGACGGTGATCGGAAAGGCGGTGATGACGGCGATGCAGAGGACCAGGCAGGCGAAGAAAGGCAGCGAGCACCTGGCGATATAGTTGCTGTCCTTGCCGGTCATGTTCTGCAGCACGAACAGGTTGAACCCGACCGGCGGCGTCACCTCCGCAATTTCGACGAGCAGCACGATAAAGATGCCGAACCAGACCAGGTCGAAGCCGGCTTTCTGGATCATCGGCAGCACCACCGCGGAGGTGAGCACGATCATCGAGATGCCGTCGAGCGCGGTACCGAGGATGATGTAGAGGATGCATAGCACCGTGATCAGCGCGTAGGGGCTGAGGCTGAGCGAGGCCACCCATTCGGCCAGCGCGCGCGGGATGCCGGTGAACGCCATAGTCATGGAGAGGAACGACGCGCCGGCGAGGATAAACATGATCATGCAGGACACGCGCGTCGCGCCCATGAGGCTGTCGATGAAGCTCTTCCATGTGAGCGATCCGCCCCACCAGGCGATGGCGAGCGAGCCCAGCACCCCGTAGGCGGCGCATTCGGTCGCCGTCGCCCAGCCCGCCACCAGCACCCAGACGATGAACAGGATCAGCAGTGTGCAGGGAATAAGGTTGCCGGAAGCCCGGACCTTTTGCATAAAGCTCATGTCGGGGCCGGGCGCCGGCGTCTTGTCGGGATTGCGCAGTGCCCACCAGACGATGTAACCAGAAAACAGCGCCATCAGGATAAAGCCCGGGATGAATCCCGCCAGGAAAACGCGGATGATCGAGGCGTCGGCCGCGACCGCGTATACCACCATGGTGATCGAGGGCGGGATCAGGATGCCGAGCGTGCCGGCCGTGGCGAGCGATCCGAGCGCGGTCTTTTCGTCGTAGCCGCGCTTCAAGAGCTCCGGCAGCGCCACCTTGGAAATGGTGGCGCAGGTCGCGGCGGACGACCCCGATACCGAGCCGAAAATCCCGCAGCCTAGGATGGTGGTGTGCATCAGCCGGCCTGGGATTCTGTTGAGCCAGGGCGAGAGGCCCTCGAACATCTCCTCGGAGAGCTTGGTGCGGAAGAGAATCTCTCCCATCCAGATGAACATCGGCAGCGCGGCCAGCGTCCAGGAGGCGCTGGAACCCCAGAACGCGGTGAAGAGATTCTTTCCGGGCGGCGTGCCGGTGAAGAAGGCCATGCCGATCCAGCCGACGATGGCGAGCGTCATGGCGATCCAGACGCCGCCGGCGAGCAGCAGCATCATGACGATGAGCAGCAGGCCGGCGATCTCGATCAGCTCCATCTCCTACAGGTCCTCGCTGAAATCGCCGCGCGCATGGCGCTCTTCGGCGGCGGTCACGTAGGTCGGCCTATCTCCACGCAGCACCAGCACCAGCTCGTCCACAACGGCGATAAAGAAGAGCAGGGCGCCTACGACGAAGCTCGTCTGCGGGATCCACAAAGGAACGGCGATCAGGCCGTTGGCCATGTCGTGGAATTGCCAGCTCTCGTAGGCGAAGCGGAAGGCCCAGAAGGCGAGGTAGCCGATGGCGCAGGCGGCGACGGCAAGCGAGGCGATCTCGAATGCGTGCCGAGCGCGCGGGCCGAGGTTCTCCAGGAGCAGCGTGACGCGCACGAAATCGCCCCAGCGGAAGGTATGCGCCATGGCGAGGAACGCCGAGGCGGCGCAGAACCAGGCCACCAGGTCGTCGCTGCCGCCGGTGCGCAGTCCCAGCTCGCGCATGACGGTGCCGCCTATCATCACGGCGAAGATCGCAAAAACAAAAAACGCCGCGAGGGTGCCCGCGGCGTCGTAGAGGAAGTTGAGGAGCCGGCGCATTACATCTTGCGATACGCGTCCACCACGGCCTGGCCCTCGGGGCCGGCTTTCTTCAGCCAGTCCTGCAGCATGGTGTCGCCGACTTTCTTCAAGTCCGCGGCGAGCTGGGCGCTCGGCTTGCGGACGGCCATTCCGTTGATGCGCAACTGATCGTAGTACCACTGGGTTCGCTCGTCGGACTCCTTCCAGCCGCGCGTTTCGGCTTCGGCAGCCGCTTTGAGCAGCGCATCCTGCGTCGGCTTGTCGAGCGCGTCGAACGCCTTCTGATTGACGATCACCGCGTTCTTCGGCAGCCAGGCCTGGGTATCGTAGAAATTCTTGATGTACTCGAAGGTCTTGGTGTCGAAGCCGGTGGAGCCGGATGTCATCATCGAATCGATCACTCCCGTGGCCATCGCCTGCGACAATTCCGCGACCTGCACCGTCACCGGCTGCGCGCCCACGAGCTCGGCGATCCTGGCGGTGGCGGGGCTGTAGGCGCGCCACTTGAGGCCTTTCATGTCCGCGATGCCGTTGATCGCCTTCTTGGAAAAGATGCCTTGCGGCGGCCAGGGCACCACGTACAGCAGCTTGATGCCCTGCGCGGCGAGCAGCTTTTCCAGGGCGGGCCGGGAAGCCTTGTACAGCTTCATCGCGTCGGCGTAGCTGGTCGCGAGAAAGGGCACGCCGTCCACGCCGAACAGCGGATTCTCGTTCTCGAAATTGACCAGCAGGATTTCGCCGATCTGGGCTTGGGTGCCCTGCACGGCGCGCTTGATCTCGGGCGCTTTGAAAAGCGAGGCGTTGGAGTGCACCGCGATCTTGAGCTTGCCGCCGCTCGCCTTGTCCACGTCGCCGGCGAACTGCACCAGGTTCGCGGTGTGGAAGTTGCCCGGCGGGTAGGCGGCGGGCAGGTCCCACTTGGTCTGCGCGATCGCGCCGCTGCAAGTCAGACCCAGGGCAGCGATCGCGAGGGTTCGAGATTTCATGACGCCTCCTCCGGGATGGTGCGGGGCAGTGTGTCAGAGGAGGAAAAGGGCGTCAACCGCGAACGAGCTCCCGCACATGATCGCCGATCGCCAGAGCAGCCGTCAGGCCGGGAGATTCGATGCCGAACAGGTTCACAAAGCCGGGAACGCCGTGGTCGATCGGGCCCTGGATAAGGAAATCGCTCGCCGGCCGGCCGCGCGCGTGGAGCTTGGGCCTGATTCCGGAATACGCCGGCTGCAAGGCGCCATCCTTCAGGTCCGGCCAGTAGCTGCGTATGGCGTTGTAGAAAACCTCCGCGCGCCCGGGGTCGACGTCGTAATCGACGCGCTCGATCCATTCGACGTCCGGACCGAAGCGCGCACGGCCGGCGAGGTCGAGAGTCAGGTGCACGCCGAGGCCGGCGGCCTCGGGCGCGGGATAGACCAGCCGGGAAAACGGCGAGCGGCCCGAAAGGCTGAAATAGTTTCCCTTGCAGTAGTGCGCGGGCGGAATCCGTTCCGCGGGAAATCCCCCGATGCTTCGCGCGACGTCCTGGGCGAACAGGCCCGCGCAGTTCACGACCGTTTGCGCGAACAACCGCATGGGTTCCGCGCCGCCCACCTCCAGCTCGATTCCTCCCTCCCGTATCCGTCCGGCCAGCAGCGGGCTGCGAAATGCGATCGCCGCGCCGTGGTCTTCGGCCTCGCCGCGCAATCCGAGCATGAACGCATGGCTGTCCACGATACCCGTGGACGGAGACTCCAGTGCCGCCACGCAGGCGAGCTGCGGTTCCAACGCGCGCGCTTCGCGCGCGGAAAGCATGCGCAGATCGGCGACGCCGTTGGCCTTGGCCTGCGCGTGGAGCTTTTCCAGCCCGGGGATTTGCCCCGGATCGGTGGCGACGATCAACTTGCCGCAGCGCCGGTGCGGGATTCCGCGCTCGGCGAGGAAAGGGTAGAGCGCGAGCCGGCCCGCCACGCACAGCTTCGCCTTGAGCGAATCCGGGGGATAGTAGATTCCCGCGTGAATGACCTCGCTGTTGCGCGAGCTGGTGCCCGTGCCGATCGTGCTCTCGCTCTCCAGCACGATGACTTCGCGCCCGCCGAGCGCCAGCGCTCTCGCAATGGCGAGACCCACCACGCCTGCACCGATAATGATCGCGTCGACTTGTTCAGCAGGCACTGGCGGACAGGCGTGTGCGATACTTGACGTTCAGCCGGGTGGGAGAAGCCAGGTTCTCATTATCCCTCGGGTGCGACTGATGGGAAAAGCCGAAAGACAGCGGAATCAGCGTGCCGCGGGCTGGAAGGCGCTCGAGCGCAACGAACTTCGCCCGGCGGAGGAAATCGCCAGAGCCGCGCTGCGGAAGAATCCCCGCGACAGGGATTCCTTGAGCCTTCTTGGCGCGAGCCTCTTTCTGCAGCGCCGATTTCAGGAGGCCGTGGCGCCTCTGAGCGAGGTGTTTCACGAGATACATACCGAAGGGCTCGGCTACAACCTCGGCTATTGCTACCTCGCTCTGGGAGATCCCGCGCGGGCTGCGGAAGTTTTGGAGAGGGAGGTAAAGGTTTTTCCGAACTTTGTCGAGGCGCATAACCTCCTCGCGCTTTCCCTGATGCAGCAATCCCGACACGAAGAAGCCTTGGCCGTGCTCGCCTCCGCGGTCGAACGCGACCCTCGCTCTGCGGGAACGCACCTCAATTTTGGAAATGCGCTGACGAATCTCCGCCGGTACGAGGAGGCGATTCCGTGCTTCAGGAAGGCGATGGAGCTCCAGCCCGGTCTTTCGCAGGCACACAATAACCTTGGACATGCTTTGAGGGAGCTGGGGCGTTTCGACGAGGCGATCGCGAGCTACGAGTACGCGCTGCGAATCGCGCCAAACGATTTCGAGGTGCACAACAACCTGGGGCTCACCTTTCAGGAGCAGGGCCGGCTCGACGAGGCGGTGGCGTGTCTTCAAAGCGCGATCTCGCTCAACCCCGAATATGCCGACGCGCATGCGAGTCTCGGCATGATTTTTCGAACACAGCAGCGCCTCGACGAAGCGATCGCGAGCCTTCAGAGGGCCCTCTCGATCCAACCGGATTTCATCGAGGCGCGGGTCCACCTGGGCGCGGCCTGCCAAGAGCACGGTCGCCTCGATGAGGCCGTCGCGCACTTTCAGAGGGCGATTCTTCTCAGGCCGGAATTGGCGGAAGCGCACCACAATCTCGGTATTTCCCTTCAAGGGCTTTCGCGCCATGACGAGGCGATCGCGTGCTTTCAGAAGGTGCTGGCGATCGAACCCGGTCACAAGTACACCTTGGGGGCCCTGCTGTGGAGCGAACTGGGGATTTGTCGGTGGGAGGGCCTGGAGTCGCGTATCGAGAGCCTGAGACGCGGAGTCGCGAAAAAGCAATCATTGACCGAGCCGTTCGCACTGATCACCGTCTCGCAGGATCCCGGGGAACAGATGCTGTGCGCGGAGCGTTTTTTCGAAGACAGGGTGCGGGCTAGGCAATCGCCGTGGAAGGAACGCCGCTACGAGCATTCCAAGATCCGTATCGCTTACCTGTCCGGGGATTTTCGGGAACACGCCGTCGCTTACTGCATTGCGGAGCTCCTCGAGCTCCACGACCGCTCGAAGTTCGAGATCGTAGGCGCTTCCTTCGGCGTCGATGACGGGAGCGAGATGCGGTCCAGACTCGCACGGAGTTTCGATCGGTTCCTCGATGTACGTGCCAAAGGAGATTTCGAGGCGGCGAAGCTGATGCGGGACCTGGAAGTGGACATCGTGGTAGATCTGATGGGGTACACGCGACATTCCCGGCCGGGCATCCTTGCGCATCGGCCGGCCCCGATTCAGGTCGGTTATCTCGGTTATCCCGGGACCCTGGGAGCGGGCGTGAATGACTATGTCCTTGGGGACAAGTTCGTTCTCCCGCAAGAGCACCAGGCGTTCTACTCGGAGAAGATTGTCCATCTGCCCGAGTCCTATCAGGCAAACGATTCCAGGAGAAAGCTCGCCGAACGCACGCCGACCCGGGCCGAGGTCGGTCTGCCCGAAAAAGGCTTCGTCTTTTGCTGCTTCAACAACAGCTACAAGATCCTGCCGACGATGTTCGATGTCTGGATGCGCCTTCTCGAGGACGTGTCGGGAAGCGTATTGTGGATCTTGGAGGACAACGCCCTGGCGGGGCGGAACCTGCGAAAAGAGGCGCGAGACCGAGGCGTCGATCCAGGCAGGCTGGTTTTTGCGCCGCGAGTGGGCGTTGCCGAATATCGGGCGCGCTGCCGCCTGGCGGACCTGGTCCTGGACACGCTGCCCTATAACGGGCATGGGACGACGAGCGATATGCTGTGGGCGGGGCTGCCGGTGTTGACCTGTGCAGGATCGACCTTCGCAGGCCGGGTGGCAGGCAGCCTGCTGCACGCGGCGGGACTGCCGGAGCTGGTGACCGCGAGCCTCGAGGAATATCAGGTCTTGGCCCTGAAGCTGGCGCGCGGGGACCGGCTCCTGGGAGAGCTGCGGACGAGGCTCGAGCGCAACCGGGCGTCGGCGCCCCTCTTCGATACGGACCGGTTCCGTCGTCACATCGAGTCGGCCTATAGGACCATGTGGGAGATCTGGCAACGCGGGGACGAGCCCCGCGCGTTCGCGGTCGAACAGCTCGAATGACTCCGGGAGAGACCGCGGGCAAGTGGGAGTTCTGGATCGACCGCGGCGGCACTTTCACCGATGTCGTCGCGCTTCGCCCGGACGGCCGCATCGTCGCTCACAAGCTGCTCTCTGAAAATCCGGGGCGTTACCGCGACGCCGCGATCGCCGGAATACGCGAGCTTCTCGGGGTTGCCCCTGGCGCAGCCATACCCGGCGAGAGCATAGCGGCGGTGAAGATGGGTACGACCGTCGCCACCAACGCGCTCCTGGAGCGCAAGGGCGAGCGCACCGTGCTCTTCGTCACGCGCGGCTTTCGCGACGCGCTGCGCATCGCCTATCAGAACCGGCCCCGCATTTTCGACCGGCACATCGTCCTCCCCGAGCTTCTGTACGCGAAAGTCGTCGAGGTCGAGGAGCGTATCGGCGCTCGGGGCGATGTATTGGTTCCGCTCGATGCCGAGCGGACGCGGCGCGACCTCGAATCGGCGTACCGCGAGGGCTATCGCTCCGCCGCGATCGTGCTGATGCACGGTTACCGGCATCGGCAGCACGAGCAGAAAATCGCGGAGCTGGCTCGCGCCATCGGCTACTCCCAGGTTTCCGTGTCGCACGAGGTGAGCCCGCTGATGAAGTTCGTATCGCGCGGGGACACCACGGTGGTGGACGCCTACCTGTCTCCTATCCTGCGCCGCTATGTGGATGGCGTCGCAGAGGAGCTGCGCGGCGTGCGCCTCATGTTCATGCAGTCGAACGGGGGCTTGACCGACGCGCGCCGCTTTGCCGGCAAGGACAGCATCCTGTCGGGCCCCGCGGGCGGGGTGGTCGGCGCGGTGCGCGCCTCGCTCGCCGCGGGCTTCGACAAGATCATCGGCTTCGACATGGGCGGCACCTCGACCGACGTGTCGCACTTCGCCGGCTCTCAACTGAGCGACCTCGAGCGCGCGTTCGAGACCCAGGTCGCGGGCGTGCGCATGCGCGCGCCCATGATGAGCATTCACACCGTGGCGGCGGGCGGCGGCTCGATCCTGCATTTCGACGGTTCGCGCTACCGCGTCGGCCCGGACTCGGCGGGCGCCAATCCGGGGCCGGCAAGCTACCGCGGCGGCGGGCCCCTCACGGTGACCGATTGCAACCTGATGCTCGGGAAAATCCAGCCGAAATTCTTTCCCCGGGTTTTCGGCCCCGGGGGAGATGCGTCGCTCGACGACGCCGTCGTGCGCGCGAAATTCTCGGCCCTTGCCGACGAGATCCGCCGCGCGACGGGAGACACCCGTATCCCGGAGCAGGTCGCGGAGGGCTTCGTGGAAATCGCGGTCGGCAACATGGCCGAGGCCATCAAGAAAATCTCGGTGCAGCGCGGCCACGATGTCACCGAGTACACGCTGTGCTGCTTCGGAGGCGCGGCCGGGCAGCACGCCTGCCTGGTCGCCGACGCGCTCGGCATGACGCGCGTGTTCATCCATCCGCTCGCGGGCGTCCTTTCCGCCTACGGCATGGGGCTCGCCGACACGACGGCGATGCGCGAGGAGGCCGTCGAGGTAAAGCTCGAGACGGACAAATTGGCCGTGCTCGAAGGCGCGCTCGAGAAGCTGTCCCGGTCGGCGCAGGATGAACTGATAGGCCAGGGCGTGCGGCAGGCACGCCTGAGCGTCGTCCGCCGCGTGCATCTGCGCTATGACGGCACGGATTCGGCGCTGGTCGTGAGCTTCGGCGGCGTCGCCGAAATGACGCAGTCGTTCGAAGCGGCGTATCGCAAGCGCTACAGCTTCCTGATGCCGGGCCGCGCCTTGATCGCGGAGTCCGTTTCGGTGGAAGCTTTCGGCGCGGCGGCTGTGCCGGTCGAACCGGAAGGCGGCGATGCCCGCAGGTCCGGCGCGGCCGCTCCGGCGGACTGGGTGAGGCTGCACACCGGCGGCCGCGCGCATCGCGCTCCGGTGTTCGTGCGCGAGCAGCTGGTGGTCGGAGACAGAATTTCCGGCCCGGCGGTCATCGCCGAGAAAAACGCCACCACGGTGGTCGAGCCGGGCTGGCGGGCCGAAGTGATGCGGCCGGATCACCTGGTGCTCGAGCGCGTGGAAGCGCGGCCGCAGCGCCGCGCGATCGGGACCAGCGTCGACCCGGTGATGCTCGAGGTCTTCAACAATCTCTACATGTCGATCGCCGAGCAGATGGGCCTGCGCCTCGCCAACACGGCTTACTCGGTCAACATCAAGGAGCGCCTGGATTTTTCCTGCGCGGTGTTCGATCAGCAGGGACAGCTTATCGCGAACGCCCCCCACATGCCGGTACACCTGGGTTCCATGGGCGAGAGCGTGCGCGCCATCATCGGTGCGAACCGGGGCCGTATAAAGGCCGGCAACGTCTACGTGCTGAACGCCCCCTACAACGGCGGCACGCATCTGCCCGACGTGACGGTGATCACTCCGGTGTTCGACGATGCCGGAGGCGAGATCCTGTTCTACGTCGGCTCGCGCGGCCATCACGCCGACATCGGCGGCATCACCCCCGGATCGATGCCCCCGGGAAGCAAGGTGGTGGAGGAAGAGGGCGTGCTGATCGACAACTTCCTGCTGGTTGAGGAAGGCCGATTGCGCGAAGCCGAAACCGTCGCGCTGCTCTCCTCGGGCCGCTACCCCGCGCGCAACGTGGAGCAGAACATGGCCGACCTGCGCGCCATGATCGCGGCCAACGAAAAAGGCTCGCAGGAGTTGCGGCGCATGGTGGCTCACTTCGGGCTCGAAGTCGTATACGCCTACATGAGGCACGTGCAGGATAACGCGGAGGAAGCGGTGCGTCGGGTTATCGGCGTCCTCAAGGACGGCGATTTCGGCTACGAAATGGACAACGGCGGCGTGATACGGGTGAAAATAAGCATTCGTCGCGAGGCACGCAGCGCGACGATCGATTTCACCGGCACCTCGCCTCAGCTGCCGGACAATTTCAACGCACCCGCGGCGGTGTGCATGGCGGCGGTGCTTTACGTCTTCAGGACGCTGGTCGACGACGAGATCCCGATGAACGCGGGCTGCCTGAAGCCCCTCGAGGTGATCATTCCCGAAGGCTCGATGCTGCGGCCGCGCTATCCGGCTGCGGTGGTGGCCGGCAACGTCGAAACCTCGCAATGCGTGACCGATGCGCTCTACGGCGCGCTCGGCGTGATGGCGGCTTCCTGCGGTACGATGAACAACTTCACATTCGGCGACGACGAGCATCAGTACTACGAAACCGTTGCCGGCGGATCCGGCGCCGGAGAAGGATTCGAAGGCGCGGACGCGGTCCAAACTCACATGACGAATTCGCGCCTGACCGACCCTGAGGTGCTGGAGTGGCGCTTTCCGGTGCTCCTGGAAAGTTT
>WNFA01002157.1_pt1 | contig 21205 bp, 18 predicted proteins | sample 5400481 | NCBI WGS metagenome assembly WNFA01 (sample SAMN13153340, study PRJNA577476) | soil metagenome | isolation source: 120 cm saprolite under Douglas fir tree site 2 hole 1 replicate 2 | place: USA:California | collected 2015-04-18
GGATCCGATCCAGCTTTTCTCGAGGACGGCGACGTTGGTGATCCCGTGCTCTTTCGCAAGGTAGTACGCGGTAGCCAGGCCGTGCCCACCGCCACCAATAATGACGACGTCGTAAGTCTTTCGCGGTGTGGCGTCACGCCACGCAGGCCCCAGACTCTTATGGCCGGTGATTGCATTCCACGCCAGCGACAGAACCGAATAGCGCATCGTAGTGATCCGTGTCGCTAGAACTTAGCAATCGAGCGTGGTTTGTCGCTCCCAATCGGTGAGAGAGCGGGAATAGCTGTTCCAGTCGTCGTGCTTGAGCTTGAGATAGGATGATAGGAACTCCTTACCGAGCCCGGCTTCGAATACCGAGGATTTCTCAAGCGCACGCAATGCATCAAGCAGGTTCAACGGCAGCCGGCTGGCACCTCGCGCCTTGTGAGCTTCGGTATACATATTGATGTCGTACCTTTTGCCGGGATGGCGCTTGTTCTTGATACCGTCAAGGCCGGCGACCAATAGAGCCGCCTGGAGCAGATACGGATTAGCTGCTCCATCGGCGAGGCGAAGCTCGAACCGTCCGGCCTCCGGAATGCGAATCATGTGAGTCCGATTGTTGCCGGAATAGGTAACCATGTTCGGGGCCCAGGTCGCTCCGGACGCGGTGACTGGCGCGTTGATGCGTTTGTAGGAATTCACCGTCGGATTGGTGATCGCGCATAATGCTTCCGCCGAATGCATGACACCTCCGACGAAATGATAGGCGATCCGTGAAAGGCCAAGTTCGTCCTTCGGGTCATCGAAGACATTCTTCTTGGCCTTGGTTGACCACAGCGAAGCGTGTACATGGCAGCCGCTGCCAGTGAGATTGATGAAAGGCTTTGGCATGAAGGTCGCACGCAATCCGTGCTTCTCGGCGATCGATTTCACCATGTATTTGAAGAAAGCGTGCCGATCGGCGGTCCGCAATGCGCTGTCGTACTCCCAATTCATCTCGAATTGGCCGTTCGCATCCTCATGATCGTTCTGGTATGGCTTCCAGCCGATGGCGGTCATGGCGTCACAAATCTCGGCAACAACGTCGTAGCGGCGCATCAGCGCTTGCTGATCGTAACAAGGCTTGGATTGCTGGTCGGCGGCATCGGAAATGGATTTGCCGTCCGGCGTGATCATGAAGTACTCGCATTCGACGCCGGACTTGAGCTCATAGCCTTCCTTCGCCGCCGCCGCGACCACACGCTTGAGCACTTGCCGCGGATTCTGGGCGACCTCCTTTCCGCCCATGACGAGATCAGCAGCGACCCAGGCCACTTCCGGCTTCCAGGGCAGCTGAATCAGGCTGCCCGGGTCGGGCATTGCCAGGATGTCCGGGTCTGCCGGCGTCATGTCGAACCAAGTGGCGAAGCCGGCGAATCCGGCACCGGATTTGGCAACTGCATCGATCGCGCCAGCGGGCACGATCTTAGCTCGCATGGTGCCGAACAGATCGAGGAAGGAAATGAGGAAATATTTGATCCGCTGCTTTTTTGCAGTGTCACCCAACGATGGCATGTTGCGGCCCCTGTTTGGAACGCCACTCCCCCCAAAAAGCGGGGTCACGTTCCTTCCTGTCCCGGAATCCAATTCGTGCCGGCGAGCGGAACGCGCGCCATGGCCGCCGACTCGACGGTGAGCGCCACGAGATCCTCGGGTTCGAGATTGTGGACATGCGACTTGCCGCAGGCGCGGGCGATGGTCTGAACCTCGAGCGCCATCACGGAAAGGTAATTGGCCAGCTTGCGGCTCGCGATCGCCGGATCGAGGCGTTGGGCGAGCACGGCATCCTGAGTCGTGATACCGGCCGGGTCACGCCCTACGTGCCAATCGTCGTAGGCGCCGGCGGTCGTTCCGAGCTTGCGATATTCGTCTTCAAGATGGGGGTCATTGTCGCCGAGCGCGATCAGTGCCGCCGTCCCGATCGACACGGCATCCGCGCCCAGCGCTAGGCACTTTGCCACGTCAGCGCCGTTGCGGATGCCTCCCGACACGATCAGCTGGGCCTTGCGATGCATGCCTAGGTCCTGCAATGCCTGCACCGCCGGGCGGATCGCAGCGAGTGTCGGAATTCCGACATGCTCGATGAACACCTCCTGCGTCGCCGCAGTTCCGCCTTGCATACCGTCCAACACGACGGCGTCGGCACCAGCTTTTATGGCGAGCGCAGCGTCGTAATACGGACGCGATGCGCCCACTTTGACGTAGATCGGCTTCTCCCAGTCGGTGATCTCGCGTAGCTCGTGGATCTTGATCTCCAGATCATCAGGCCCGGTCCAATCCGGGTGGCGGCAGGCCGAGCGCTGGTCGATCCCTTCCGGCAACGTGCGCATCTCGGCAACGCGCGCCGAGATCTTGTGGCCGAGCAGCATGCCACCACCCCCCGGCTTCGCCCCTTGGCCAACGACCACCTCGATAGCGTCCGCTTTTCTGAGGTCGTCGAGATTCATGCCATAGCGTGACGGCAACACTTGATAGACGAGGATGCGCGAATGCGCGCGCTCCTCGGCGGTCATGCCGCCATCGCCAGTCGTCGTGGACGTGCCCACCGCGCTGGCGCCGCGCCCAAGTGCTTCCTTCGCCTGCGCCGATAGAGCCCCGAAGCTCATCCCGGCAATAGTGATCGGAATCTTCAACGTGATCGGCTTCTTGGCGAAACGGGCTCCGATGGTCACGTCGGTGGCGCACTTTTCACGATAGCCTTCGAGCGGATAGCGGCTGATGGAGGCTCCCAGGAAAAGCAGATCGTCGAAGTCCGGAAGCTTGCGCTTCGCGCCGAAACCTCGAATGTCATAGATGCCGGTTGCAGCCGCTCGACGGATTTCCGAGATCGAGTAGTCGTCAAAGGTCGCCGACTTGCGCGGCGTGGTATGAATCCAGCGGTCCTCGGCATCCATCAGTATGATCCAACGTTATCGATGTGGAAATGATAGAGACGGCGGGCCGAACCGTAGCGGCGAAATCGGTTGATATCGACTTCGCCCTTCACACCACCAGCCTCGAGTAGGCGCGCAAGCTCGGCGCGATGATGATCCTGCAACGGCGTGTGCACGCAATCCGCGCCGAGACTTTTCACCGTGCCGCCAACGTAAAGATGTGCCTCATAGATCGAATCGCCGAGCGCCTCGCCCGCGTCGCCAAGCACCACGAGGCATCCCGCTTGCGCCATGAACGCGGATAGATGGCCGACCGAACCTTTCACGACAATATCGATGCCCTTCATGGAGATGCCGCATCGCGCCGCGGCATTGCCGTCGACCACGAGAAGGCCGCCGCGTCCGGTCGCCCCGGCGGCTTGCGAAACGTCACCCTTCACGTGCACCTGTCCGGACATCATGTTTTCCGCAACGCCGGGCCCGGCATTTCCGTGGACCACGACGGTCGCGCACTGGTTCATTCCGGCGCAGTAGTAGCCGACATGGCCTTCGATCTCCACGAGGATGGGGGCATCGATGCCGACCGCGACCGCATGCTGGCCGCGCGGATTGAGTACGCGCCAATGCGTTTCGTTGCTGTCGAACTTCAACCGGTGAAGCGTCGCGTTAAGCTCGCGCAGCGACGTATGGGCGAGATCAATCGTCGGCATTACTGACGCTCGCGGAAATACACCGTCGCCGGTTCAGGTTCCCACACCCGTGCTGCGTCGATTCCTGGCAAATCGACGAGCGCGCGGTATTCGGTGCCGAACGCGACCCATTTTTCGGTTTCGGCCATCACCGCCGGTTTGCAGGCAATTGGATCGCGCAGGACGCCGAATCCGGATTCTGTGCCGACGACGAAGGTGTAGAATCCGTCGAGCGTAGCAAGCGAAGCCTGCAACGCCCGATCGAGCGATAGACCCTCGCGCATCTTCAAGGTCAAATAGCCCGCCGCGACTTCCGAGTCGTTTTCGGTCTGGAAGGCGAGGCCATGGCGGGCTAATTCGCGGCGAACCGCATTATGGTTCGACAAAGAGCCGTTATGGACGAGGCACTGGTCCGGCCCGGTGGTAAACGGATGGGCGCCATTCGTCGTCACGGCGGATTCCGTGGCCATGCGGGTGTGACCGATGGCATGGGTGCCAGTCATGTCCGGCAATCCGAAACGGCTTGCAACCAGATCCGGCCGGCCGACCTCCTTGAAGATCTCCATGCGGCGCCCCGCGCCGACAACGCTGACCTCGGGCGCAACTTCGACAAGCGTGGCACGAATGGCCGCCTCGCGCGCGAGTGGCACTGTGACCACCATGTGCGTGTCACGGACCACGCGCGGCAGCGACGCTCCCGCGGCCGTCTCCAGTTGTTCGGTCAGACAGTCGAAGTCATGACCGAGGGGCGCTCGCAAGGTCAGCTTGATCGCGCCTGGTGTCTCGCGTCCGTAAACGGCAAAGCCCGCGGAATCGGGGCCGCGATCACACAAGGTGCCGAGCATCCCGGCAACGAGCATGCCGAGCTCGGGCTCCAAGCGCGGATCCTTGAGGAAAAGACCCACGATTCCACACATGCAGCTTGCGCCCGTGTCAGCTTTCCCATCGCCAGCCTCGCACCGCTTGACACGTCTGTCAATTCAGAGGCACATTAGTTTCTCCAGAGGAAACTAGCTGATCGCGAGTCCCGGGCACCCCATCTGCGCCGCGAACCACGAAGTCCTCATGCGCCGGCCATCAACGACCAAGTTGCGCACCATCGTCGGCCGCGATGTCACTTCTGATATCGACAATGAGCTTCGAACCGGCTCGCTGGCTCCAAGCGAACTTCCACCGCGAAGCCTCGAAGCCGGTATCGGCTCGGAAGTCCGGCGGCTGCGCAAGTCTCTCGATTTGACGATGGCGGAACTCGCGACGTCATCCGGCATTTCGGCCGGAATGTTATCGAAGATCGAGAATGGCGCGATCTCGCCATCGCTCGCAACGCTCGACTCGCTTGCCAAGGCGCTCAACGTGCCGATCAGCCGTCTGTTTGCAGAAACAGAGGAGCGGCGCGACTGCTCCTTTGTAAAAGCCGGTACCGGCGTGCGGATCGACCGGCGCGGCACCAAGGCCGGCCATCTCTATGACCTCCTCGGGCATTCGCTGGCTGGCGAGATCGGGGTCGAACCGTATCTGATCACGCTCAGCGAAGACGCGCTTCCCTATACTCATTTTCGTCACGCCGGCGTCGAATTTCTTTATATGCTCTCGGGCAAAGTCCGTTATCGGCACGCTGACCGTAGCTACATGATGGGGCCTGGTGACGCATTGTTCTTCGATGCGGCGGCGCGCCATGGTCCCGAAGAGCTCATCGAAAAGCCCATGCGCTACCTGTCGATCATCATTTATCCGCGTCAGAGAGAATGATCGAATGAACGCTGTCATCCAACACGATCCGCGAGGGCAGTCGAAAACGATCTGTGATGGCCGCACAAGCATCTCATTTGCTGACGCTCAAAGGGTTGCGCATCTTCTGGGCTCGACATGCCGTCCAAATGTGCATTGGATCGGATGCGAACCTGATTTCAACGATCGTCGCGAAAGAAAGGATCGGCGGCATGCATCTTGCTGATTTTAAGACAATGCTCCGCCACGTGGGACTCCGACCCGGTCTTGCGCCGAGGGGCAATAATCGCGACTGATGTGAAAGGGCGTTTCGGCCCACGCCTGTACAGAAGGAGAGATCAAAATGTGGAAAAGGTGCTCAATGTTGCGCGATCTGAGAGGGGCTCCATTGTGGATACTTGCCACAGCGGTTCTGTTGTCATTCGCCGGAGGCACGGCATTTGCAGCGGATCCCGTGAAGATCGGGCATGTCGCTGCTTTATCGGGAGCCTCGGCGCAGTCGGGTGAGGCAATCACGCGAGGACTTGCCCTTGCGATCGACGAGATCAACGACAAGGGTGGCGTGCTCGGTGGACGCAAACTTGAACTCATCCAAAGAGACGACGAGTCGAACCCGCCGAAAGGGCTGATTGCCGCGCGCGAACTCATCTTCCAGGAAAAGGTTGCGGCTATTTTCGGAGGAATCGATACGCCGGTATCATTGGCGATCGTCCCGCTCGTCAACAAGGAAAAGACCCTCTTCATGGGGGTCTGGGCGGCGGGCACCGGCATTACGCGCAACGGCGCCAATCCGAACTACGTCTTTCGTGTCTCGGCCGTCGACGATGACGTCGACATCAAGCTTCTCAAATACGCGAACGAGAAATTCAAAGCGAAAAAAGCCGGTCTCATGCTTATCAATAATCCTTGGGGCCAGTCGAACGAGAAAGGTTTGATCGCCGCCGCCAAGGATAACTCCGCGATCACGATTGCCGGCGTCTCGAAGTTCGAGAACAACGATGTGGACATGGTTCCGCATCTGACGCGACTCAAAGAAGCCGGTGCCGACGCCATCATCCTCGTGGTCAACGCCCCTCCCGGCGCACAGATGATGAAGTCACGCGAGCGCATGGGCTGGACGGTGCCTGTTGTCTCGCATTGGGGAATTTCCGGCGGACGCTTCCCCGAGCTTGCGGGTCCGACTGCCGGCGATGCCCACTTCGTGCAGACTTACAGCTTCTTTGGAAAGCTGAGTCCCGCCGGCGAACGCGTCCTGGCAGCGTTGAAGAAAAAGTACCCGCAGATCAAAGGGCCGGAAGACATTTTCTCTCCCGTTGGCACAGCAAATGCCTACGATGCCATGCATCTTCTTGCGATGGCGATCGAGCAGGCCGGCTCGACCGATGCCAATGCGGCTCGCTCGGCGCTCGAAAATCTCAAGGCAACGTATCAAGGACTGATCAAGACCTACAATTTGCCTTTCACGCCTGAAAACCACGATGCACTAGGTCCCAACGATTACGTCATGGTTCGCTACGAGGGCGACAAGGTCGTTCCTGTTGAATGACGAGCAGCGAGAAGGGCGGCCTCCGCGCCCCCTTCTTTTTGCTGGGATCGGTTTTCTGCGCCGCCCATGTTGGTGTCGTCAGCGCTCATTTCCGGCTTGGGGCTCGGCAGCATGTACGGGCTCCTCGCGCTCGGATTTCATATCACCCATGCCGTGTCCAACACGGTGAACTTCGCACAGGGCAGCGCCATGATGCTGGGCGCAGTCCTATGCTTCACTTTCTGGGTCACCTTTCACTGGCCTCTCACGCTGGCGGTGATCGCGGCACTTGGGCTTTGTGCAGTTTGGGGCGCGATCGTCGAGCGGATCGCCGTCCGCCCCTTCGTGCAGCGTGGCTCGAACGCTTGGTTGATGGCAACCGTCGCACTCGGCATCGTGCTCGAAAACGTGGTCCTGTTCACGTTCGGCAAAGATCCGCGCGGCATGCCCGCCGGCCTACTCACGACCAATTCCGTCGTGGTCGCCGGCATCAGGATCCAGCTCTTGCAGCTCTTGATTCCGATCGTCGGTCTCCTGCTTGCAGCCGCTATTCAGATCTTTTTTCGACGATTCCATTATGGCAAGGCGCTTCTTGCGGTGGTTCAAAACAAGGACGCGGCACGTCTCATGGGCATCGACGTCGAGCGCGTCGTGATGGCGTCCTTCGCGCTATCCGGCCTGCTTGCCGGTATCGCCGGTATCATGGTCGCTCCGCTGTTCACGATATCGTCGACCATGGGAACGCTGTTCGGCATCAAGGCGTTCGCGGTCGCCATTCTCGGCGGCATCGGCAATGCGTGGGGGGTGGTGCTGGCGGGACTGATCTACGGCATTGCGGAAGCGCTCATTATCGCGCTGGCAGGATCGACCTATAGCCAGATCGCCACGTTTGCCCTCGTGATCCTCGCACTCGCTATCAGGCCGACAGGGTTGTTCGGTCACGCCGAGGTCAAAAAAGTATGAAGCTTCGCCGAGTACTCACCGTTTCCGCGATTCTTCTCGGCATTTGTGCATTCATTATCCGAGCCAATGGCTACGAACTCTACATTCTCGCGTTGGTGGGGCTGACCACGATCGTGGGCGTGGGACTCAACGTCCTGCTCGGCATGACTGGCCAGATTTCGCTCGGTCATGCCGCCTTCTATGCGATTGGCGCTTACGTGGTTGCCATCCTTACCACCAAGCTCGATTGGACATTCTGGGCCGCGCTGCCATTGGCGGGCGTCGTTGCCGGTGTTGCCGGCGTGCTCCTGGCTATTCCGGCGCTGCGCGTACGCGGGCCCTATCTCGCCATGGTCACTATCGCGTTTGGTTTCGTGGTCGAGCAGGGTACGGCCGAGTGGGAGGGCTTGACCGGCGGATGGAATGGACTTTTGGGCATTGCGCTGCCGAGTCTGTTTGGTTTTGACTTCTCGGAGCGCGAGATGGCGTTCCTTGTGGTCTGCTTGACGGTTTTGTCGCTTTATCTCTACGCCCGGCTGAGCGCCAGCCCTTGGGGCCTCGCCATGCGCGCGGTTCGCGACTCCGAAATTGCGAGTCAGTCGATTGGGCTTGATCCGACCTTGATTCGCGCCATGGCGTTCGCGATTTCGGCGATAGCCGCCGGACTCGCTGGCGGCATGTTCGCGTCAATGACCAACTTCATCAGCCCGGAATCCTTTCCCTTCTTTCAGTCGATCCTCTTTCTACTCGTGGTGATGATTGGCGGCGCCGACCGACTCCTCGGCCCGCTGGTTGGAGCACTGGTCGTTGTGCTGCTGCCGGAGATCCTTTCTTTTCTTGCTCAATATCGTCTGCTCTTCGTCGGGCTCGTGCTGCTGCTGGTGCTGCGGCTGGCGCCCGGTGGCTTCGTCGGATTGGCAGCAGACCTGATCAAAGAACGTAGGCGGAGCTCAGTAGCAACACAACGGCGGGATGTGATGGCTTACTTGTCCGCCAGCACCCGACGCAGCCTTTGTGCAAGCAACCTGTCCGTGAACTTCGGTGGAGTCCGTGCGGTAAACAACCTCTGCTTCGATGCGCGCCCGGGCGATATCACGAGCATCATCGGACCGAATGGAGCCGGGAAGAGCACGGTGCTCAACCTCGTGTGCGGCTTCTATCGCCCGGACAGCGGTGTCGTCCGGCTGGGAGAAACAGATGTTACGCGGATCGCTACGCATTCGATCGCACAGCAGGGCATCGCGCGGACATATCAAACGACCCAGCTGTTCACTCATATGACAGTTCTCGACAATGTTCTCATCGCGCTTCGACGCGGCCACCTCGAAGCTCGCACCATCTTCTCCTGGGGTCTCGATTTGGACCACCAAGAGCTTGCCGAGAGCCTTCTTGCCTTCGTCGGATACCGCGCTCCGCTCGACCAGTTGGCGGGGGCTTTGCCCCACGTGGACAAGCGGCTCGTCGAGCTAGCGCGCGCCCTGGCCATCCAACCAAGCGTATTGGCCCTGGACGAGCCGGCGGCCGGACTCGATCCCAGCGATACCGCCCACATTGGCGACCTCCTCCGCAAGGTCGCGCGCACCGGCATCACCGTCATCTTGATCGAACACGACATGAATCTCGTGATGTCCGTTTCCGATCGCGTGATCGTCCTTGATGCCGGCGCAAAGATCGCGGAAGGCCCCCCGGCACAGGTTGCTGCCGACCCGCGCGTTCTCAAAGCCTATCTCGGCGATGAGAACCCGTCCGACCGTCGTCGCAAGCGAGACCTCGAGCCTGGCCGCGAGACGGTGATAGCGACCGAAGGCCTTTGTTCCGGCTACGGCGCAGCGAGCGTCATTCGCGACATTAATCTCAAGGTCGAGGCCGGTGAGGTTGTTGCCGTCCTTGGTGCCAACGGTGCTGGAAAATCGACGCTAATGCGGGCACTCAGTGGGCTCAACCGGCCCGTCGAGGGAACGGTGCGCTTCCTGAGCGAGCACATCGAGACTCAGACGGCGAGTCAGATTGCGCGGCGCGGACTGGTTCTCGTGCCGGAGGGCCGCCAGGTCTTTCCCGAGCTCAGCGTGATCGACAATCTGCAGCTTGGTGCCTATGCCCGGCCGTCGGCTGCTTTGATCGAGATGACGGAACGACTGCTCGACCGATTCCCACAGCTTAAGTCGCGACAAAATCAGCGTGCAGGCCTACTTTCGGGCGGTGAGCAGCAGATGCTGGCGATCGCGCGTGGTCTGATCGCGCGACCGCGTGTGCTTTTGCTGGATGAGCCCTCGCTCGGACTGGCCCCGATCCTCTTGGACGGGCTTTACGATCTTTTGGCTGAGCTCAGAGAACAGGGCATGACGACCCTGCTCGTCGATCAGATGGCCGGCCTCGCGCTTTCCGTGGCGGACCGTGCCTATCTGCTGCAGTCAGGGATAGTGAGGCACACAGGCTCGGCCTCGGACCTGCGCGCCGATCCAGCGCTCGTTCGCACCTATCTCGGCGAGCATGAAAGAGCGACGTAGGGAGGAAGAGACGCTATGGACCTCATTCTCAAGAGCGCGAGGCTCGTTGACGCCGACCGCGGTACCACCGACATCGGGATCGAGAACGGCAAGGTCGTCGCGATCGAGCCCGAGCTGGCAGCGCAGGGCGAAACGATCGATCTCGGCGGTCGGCTCGTCTCTTCGGGCTTTGTCGAGACGCATATCCATCTCGACAAATCTTGCATTCTAGACCGCTGCACCTCCGACCGTGGCGATCTCGAGGAAGCGATCGGAGAGGTTGCCAAGGCAAAAAAGGCTTTCACGCCCGAGGACGTCCATGCGCGTGCCACGCGTACGCTGGAGAAGGCGATCCTCCAGGGCACCACGCACATGCGCACCCATTTGGAGGTCGACCCGGTCGTCGGGCTGCGCAGCCTCGAGGGGGTGCGCCCACTCATCAAGGACTATGCCTGGGCGATCGACCTTGAAATTTGCGTCTTTCCACAGGAGGGGCTGCTCAACAACCCAGGGACTGACGAGCTCATGGTCCAAGGCCTCAAACGGGGATGCCGGGTGGTCGGAGCCGCGCCCTATACCGACAGCAACCCGCCCGGCCAGATTGACCGAGTGTTCGAGATGGCACGTGAGTTCGATGTGGATATCGACATGCATCTCGATTTCGGCCCGACGGCCGACGGTATGGACGTTGATCACGTCTGCCGTCGCACGGATCAATACAAATACGGCGGCCGTGTTGCGATCGGCCACGTGACCAAGGCAACAAGCCTGCCGATGGGCAAGTTCGAGGCCATGGCCAAGCGGCTCTCCGGTGCCGGCGTCGCTTTGACCGTTTTACCCTCGACCGATCTCTTTCTGATGGGTCGGCACCATAAGCACGATCACAACAACACACGTGGCGTTCTTCCCGCGCACAAGCTGATCCACCACGGCGTCAATTGCTCACTCTCATCGAACAATGTGCTCAATCCTTTTACGCCCTTTGGCGACTGCTCGCTGATGCGGATGGCGAATCTCTACGCCAACATCGCACAGGTTGGAAAACGCACCGACATAAGATCATGCTTCGATATGATCACCCGCAGACCGGCGCAGCTCATGCGTCTAAAGGACTATGGACTAGCAACCGGCAGAACTGCCGACCTGGTGGTGCTCGATGCAACCGACCCGGAAATGGCAGTCGCTGAACTCGTGCCCGTGCTCTACGCCTTTAAACGGGGGCGCAGGACGTTCACACGCGCGCCCGCGCAGTTGCACCGACCGCGGTGATGCTTCATTGCGCGAATCAGCACGTCCGCCGTCGGTACCATTGCGGGCGATCGGGCGACCGTTTCGTGCGCCTTTAGGCCGCTGGCGTTAGCACGCTCGGCTTGGCGCCGATCGCCACCGCAAAGGCCGGCCGAGCATCGATCGCAGCCTGCCAGCGCTCGAGCTCCGAATAGGCCGGCCGTTCGATCGGAAACTCCAGGCAACGCTTCACGATCGAGCCGAGCGCAATGTCGGCGATGGTGAAACGATTGAGCGCGAACCAATGGCGCCCGGCGATGTGGCCATCGAGTATTTTGAGCTGGGCGAGGAGATCGGCACTTTGCGCCGCAAAATCCGGCGCCCGCTCGGCCGGTGCCTTCTTGGCGTCTCGGAACACGGCGACATACGGCGCGTTCAATGCACCGAGCAGCCAGTCCATCCAACGCTCGACCATGGTGCGCTCGGCCGCGCTCGCTCCGGTCAGCGTCGGTCCATGCACCGCGGCGAGATAGCGAAGGATGGTGTGGGATTCCCAGATCACGAGATCGCCGTCGATCAAGGTCGGGACCTTCGCATTGGGGTTGAGCTTGCGGTATGCCTCGGTCAGCGTATTGCCGAACTGGCGGCCGTAGTCCTCGCGGACATAGGGCAACCCGAGTTCCTCCAGGCAGAAGATGACCTTCTGTACATTTCCCGACGTCTGTCGGCCGAGCAATCTGATCACGTCACGTCCTCCTCAGTAGATGAACGGCGGAGCGATTTTTGGTTTCGCGCAGTAAACGATCGGTTCGCCGCGTGGCACATCGGTTCACCCGCGCGGCTTGTACGCAATGGCGTCCATCTCGATCTTGGTATTGATGACCGCGCGTGCCTCGACGGTCGTGCGCGCCAGCACGGCATCCTTGAAGTGCTCTCCGAATACCCGGTTGTAGCGGCCGAAGTCGCGGGCATCGCCGAGATAGGTGGTGACGCGCACGACATCGGACAGTGTCGCCCCTTCTTCGGCGAGAATTCGACGAATCGCCTCGATCGTGCCCTGCGTCTCTTCCTCGATCGTTCCCGAGATCATGTTGCCGTCGGCATCCTTGGCAACCTGGCCTGAAACGAAGATGAAATCGCCCGCGCGCACCGCCGGATGAAAAGGCAGGTTCGGGTTCTTCTTTCCGATCGGATAGATATCCTTGCGGGTAGCGCGTGCGTCCTGCATGGCGTTGATCCTCAGTGAAGTCCCTTCGCTTCGATGATGTCGACCCCGCGAACGCGATCCACGAGGTAGATCAGCCCGCGATCGTCGACCGTGACGTCATTGGAGGAAGGGCGCTCCTCGCCGTCTGCTGGATGCGGCAGAAAATGGCCAACCTCCCGCGGAACGAACGGGTCCGCGATGTCAACGAGGCGCAGCCCTTGCGCAAACCACGCGAACGGGATCACGGTGCCGTGGAAACGCTCCGATGGCTGGTGACAACCGCTCATCGGCGGTTGCGGGCTGCCGTCGACGTCGAGCCCCGCCACCTGGAATGTCGCGATCGGCACCGGCAGTTGCTCGAGGGTGATGTCGTAAATCCAGGCGAAGGAGGGTGACGCCGGCCGCAGCTTGGCGACGTCCTCGTCCGCCACCACCATGATGCGGCGTCCCTTGAGCGGTTGCGGAATCGGCAGACAGGTATGCGTCGGGTGCGCAAACGCCGGGCTGGTATTGGTATGCGCCAGCGTTTTCGGCCGCGCCATGTCGGAAATATCCAGGATGAAGAGCCCGTGATGCCAGTAGCTGACATAGAGGCGATTGCCCATCCGCAGCGGATGATGACAACGCGGCGCGGGCCAATTGTCCCAAGGATAGGGTTCTCCCCCGGCCTTCCACTGGCCCGGGATCCACCAGCGCCCAACCTCGACCGGGCGGGCGGGATCGGCAAGATCGAGGATCATCATGATGTTGCCGACATAGCCCTCGGCCGTCGGCGACAGGTAGGCGTAGCGGCCATCGAAATCGTAGCGGTGCACGCCGCGGCCGGCCGTGCGCCACTTGGTGATCAGCTTCGGCGTGCTGGGGCGTGAGACATCGTAGATTGCGATGCCCCCGCCGAACTCGGCCGGTCCGCTCTCGCCCAGCCGCTCGTGGTTGACGATCATGATGCCGTTCGCCACCCGCACCTTGTGGGAATGCCAACCCTGCGGCAGATCGATGGTCGCGAGCTTGCGAGGTTGGCGCGGATCGGCCACGTCCACGATCGTGGTGCCGCTCGGCCAGCGCATGTGCCCGATAAAAAGCGTCGTGCCCTCGACCCAAACTTGCCCCCCGCCCGGGCAGTCGAAGTGCGATATCAGCGTGGTGTTCGATCGACTCGACACAAAACGCTCGACAAAGTGACGTTCATCCGGGCGGGCTACCGCCACTGCGCAGCCGGTCCTGGCATGCTCGAGCTCAGGCGATTTTCACGATGCTGCCGGCGGCGTCGCGGCCCCACTTCTTGAAGAGGTGGAAGCATTTCAATGCGGGCTCGTCACTGGCGACGAACAGGATGGCGGGTTGCTTGTTATGGCCGTTGACGTGCTCGAACCAGGAGCCGCCCGGCACCGCTAAATTGTCGAACGCCTGCCAATCGAAGCGCTTGCCGTCGATGATGGAGTGTCCCTGCCCCTCGAACGGCGCGACCAGCAGGCTCGCCGTCTGCCGCACCGGTCGCGTCTTCTCGCCGGGACGCAGCACTTGCACGAAGAAGGTCATGGTCTTGAACACCGGACCGCCGGTCAGCGGGTCGACGTATTCGATCGACAACGCCTCGTAGGGATCGCCGTCCCAGTCTTTGAAGCGCTCGATCAATTCCTGCATCGTCTCCCAACGATACACGTACATCGGCGAGGAGTGCCCGGCGCCGCGGTGATGCTGCAGAAAGCGAGGCTTGAGTCCGCCGTGGTCGTAGGCGCGGGCAGAATAGTCGGACGGCACGGTCGCCGTCTGCTGCTTCTTCTTGACCGGCTTGCCGTCGACCATCTCGGTGTAATCATGTTCGAAGTAGACCGCATTGAGCGTCTCGACGAGCGGCAGATCGAGCACGGAAAGATTGACCGCCGGCTCGTTTCCTACGTTGCCGTGGTTGTGCCAGGTGTCGACCGGGGTGAGCACCATGTCGCCGGGCCCGAAGGTGATATCCTCGCCCCCGACGCCGGTGAAATTGCCTTTTCCGGTCAAGCCGAACCGGATGGCGTTGGGGGAGTGCCGGTGCGGCGGCATCACCTCGTTGGCATCATTGAGCCGATAGGCGGTGTACATCGTGCTCACGGTCGCGCGCCGCGGGGAGAGCCCGGGATTGACCAGGATGAGCGAGCGGCGCTCGGAATCATCCATCGTCACCAGTTCCGCCGCCCGAAATAGAATTGGTTCGATGTCGCCTTTGTAGCTCCACAGATGAGGAACGGCCTTTTGCGTGCCCATCAATTGCTTGATTTCGTCATGCGCGACGTCGGTTGACGTCGCCCAGAACGGGAACATGTTCTTTGCGGAAATGTCGCTGTAAAGCTGTTCGAGAGCCGCTTCCCGATTCGGAAGACGGCGTGTCGCGCTCGCTGCGCTGCTCTTACCTGCCAACATGTCGGTCGCTCCTTCACCCGGCTGGAGTGAACCATTCGATGCAAGGTAACATAGGCGGTTGCCTGGTCAATCGCACGCGCCATCCGCTCGCGTTGACCCGCGCACGCGCGAACGCGCTGCGTGGCTGACGGGACGATGCCGTCATGTTCCCGGCGGCGGAATCTGGAAAAACTCCGCGAGTTGCTCCTTGGTTAGCGGTGCATCGAGGAACTTCATCTCCACCGCGTCCGCCATCACCTGATCGAGGTCCGAAAGCCGGTCCGGCGATAATGCGTCCTTCGGGTTGTACTGGTCGCGCTGCATCACGACCAGCTCCTCCGGCTGCTTGATCGTCTCGGCGTAATATTTGACGGCGAGCGGGTTCGAATACATCCAGTCGATCGACTCGCGGTAGGCGCGCATGAACCGGACCATCACGTCCTTGCGTTCCTTGAGTGCGTTGGCGTTGGCGACCTGCACCCGAATGGTCTGGTTCCGCAGTGTCGGAACCTCGGGACCGCGGGCGATCACCCGGATCTTGCCCGCCTGCAATTCGGCCAAGCCGAACGGGACGACCGCCCAGCCGATGTCGATTTGGCCGGTCATCGTCATCGTGTAAGTGGCGGGCGGGCCGCCGGTCGCGGTCGGCTTCGCCTTGACGCCGAGCTGCTTGACGAAGCCGAGTGCGATCACGTGCGAGGTGGCACCGTTGGTCGAATAGGCCATCGTCTGCTTTTCGGTTGCGTCTGTCAGACGCTGCAGCGGCGAATTGGCGGGTACATACCAATATTGATCGCCGACGCCCACATAGGCGGCCGCGATCGCGCGCACCGGCGCGCCGCGCGCGAACGCTCGCATGGCCCCTGCGGTCCCGATGCCGATCCCGATGTCGGCCGAACCGGAGATCACCGCCTGCAACGTCTCGCCGGCACCCTGGGTGCCGAAGGTTTCCAACACGATGCCGTGCTTCTGGAAGATGCCGGCCTTCATGCCCAGCGTGGGCGCCTGGTTCGCCCAGGCATCGATCTGGCCAATCGCGACCTTGACGGTATCGGCGCCCAAACAGCCGTGACGGTCGGTGCATCACGACGAAACGCGCAAAGCCGGTTCAACCGGATCGGCGTCTGACAATAGCAATTGCCGGATTGCTTGTAAGCCGCAACGGAAGCTATCGGACCACGGACTGCCGAGGATGAGCGGAACGAATTTCTTCTTGCGTGAAGCCTAAGGTAGAGCGCCGCCCTCGACCAAATATGATTTTCGCTCTCAGCAGTATCCAGCTCTCAGCGCGGCGGGGAGGCTCCGTGAAAAGCGTCCCTTCCAGATTGCCCTCGCATTACGGATGATAGACCCACATGTCCGCCACAATATTGCAGCCGGGCACAGGCATCGGGGCCGGCGTACGCACCGCGCCGAACGGGATCGGCGCATCCGCGAGCTTTTCCTGCCAGCTGCGCAACGCACAAGGAACGAGATTGAGATCGCTGAGGAAGTGATTGACGCGAAGCAAATTCGAGAGCGAGGTGCCTGCCGTGCGACAGATGTCGTCAGCGGCCGTCAATATTGCCTCCATCTCGTGGTGGGTGGGCGAGCCGAAATATTTCAAGCCGGCCGTGCTGCGCGCTTGCGGGATTGCTCCATCCGAATCGGCGGCATAGAGCCCCGACAAGCAAAGCAGGTCGCCGGCGCGCACCGCTGCCGGACCGAGCCGCATGTGTTGGGACGGCTTGTGATCGACGATCTCCTTTCTGGTTTTGACGCCGTCGCGAACACCGAAGATGTTGATCTCCAAGATCGACTCGAGGAGAGCAAGGCCCTTGGTCGCAACGACGGTGAGCGCACACGGATGCCCGCCGAAATGGCTGTTCCAAACATCCAAAAATTCGGGCAGATCGTTGATGTTGGTTAGATAGACCTGCGCCTTGATCGCGTTCTCCAAGGAACTGCCGCCGGCTTCAAGCGCAGGCTTGAGCCGCGACGTAATAAGAAACTCGGTCTGCAACCTGATGTCCGTACCATTCCAAACGGCGTTGGGCGGGCGGTAGGCGGGTTTGGCGATCCCGGTCATGTCGTCGTTGTTCGGCATTTGGCCGGCGACAAACACATAGTCGCCGCAGACGAGCGAAGCGATGAAGCCGGAGTGCTTGGGAACGGGCACGCCTTCCGGCTGCGCCGGTCTCGGCTCACGGCCGCCGCCTGGCAGGACGGCGATCATGGACACTTCCATGTTGGCGCCGTCGACCGATAACTCTTCCATGAGCACGGACGTGCTGGGAGGCACGAAGTCCTTGAGCGCCGCTTTTCGTGCGCGTTGATAGGCATTCACCACTTGCGCGTTGGGGTAGTACTGGTCGACGCGCACGATATGGCGCAGATCGCTGCCCTGCGCTGCGGTAAGCTTGGCCAGTCGCTCGATGATGAAATCGCCCTCACGCCGATAACGTGGCGGACTGCCCAGCGGATGCCCGGGCTTGCCAACAACCTGCGCGGCGAGGCCGTGCTCGAAATCGATCGCCATGTGGCCCGTAAAAAACAGCCACGATCCGGCACGCACGCCCTGGGCGTATTCGATGTCGGTGCCGCCTATTCGCGTCGGGGCGATGCACTTCACTTCAGCCACTGCCATCTCCTGTGCTGCTTGACGGTTGGTGGTCGCTATGCCTGGAAATCCGGCGCAAGCAATCGCGCCGTGCGCGGACATGATAGCGGCGCGGGGTCGCACCAACCCCTGCAACGTCACGTGGCGAGAAAAGCGGCGCCCACTGATCAGGTTCGTTCATTGACACTCGCGCAGGGCAACCTTACGGTTTTGCGGCCGTCGTGCTCCTGCTGTCCCCCGGAGGCAGAGTTTGTTGCGGGTCGTCAATCTTCGCAAGACCTACGACGCCGCGCATCAGCCTTACGTGGCGCTGGATGGTGTCAATATCGAGATTGTCGATGGCGAATTCTTTTGTCTGCTTGGCCCCTCGGGCTGCGGAAAATCGACGCTACTCAATATTCTCGCCGGGTTTGAGCCTGTGACGAGCGGATCGGTGACGTCCGACGACGTCGTCGTGACCGGCGCCGGTCGCGATCGCGCCATGTTTTTCCAGGATGCCGGTTCAGCGTTGTTTCCCTGGCTGTCCGTCGAGGAAAATGTGCGGTTTGGCTTGCGCGTTCGCAAAGTGCCCAAGCGCGAATGGGGCGCCATCATCGACAAATATCTGCAAATGGTCGATCTCGACGGACATCGAACCAAGTTTCCTTCACAACTTTCCGGCGGCATGCGTCAGCGACTGCAAATCGCGCGGGCACTCGCGGTCGAGCCGGAAGTTCTGCTCATGGACGAGCCTTTCGGCGCGCTTGATGCCTTGACCCGACGCCGGATGCATTCGGTGCTGCTCGCGATCTGGGAGCGCACGGGCAAGACGGTGATTTTTGTCACCCATGATATCGCGGAGGCGATTCTGCTCGGGGATCGGATCGGCATGATGTCGGTCGGACCCCGCTCCACGATTTCCAGAGTCTTTAACGTCGATTTTCCGCGCCCGCGCGATCTCGCTCATCCGGAGGTTGCGCAACTCTTTCATGAAATCGAGAACTTGTTGGCGCCGGATGTCGCCCGCTCAGAGCAGGCAATGGCGCCGTCGTGAACGGGTTCTCGATAGAGACCGCTGACCAATGGTGAACGTTCGCGACACCAAGCCGGGGCTGCCCCAAGCGCCGCTTTTGCGGCGGGCTTCATTCAGCAGGCTTCGCGCGTCGATCAATCCAGGTAGATATCGCGGCATTCTCCTGTCCGCTGCGTCGCTCGTGCTCGCTTTCTTGATTTGGCAGTTGCTGTCGACCTTCATATTCAACCCGTTCCTGATCCCTCCTCCGCTCGAGGTGATTCGCACTGCCATTCCGATGATCATGAGCGGCGAGATCTTCGCGGATGTGTCGATCAGCATGTCGCGGATACTCGTTGGCTTCTTCTCCGGCTCACTGATCGGCGTGATATTCGGTGTTCTACTCGGCCGAATCCGCGTTCTCCACGAGCTGCTCGATCCGATCATGGAGTTGCTTCGCTACCTGTCCCCTACCGCCATGATTCCTATTGCGGTGATTTGGTTCGGCATTGGAGAGATGTCGAAGTATTTTTTGATCTTTTGGGGTACGTTTTTCATTGTGCTGATCAACACGACGGCAGGAGTTTGGCGGGCGCCGATCACGCGCCAGCGCGCGGCCGAATGCTTAGGGGCCAATCGCCTGCAAATTTTCCTCATGGTGCTCATTCCTTCTGCGGTACCCTACATCGTCACCGGCATGCGCGTTGCCATAGCATCTTCGTTCATGAGCATCATCCCTGCCGAAATTCTGGCGGCCGATTCGGGTATTGGCTATTTGTTGCAGAAATCGTCGATGCTCTTGCAGACGAACCGCATCTTCGTGGCTTTGCTTACAATCTGCATTCTCGGCTTTGCGGTTGATCGCCTGTTCCGTTTCTTCGTCCAGCGGGTTCTCGCCCGCTATATGTCATATGTTTCAGTGATGTGACCGTGCACAGGGAGGCCTCAATGTCCGAGTTCTCGAAGATGCTTACTGCTGCAATCGGCGCCGGCATTTTGCTGGGCGCTACGGCGACGCAAGCGCAGCAAGCGTCGCTCAAGATGACATTGTTCGGACAACCGTCCGTCAACAACGACTCGATCTGGATGGCGTTAGAGAAGGGTTACTATCAGCATGAAGGCCTCGACGTCACTTACCGTCTTTTTCCTTCCGGCACCACCGCATTCCAATCGTTCCAGACCGGCCAGGGCGACATCGTCATGACCGGCGACCTTCCGAGCGTGCAATATTTCTTTCGCGTCAAGGGAGATTACCGCACCATTGCGGTCGTCGAGCGGGACGCAAAGGGCTACGTGGCTGTCGCACGAAAAGAGATCACAAAGCCGCAAGACCTGCTCGGAAAAACAGTCGCGACGCGGGTTGGCTCCACGGGGTCATGGTTCATTTCCGAATATTTGACCAAGAACGGAGTCGATCCGTCGAAGGTGGCGGTCAAGAATCTGGATACGCAGGTCCTCCCTGCGGCGTTGTGCGGAGGCGAGATTGCCGCCTTTTTCATTTGGCAGCCGATCGGCTCGCGCACGCTCGAGATTTGCCCGGACAAATCGCACTACTTGACCGATGCGACCGGCTACATCCAGGGGTACTTGGTCGCAGGCGCACGCCCGGAATGGCTTGCGAGTCCGCAGGGCAAGGACACGGCAATCCGCTGGCTGCGGGCGACGATGAAGGGGCGCGACGTCGCGGAGAAGGACTTCGCCGCCGTCGCGGCCTATGCCAAGGCCAAGCTCGATCTCAGCGAGAAAGCGACGCGCGAGCAATGGGACACCAACATACGCCCGCTCGCGCTCGACAAAGTTTATTACGACGACTTCTGCAGCCTCAGCCGTTGGGCACAGCCCGAAAAAATGACCGAGCAGAAGATCGACTTCAATCAATTGACTTGGCCTCCGCCGCCTTGCTGATAAGCGCCCCGGCATGCCGCTCTGCCGCTCTAGGCCTTAGTTAGGACCCTCTGCAATTGCCGCTGCCTCGAAGGATTGCGGCCTGCAATCGTCGAAGTTGGCGGACTCAGTCGTAACGCGCTAGATTGTCCCGCCATGTCGCACCATCGAAGCCTGACACCCGTGTGCACGACCGTGATGCGGGTCGCCCGAGAGATCGCGACACCTGGCGCGGCAGGAGATGCACAGTTTTCGTTACTCTTGGACGGGAAGCGTTGCGTGTTGCGGTTTATGATCGCGCTCATGATCGGATTGGCCGCCAGTGTCAACGGCGTGACTGTGGCCGCCGCTCAGACCTATCCGCAACGCGCGGTCAAGTTCATCCTGCCGTTTGGTCCCGCGGCCGGGAGCGACATCACCGCCCGGCTGCTCGGAGAAAAGCTCGCAGCGCGCTGGGGCAAGCCGGTGGTGATCGAAAACCGGCCGGGCGGCGACGGCCTCGTCGCCATCAGCGCATTCACCAGTGCGAACGACGAACACACGCTTTTGTTCGTTCCGGCTTCGACCTTCATGGCACACCCATATGTGCACGAAAAACTACCTTACGATGCGGAGCGCGACCTGCTTCCGATCACGAACGTCACGACCATT
>WNFA01001187.1_pt1 | contig 21202 bp, 15 predicted proteins | sample 5400481 | NCBI WGS metagenome assembly WNFA01 (sample SAMN13153340, study PRJNA577476) | soil metagenome | isolation source: 120 cm saprolite under Douglas fir tree site 2 hole 1 replicate 2 | place: USA:California | collected 2015-04-18
GACGACGTATTCGGTTTCGAAATCGTTTTCTACGTCGACACCGAGGCTGCTTTTGGGCAGGTCTTTCACGTGGCCGAAAGAAGCATCGACCGTGAATCCCTTGCCCAGATACTTCTGGATAGTTTTCGCCTTAGCCGGCGATTCGACAATGACTAGACCTTTTGACAATGGTTCCTCAGTTTGGCGGTATTGGAATTGAAGCTAGCACGAATGTGTGAGTTGCAACAACTGTGTGGTGTGGCCGTTTCTCAGTTGTCAGTTATCAGTTGTCAGTTAACCGCCTTCACCTTCTGCATCAGGGACGACAACATTCGCTTGACCTCAACTGCTTGTGTTGCGAGGCGCTCGTACTCCAGATTCCTCAAATAGTCGAGGTCGTGAGCAAGCAGAAGTTGGTACTCGAGTTCGCTAGCGGACCCCATCGCAATCTGTAGGAAGCGAGCCGTCTCGGTACTACCCTTTCGGCAACAGCCCTCTGCAATATTCATTCCTATTGACCCGGACGAGCGCCGCATCTGGCTTGTCAGACCGTACATCTCTTCCCGACGAAAACTTTGCACGGACCCGTCCGCTTTTAACTGAAGACTGACAACTGATAACTGACAACTAAAAGCTCTTCACAAAATTCTTCCCCGGCATCTGACGTATCTTGCCATTCAGCTCCAGTTCAAAGAGCGCTGCGAAAATCTCCGAGGACGACATTTCGTTTTCCAGCAATTCGACCAGTTGATCAATGTGTGTGGATTCATCGGCCTTGAGCAATCTGAGAATCTTTTTTTCGTGGGGCGAGGCCACCTCGTCCGGGAATAGAGATGCGGTTTCCGGTTCGTGGGATTCATTCCGCATGGAACTGAGCGCGGCCTGCACATCCGCCGGAAGCTCCTCCCACACGTCTTCCCACGTGGCAACGAGCTTCGCTCCCTGCTTGATCAGCGTGTTCGGGTCCCAGGAATTCTTGTTGGTTACGTTGCCCGGAACAGCGTATACGTCGCGGTTTTGTTCGAGGGCACAGCGGGAAGTGATGCGCGTGCCGCTGTATTCCGCGGCTTCGACCACCAGCACGCCGGCGGACATTCCGCTGATGATCCGGTTGCGGATGGGAAAGTTCTGCGGGGCCGGGAAGGTTCCAACCGGGAACTCGGAGATCAGCGCGCCGCCAAGAGCCACGATCTGTTCCGCGAGCCGCGTGTTTTCCTTTGGGTACATGACGTCAATTCCGGTGCCGAGCACGGCGACGGTTTTTCCCTTGGCAGCGATGGCGCCGCGATGCGACGCGGTATCGATGCCGCGCGCCATGCCGCTGATGATCACCAGTCCGCGGGCGGCGAGGTCGGTCGAGAGGCGTTCGGCCATGCCGCTGCCGTATGGAGTGGGATGACGCGTTCCGACCATCGCAATGCCGGGTTGGGCTAGTACCTCGACGTTCCCTTTCACGAAGAGGATCACGGGTGGGTCGTAAATCTCCTTCAACCGCGACGGGTATTCAGGATCGCTGAGTGAAATAATCTTGGCGCCGGCCTCGGCCGCCTTCACGCATTCCTGCTGCGCCAATTCGAGCGACTTGCCCGTCGCCAACGATTGCGCGGAAACGGCGCGCATCCCCGTGGCTTCGAGTTCGGTCAGGCTGGCCTGGAAGACGCGCTCGGCCGTCCCATAGTGCTCGATCAGTTTTTTGATGCGCGTGGGGCCCAATCCCTGAGTCAGGGCCAGCGCAAGCCAGTAGGTAGATTGGTAAGAAGCGGGATTGGAGGCGGCAACGGCCACGTCAGACATATTGGGCATACTGCGTGAACCTAGCCTGCGGCGGAAAACGCTGTCAAGGACGGCGCGCACATTGCGTTTGGTAGAATTCGTAAAGTGATGAGCCGGTTAAAGATATCGTCCATTTCCTACCTGAACACAGCGCCTCTAATGTGGGATTTTGAGCACGGCGAGACAGGTGCGGACAATAGTTTCGATATTTCCTACACCATCCCCTCGGCCTGCGCCGAGGCTTTGCGTGCGGGGACCGCCGATATTGGCATCATTCCCGCCGCGGCCTATGCGACGGTCCCGGATCTTGTCATCATTCCGGACGTGGCAATTGCCGCCCGACGCGCCGTGCGGTCGATCTTGCTGGTTAGCAAGAAACCCGTCGATTCGTTGTGGAAGCAGGTGCGCACGGTTGCGCTCGATACTGCTTCGATGACCTCAGCTGCGCTGGCCAAAATTCTCTTTGCAAAATGGCTGGGTGGAGCGCGCGATTATAAACCGATGGCTCCGGATCTCGATGCCATGCTCGACGCCTGTGATGCGGCCTTGCTCATCGGAGACCCCGCGCTGCAAGTCGACCGCACGCGTTATTTCACGCTCGACTTGGCGGAGGAATGGGTGGCGCGCACGGGAAAGTCATTCGTTTTCGCTTTCTGGGCCATTCGCAAACAGGCGCTTGCCGGACGAAATGGGGCGGCAATCGCGGAGGTCTTCAAGACGTCACGGGATCATGGGTTGTCGCCGAAGAATCTTGAAACCATCGCGCAAGAGTGGGCTCCGCGCCTTGGCCTTACCGTCGAGATCGTTCGCGTCTACCTGACGCATAACATCCATTATTATCTCGACCCTCCGTGCCTGGAGGGACTTAAGCTTTACTACCGCTTGGCCGCGGAAATCGGAGCTCTTCCGCGGGCGCCGGAATTGCAGTTTGTTTAGTATTTGCATCTAGCAGCCGCAATCGTGCTCCAATAATGAAGATGCACTTGCTTGCGATCGTCCTGCTCGTGTCGAAAAAGAGCGCCCTGCGATGGTTGGTTCATCTCGGCGGCCCCGGCCTGATTCTGCTGGGCCTCGCCGACAACTCGCCCATCCCTCTGCCGGGTAGTATGGACGCCGCCACTGTCCTGCTGGCCGCCCACCATCGCAACCTCTGGGTCTACTACGCGATCATGGCGACGGCGGGAGCGATCCTCGGCGGCTATCTTACCTACCGCATGGCTCGCAAAGGTGGAAAGGAAACTCTGGAAAAGAGGTTCTCGAAAAAGAAGACCACTAGGGTATATGCGATTTTTGAACGCTGGGGCCTCGCGGCGGTCGCGATCCCGGCTATACTTCCGCCGCCCTTTCCCATCGTGCCCATGCTCTTGGCGGCCGGAGCCATGCAGTACTCAACCAGGAAGTTTCTGGCCGCTCTGGCCGTGGGGCGCGGCATTCGGTACGCCATTCTTGCTTATCTCGGGGCCCACTACGGACGGCACATCGTGAATTTTTTCGCGCTGTACTACTGGCCTGTGCTTATCGTTCTGGTTACTTTCTCATTGGCCGGCGGACTGTACGGGTTGTTCGAGTACAAACGCCGACAAAAGGTTGACGCCCCGAAAGCTCCGCGTCCAACATCGCAGTCTCGTCGCAGGACGGCCTAGGAACTGAACGGGACTTTTGGCTTGCCCAGGCTTTCGGCGGGTGCTTAAATCTGCTTGATGTTTGCGCCCACGGAAGTCCGCCAATATCGAATGGATCCGGCCGGTTTTGCGAGGATGCGCCGGAGGATGATCACGCGGCTGGCCGTTGTCGCCCCATTTCTTCTTATAGCCGTGTGGTATTTGTCCGGGCGTCTCGGCAGGGGCCGTGACGTCTTAGACTTTATAGTCCTTCCGGCAACTCTCGTGTGGGAAACTTATCGGGCAGTTCAGCGAGAACGTGACAAGTGGAATTCCTTGGTTCTTGAATTTCGCGGCGACAGCCTGTTTCGGACATTGCATCGCTATCCCCTTCTGGAAATTGCACCGAGTGAGGTGACCGCGATAGAGGAGTTTTCTGCCGGGATCATCGTACGAACAGATTCTCGAGGCGAGACTCTGATTGTTAGCGGCGATTTACTTGGCTATGACGACTTCCGCAACCGCCTGGCGGCGTGGGCACCTATGGTAAACGTCGTGGGACGGAGCTCACCTATTCGGGGTGTCTTCTCGATGCTGTGGTGCGCACTGATTTTTGGAGGCCCGCTTTACTTGATGTACACGCCGCATCGCGAATTGATTCTCCCGCTCGGCATTGGACTATTTATCGGGATGGCTGCGATGGTCTGGTATTATCAGCGATCACCGATGATGCCTACTTCTTTTCGGAAGACATCCTGGATTCTTCTGTTATTGCCGCTACTCGTCACCATTTCTAGGCTAATGTGGAGTCGCTAACTAGCACCAGTTGAGGGATCCCTACCACCACTCCCGTTTGCTGAAAACCGCCTCCCACCAGCTAAAATAGGCGTTAGCGTGGGGTGAAGAGGATGTCCCTGACCAAGCAGCAAGCCGTGGAGATGTTTCGGTCCGACGACCTGATCGGGATTGGCATGGAGGCGGACGCGGTCCGCCGCAAGCTGCATCCCGAAGGCACCGTGACTTACATCATCGACCGCAACATTAATTACACCAACTTCTGCACGGAATATTGCACGTTCTGCGCGTTTTATCGTCCGTTGAAGGGGCCTGCGGCCAAAGAAGGTTACATCCTCGATTTTGACATCATCTACGACAAAATCCGCGAGACCGTGGAACTCGGCGGCACCGGCGTGCTGATGCAGGGCGGCCTGCATCCCGATCTCAAGATCGACTGGCACGAACGCATGCTGAGTGGAATCAAGCAGCGCTTTCCGAAGATCCACTTGCACTGCTACTCCGCTTCGGAAATTCTCGCGATCGCCGAGTACAGCAATCTCAGCGTACGCCATACGATTGCGCGCCTGCGCGACGCCGGACTGGATTCGATCCCGGGCGGCGGCGCTGAGATTCTTGACGATGAAGTCCGCTACAAAATCGCGCGCTTGAAGTGCCTGACCGCGGATTGGTTGCTGGTGCATCGCACCGCGCACCAGCTCGGTATGCGCACCACCGCGACCATGATGTTTGGCGTCGGCGAGTCCATCGAACACCGGGTCAACCACTTGCAGTGTCTTTACGATTTACAGCAGGAGACGGGCGGGTTCACCGCATTTATCCCGTGGAGTTTCCAGCCCGCCAACACCTCGCTCGGCGGACGCCGCTGGGATGAAGCCACTGCGGTTGAATACCTGAAAGTTTTGGCGATTTCGCGGCTCTATCTTTCGAATTTCCTAAACGTGCAGTCCAGTTGGGTGACGCAGGGATTGAAAGTCTGCCAGATGGGCTTGCGTTTCGGGGGCAACGACGTGGGTTCCGTGATGCTGGAGGAGAACGTCGTCCGCGCCGCGGGTGTGAACAACTGCACAACCGAAGAAGAGTTGCGGCGCATCATACGCGATGCGGGCTTCCGTCCGGCGCAGCGGGACACGTTGTATCGGCAATATTTTCTGAATTGAATCCCGCGTAGGGACAGCCGCCCTCGGCTGTCCGGCGGGGCGAAGCCCCACCGCTCATTGAGTGCTAAGGATGACAAACGAAGACCCGGACGAGCTGTGCTCGCCTGGACAGCCGGGGCGGCTGTCCCTACGTGAAATTTGAAATGAAGCGCTCACTCGTCCTCGCTCACTTCATCCTCAGCGCCTTCGTGCTTGCGAGCGCGCAGGAGTCCGTGCCTGCCCCGCACGCGTCCTCCATTGCAGGCACGGTAGTGAAGGAACAGGGAAGCCAACCGCTCAAAAAAGTACTGGTGCAGGTGGTCGCGGAAAATCAGAAAGAAGGTGGAAACTACACCGCTTCGACCGACGCCGACGGCCATTTCCACATCGAGAACGTCCTGCCGGGGCGTTACCGTATCTTCATCGAGAGAACCGGGTTCGTCGGGGTAAATGAGCACGGCCTCAAATCTGACGTCAACGTTTTCACGGTGCAGGCCGGGCAGGCGGTGGACGACCTGCTGTTCCGAATGTTGCCCACGGCGGTCATCAGCGGACGCATCACGGACGAAGATGGCGACCCGATGGCTGGCGTTGTTGTTATCGCGCTAAAGAAAAAACCAGGGAAGTCCACCAGAGAAAGCGTCGGGACCGTGGGGACAAACGATCTTGGCGAATACCGTGTCGCCGGTTTATTTCCCGGCCAGTATTGGATTGTGGCCATGCCCCCGGTGGACTTCCGCGATTACGAAAAGCAAGAAAAATCGTTGGCAGGCGAAGGCCAGCCAGATACCCGCTACGTCAATACATACTATCCAGGAACCTACGATGCCATGCAGGCCTCGGCCGTGACGCTTAAGGCGGGCGACGAAATGCCGGTCAACCTCACGCTGGTGCCGGCGAGAACGTATCGCGTTCGCGGAATCATTACTGGCATCACAGCCGCCCAGAAACCCTCAGTGGAATTATTCTCCAAAGCGGGCGATTCTTACCGGGCGAATGCGAATGAAATAGGGCCGGACGGCCAGTTCGAAGTGCGCGGAGTCGCTCCGGGATCATACGTGGTGCGGGCGTCGACCCCCACCGAATCGCAGTCGTTTACGGCGCACCAGGATGTCAGCGTCGTCGCTGCTGATGTGGATGGCGTAAAGCTTACTCCCCTGCCTTCTTTCCCGCTCTCCGGCCATCTGCATATCGAGGCAAGCGCGGCGGCGGATCTCACGCAGTACTCGGCAAACTTGCGCCAGGCCGAATTGCCCGAAGATCCAGGCTTCTTCATGTCTCAGGAATTTTTTGGGACGAACGCTCCAGTCGACCGACTTGGAAACTTCGAGTGGAAAAACGTGACTCCCGGTAACTACATTGTGCAGGTGTACGGTGGCGACGGGCAAGGTTTCTTCCTGAAATCGGCGAAGCTCGGCGAACGAGATATCGCAACCGGGTTCACGGCAAGCGGCCCGGCGACACTTGATCTGCTGGTGAGCACCAAAGGCGGCACGGTCGAGGGGGCGGTCGTTGATGCGGCCGTTGAAAAAGCTGTCGAAAAAGATGGGGATGAGGTTCATCCGGTCGTTAACGCCACGGTGGTAGCGGTGCCCGAGGAGAAATACCGCAAGCTTCCCGATCGCTTCGGGACCGGATCGACGGATCAGCACGGACGCTTTACGATTCGCGGCGTGGCTCCGGGCACCTACACGCTCTATGCCTGGCAGGATCTGGAAGAGGGCGTCTACCGCGACCCCGACTTTTTGAAGTCCCAGGAAGCCAATGGTACGGCGGTGAAAGTGGAGGAAGGTTCTCATCAGACGGTCGAGCTGAAGCTTAGTCCAACGAGTGAGGACTGGAAGTAGACGGTCGTTAGTCGTTCGCGCGTTTGCCAAGGACTAACGACCAAAGACCAACGACCTACCACCAACGACCGATCAGGTACAATACTCGGACTGCTTTCTTCCTTTTGATTCATGGTCCAGCTCAGTTCATGGATTTGACGCTCACTTCTTCCCCGCAAACCCTGGCCTTGATCCTCGCCTCCAAAGGCCTGGTGCCCTACCTTCGCCAGCATTTTCTGGACAAAACTTTTCAGGGGCTTTACCAGGTCAATGCCTTTGATCTGGCGCTGCTGATCCCCTATTTCATCGTCTTGATCATCCTGGCTGCGTATGGCGCGCACCGCTACTGGATGGTCTATCTTTATTACAAGCACAAGAAGAACAAGACGACGGAACCAGCGACTCATTTCCAGCTCGATGATCTGCCGCGCGTCACCGTACAGTTGCCGATCTTTAACGAGCAATATGTGGTGGACCGGCTCCTCGACGCCGTGTGCCGGCTCGACTATCCGAGAGAAAAGCTCGACATCCAACTGCTGGACGACTCGACCGACGAGACCATCGAGGTGGCACGCATTTTGGTGGATCGCTACGCCGCGCTTGGACATCCGGTGACCTACCTGCACCGCGACAATCGTGAGGGCTACAAGGCCGGCGCCTTGGCCGAAGGACTGAAAACGGCGAAGGGCGAATTCGTTGCCATCTTTGACGCCGATTTTGTTCCGCCACCCGACTTTCTGCTGAAATGCATCCATCACTTCACCGATCCCAAGGTCGGAATGGTGCAGACGCGGTGGACGCACATCAACCGCAATTATTCGGTGCTGACCGAGGTCGAAGCCATTCTGCTCGACGGCCATTTCGTGCTGGAACACTCGGCACGCTCACGCAGCGGCGTTTTCTTTAACTTCAACGGCACGGCGGGCATGTGGCGGCGCTGCGCCATTGATGAAGCCGGCGGCTGGCAGCATGACACGCTTACCGAAGACACCGACCTTTCCTATCGCGCCCAGCTCCAAGGATGGAAGTTTGTTTATCTCCAGGACGTCGAGTGTCCGGCCGAGTTGCCGGTGGAGATGACCGCATTCAAGACACAGCAGGCGCGCTGGGCCAAGGGATTGATCCAGGTCTCGAAGAAAATACTCCCCCGGGTGTTAGCGAGCGACGCATCTCGATCTGTGAAAATCGAAGCCTTTTATCACTTGACGGCGAACCTCAGCTATCCGCTGATGATCGTGCTTTCAGTTTTGCTGATGCCCGCCATGATTATTCGTTTCTACCAGGGATGGTTCCAGATGCTCTATATCGACCTGCCCCTGTTCATGGCTTCGACGTTCTCCATTTCCAGCTTCTATCTGGTTTCGCAGAAGGAACTGTTTCCGAAAAGCTGGCTGCGGTCGCTGCTCTACCTGCCATTATTGATGGCTCTGGGAATCGGGCTGACCGTCACCAATACGCGAGCCGTGCTCGAAGCGCTCACCGGCAAGCAGACCGCCTTCGCCCGGACTCCGAAGTACCGCGTCGAATCGAAGAAGGACAGGGTCGGCGCAAAAAAATACCGAAAGCGTCTGGGATGGGTTCCGTGGCTTGAACTTCTGATTGGAACCTATTTCGCGCTGGCGGTCTTTTACGCCATCGACAATGAGAATTACTTCACCGTTCCCTTCCTGCTGTTATTCGTAATCGGTTACTGGGTCACGGGGCTGATGTCACTGCTGCAAGGGCGGTTCGCCGGACTCTCGGTGGGTTCGGAAACCCACACCAAGCCATTCCCAGTCGGAGTTTAGAACATTTCGGGTAGAACAGTTAGTGTGGGGACGGGCGCCCTCGCCCGTCCAAGCCGAGCACAGCTCGGCAGCTGCCTGAGGTCACGCAACTCTGAATTCGCTGTAGTCAGCGTGAAGCAGCGTCGGAGGGGTACTTGAGATCGACGTTAATCCTGATCTCTTTCTTCACAGGTTTTCCGTCGAGTTCAAAGGGCATGTAGCGCCAGTGCTTCACTGCGTCCACGGCGGATTGGGCAAGCACAGCCGAGCCTTCGACAACGTTGACATCGCCCACCGTTCCGTCCTCCATGACCACCGCGGCCAGAATGACAGTTCCCTCCACGCGCAGCAGACGAGCCTGGGCAGGATAAACCGGCGCAACGCGGTGCAATAGTTGGCCGCCTGTAACCCCTTGCGACACCGGCTCAGAGAGCCCGGGCAACGAATCTTTCGCGGAGACGACTCCACTATTATTGAGAGCGGACTGGTTCGTCGGGCCGGCAGAGATCGATGGCGGCTCGGTCGACGCGGTCTCATCCGAGCGCGGGTCGGAGCGCGAGTCGTTGGGCGATCCAGCCTGCGAGCGGGGGGCGTCGTGCGGGACGGCAACATTACCAGCAACGTCGGCGAGCAAGAGCGATCGATCCCCATGAGATCGATCTGTACGTGATCGATCCGCCTGAGTTTTCTTTCCCGACACCACCACCACCTTGGAGGCGAAATGCACCGGAGTTCCGGCTAACGGCTTTCCGCTGTATGGAAGCAGGGATTCGCCACCAGGATTCGCTTTCCAGACCGGGTCATTGTCGGGAGGATGCTTGTGGGGAGCATAAGCATTGACGGTCGCATTGACGGTTGCGGCGCCACCGGAAGACAGCGTCGTCGCTTGCGTCTTGCCATCCGCTTCATCCGGACCTCGCCGCCCAAGCCAGATCACCAGGGCAAGCAGCGAGATCGCCACCAGGCCGATGGCACCCAGAACAAGTGGTCGCGATCGATCTCCCAGGAAAGCAAGAACCACGTCCCCGACACGATCCGACGCCGGGAACAGGCCGGAAGGCTGCGGCCTCTCAATCGCAGACGGAACCTTCCGTGCGGCCGACGATGCATCATGCGGTTGCGCTGCGCGTGCCCGTTCCGCGAGTGCCGCAAGTTGCTGAAGAAAAGTAATACTCTGTTCGGTAAAGGCTGCCGGTTTGGTCGAAAAAACTTCGAGAACTCCGTTGACCCCGCGCCAGCCCTGAATCGGCAAAACGGCAATCGATCGCAAACCAAGGCTGCGGCAGACTTCCACGTCGACGAGCGGATCATTCTCGGTATCTGTGCAATGCTGAATTTTACCGGTGCGCAAGCACTCCCCCGAGATTCCAGTCTCGGCACTCAACCGCGCACCGAGAGCGGGAGCCGTGTCGCCGCTACGCGCGCGGCAGATCATCGCGCCATCCTTCCACATCGCCAGCGCGGCTCCGGAGGCGCCCGTCAGTTGCCGGGCGGCATCTGTGATGGTCGCTAGCATTGGGTCCAGGCGGTGATCCCCGGTTGCGATCAGCTCCTTCAGGGACGACAGGGCTGTGCTCTCATCCAAATTGCCCGATATGTTTCCAGAGACGTTGCTGGATGTGTTGCCAAGCCGTCTGGAAGAGGTCTCCAGCAGAAAATCGCGATCAATAGCATTAGCATTGATCATTTTCCCGGAGCGAAACGGCTTGGATTGAGGCACGACCACGGCTCTCTCTTTGTCAGTACTCTGTCGGTAAGTTCCCGGACAAATCCGGCAAAACACAAGCGGCGCGGGCGATTTGGACGAATTATGAGTCATCTCCGCCCGCCTGTCAAAGAAAAAGACGCGGTGTGTGTCCTTCTGTGTACTTCGCCCAAGTCTCTGATCGGTTGATCTGAAGTTCGGATGGGATTCAGACAGGAAAGAATGGCCTAATCACCCGATGTTCTCTCGCACCAAACTAACCAACAATCGAGTCGCGGGCCGATGCTACCCTGATGGGGCTCTGGTTTCTCGCATGTACCTCCGCAAGAGGATTGCAGGGAACCAATCTCAAGAAGCTTTTACGAACAGTCGAAGCGCTGGCGGATTTGGGGCCCGAACTTACGGCGGACCGCGACTTCCGCCAAACCGCTCGCACCATGCTCACCGCCGTGATGGAAGCGGCGGGAGCGCGCGAGGCCGTCCTGTTTTCGTTCGGCGAACGGCCTTCCTTGCTGACCTCGGTCGATGCCCAGGGATTCGCCCTGCTGCCGGAACCCTCGCTGATTCCCCTGCTTCCCCGCCACGTCCACACCCTGACCGCGGCCGTCGGCCCGGTACTGCTCAACAGTTCCACCTACGATGGCTTTCTGAGTTCGAACGGCAATGTCGCGCCGGAACTTTTCAAATGCATTTGCCCGCTGAAAGTTCGGGGAAAGCTCGCCGGAGTGATTGCCCTCGGACGCCGGCCCGGCGAAGCGGCATACGAAGAAGACGCGCTCGACGCTTTTGAAATGTTGAGCCACTACGTGGCGCTGGCCGTTCAGAATCACACCCTCGGCCAGACGCTGGCACAACGCGTTTCCGAAAACCTGCGGCTGCTGGCCTCGCTGCACGGGTTTTACGACAATGCTCTCGAAGCTTTCGCTACCGCCATCGACGTCAAACACGTCAACATTCATGGACACTCGCTGCGGGTCGGCCGCTACTCCCAGGCGATCGGCGAAGCCCTGGGGATGGATCCGAGCGATGTTGGGTCGCTGCGCTCGGCGGGTTATCTGCACGATATCGGCAAGGTAGCCGTCGATAAGCGGCTGTTCGGAAAAGCTTCCAAGCTGAACGAGGAAGAATACCGCGAGATGCGGGACCACACCATCGTTGGGCATCAGATCGTCAGCCACGTGCAGTTTCCCTGGCCGCAGATTCCGGAAATCGTGCGCTGGCATCATGAACGCGGAGACGGGTCGGGCTACCCGGACGGCTTGCATGGCGACGAAATGCCGCAAGCGGTGCGCATCGTGGCCCTGGCCGATACCTTCGACGCCATGACCAGCCTACGTCCCTATCGCGAAGGCCTGTCGATTGGAGCCGCGCTTCAGGAATTGATCCGCATGACACCGCAAAAATACGATGCCCAGGCGCTGCAGGCCTTGCTGATTCAGGTGCGGCGGGACGCGGTCGGAACGAACCGCCTCCCCATCTTTGAGCCTGACGTGATGAACCTCTCGGCCACAGACGTGGACGAATTGGCGTCCACCCTGCAACATAGGATCACCCAAGACCGGGTTATTCTTTCATGAACCTTCGGTAGAGACGGGGCTTGCCCCGTCTCCGGCAGCGAGGCAAATGCCGAGACGCGGCAAGCCGCGTCTCTACGGGACGCCAGAAGCCCTAGCCAAATTCTTCTTCGTGTAAAATTCCACTTTTTCCTCCCGCGCCTCGTTTTGATTCTCGATCCCGATGTAAACTTGAGGCAGTTGCTCAGTTGTATCCATTGGGCGCTGATTTCATCTAATTCGTTTGTACGGCAGCGCCAGCTGATTTGCGAGGAGAGAATTGATGGCTGTCAGTGACCAGTCTGTCGCCACCGGTACACAGCTCGATCAGTTGTGTATCAATACGATTCGCACTCTTTCGATGGACGCGGTCCAAAAGGCGAACTCCGGCCATCCCGGGACGCCGATGGCTCTCGCTCCGGTCGCCTACTGTTTGTGGCAACAGTTTCTGCGCTATGATCCGGAAAATCCGATCTGGCCGAACCGCGACCGCTTCGTGCTCTCCAATGGCCACGCCTCCATGCTGCTGTATTCCCTGCTGCACCTTGCGGGCGTACGTGAAGTAAGTCCGGAGGGCAAAGTTCTTTCGACCCCCGCCTTGTCGCTCGACGAGATCAAGAATTTCCGGCAAATTGGCAGCAAGACGCCGGGGCATCCCGAATACGGCTTGACCTCGGGCGTCGAGACCACCACCGGCCCGCTCGGTCAGGGCGTCGCGAACAGCGTGGGCATGGCGATCGCCGAACGGTGGCTGGCGGTGTATTTCAATCGTCCGGGATTCGAGCTGTTCAACTACAACATCTGGGCGATTTGCGGCGATGGCGACATGATGGAAGGAATTTCGTCGGAAGCCGCGTCGGTCGCCGGGCACTTGAAACTTTCCAACCTGTGCTGGATTTACGACAACAATCACATCACCATCGAGGGCAATACCGATCTCGCTTACGACGAAAATGTGGCCGCCCGGTTCGCAGCCTATGGTTGGGATGTTCAGCACGTCCACGATGCCAACGATCTGGTTCCGCTATCCGACGCGTACAACCATGCGCTCGGCGTTAAGGATCGCCCCAAACTGATCATCGTAGATAGCCACATCGGTTTTGGCGCGCCGCACCGGCAAGACACAAAAGAAGCTCACGGCGAAGCGCTCGGCGAAGAAGAAGTCAAACTGACGAAGCGCGTCTACGGCTGGCCGGAAGACGCGAAGTTCCTCGTACCCGACGGAGTGCGCGAAAACTTTCGCGACGTGATGGGCAAGCGCGGGCGGCAATTGAGCGGCCAGTGGAACGCACTGTTCGCCAAGTACAGCGCGCAGTATCCCGATTTAGCCGCTCAATACGGACGCATGCAGCGTTACCAACCTTCCGACGGATGGGATAAGGACCTGCCAGCATTTGCGGCTGACGCCAAGGGACTCGCAACCCGCGATTCGTCCTCCAAGGTCCTCAACGCCATCGCTGAGAACGACCCCTGGCTTATGGGCGGCTCGGCCGACTTGTATCCGTCAACCAAGACGCGACTCACTTTCGACGGTGCGGGCGATTTCGAAGCGGGCAATTACAACGCGCGTAACTTCCACTTCGGCATTCGCGAGCACGCGATGGGCGCAATCGTAAACGGCATGGTGCTATCGAAAATTCGCGCCTACGGCTCGACGTTTCTGATCTTCAGCGACTACATGAAGATGCCGATCCGACTCTCGTCCGTCATGGAAATTCCCTCGATCTGGATCTTCACCCACGATTCCATCGGCGTTGGCGAAGACGGACCGACTCACCAGCCGATCGAGCAACTGATCACGCTGCGAGCGGTTCCCGGGCTGATGACGCTGCGTCCCGCCGATGCCAACGAGGTCGTCGAGGCGTGGAAAGTAATCATGCAACTACGGAAGGAACCGGTGGCGCTGATCCTGACGCGGCAAGCCCTCCCGACCTTCGATCGCACGAAATACAGGTCAGCAGCCGGCCTGGCTCGCGGGGCCTACGTCCTCGCCGACGCGGAAGGTGGTAAGCCGCAGGTGATCCTGATGGCCACGGGCAGCGAGGTGTATCTCTGCATCGACACCTACGAGAAATTGAAAGCGGAAGGCATCCGGGCCCGCGTCGTCAGCATGCCTTCGTGGGACTTGTTCGAGCATCAGGACCAGAATTACCGCGATGAAGTGCTTCCGCCCGACGTCACCGCACGGGTCGCGGTCGAGATGGGTTCGACCTTTGGGTGGGAGCACTACGCGGGAGCCAAAGGGCGCGTCATCGGCATGCACACTTTTGGAGCGTCCGCGCCACTGAAGGATTTGCAGAAGAAATTCAGCTTCACTTCCGATGCCGTCCTGCAGGCAGCGCGCGAACTGCTCGGCAAATAACAATGTCGTAGAGACGGGGCTTGCCCCGTCTAGGCAGCGAGGCGGACGCAGCGAAGAAGACGCGCAAGCCGCGTCTCTACGAGAAATTTTAGGAGATGTTTATGAATCCAGTAGAAACGCTTGAGACCGCAAAAGCCGTTAATCCCCTCATCCAGCTTCAGACTTTCGGCCAATCGATCTGGCTCGACTATATCCGCCGCGACCTGCTGAAGGGCGGCGAACTGCAGCGCCTGATCACGGAAGACGGCCTGCGCGGAATGACTTCGAATCCCGCGATTTTCGAGAAGGCCATTGTGGGCTCGACGCAGTACCAGGATTTCCTGGACTCGCTCTCCGGCCGGGCCGACCTCGACGCCAAGAGTCGCTATGAATTGTTGGCGATCCGCGACATTCAGGACGCGGCCGATCTGCTCCGTCCCGTGTACCAGAGCACGAAGAAACGCGATGGCTACGTCAGCCTGGAAGTATCCCCGTATCTTGGGCACGACACCAACGGCAGCATCGAAGAAGCGCGGCGCCTGTGGAAGACCGTGGCCCGCGAAAACGTGATGATCAAGGTGCCGGGCACAGCCGAGGGCATACCCGCGATCCGGCAACTGCTCAGCGAAGGCATCAACGTCAATATAACGTTGCTGTTCGCGCAGGGAGTATATGAGGAAGTCGCCGCGGCGTTCATTGACGGAGTTGAGAAATTCGCTGCGACCGGTGGTGATGTAAGCAAGATTGCCAGCGTGGCCAGCTTCTTCATCAGCCGCATCGATTCGCTGGTCGACTCGCTAATCAATGACCAACTCAAGAAGGAAACAGACGCTGCGCGCAAAGCGAAGTTGCAGTCGATTCTGGGGAAGGTTGCGATCGCGAACGGCAAGCTGACCTACGAAGCCTACCAGCGAATCTTTTCTTCTTCGCGCTGGAAAGCCCTCGCCGCCAAGGGCGCGCAAACCCAGCGCGTCCTGTGGGCCAGCACCAGCACGAAGAATCCGAATTACCGTGACGTTCTTTACATCGAGGAATTGATAGGTCCGGATACGGTCAATACCGTTCCTCCGGCGACGCTGGAGGCCTTTCGCGATCATGGCAAGCCGCGCCAGAGTCTCACTGAAAACCTGGATGGTGCGCGGAAAACGATGGCTGATCTGGCCGGCGTTGGCATTGTCATGAAGGACGTAACCGACAAGCTGACCGCCGACGGCGTGAAACTGTTTGCCGACGCCTTCGACGCCCTTCTGGCCGCGGTCGAGAAGAACACCAAGCGATCGCCGGCAGCCAAGACCAATCCACAGAGCGCGTCCCTTCCGGCCGATTTGGATGCTGCGGTAAAAAAAAACCTTAACGACTGGCGGGCGTCAGGAAAAGTAAGACGTCTGTGTCAGCACGACGCCTCCCTCTGGACCGACGAAGATGAGGCCAAGTGGCTGGGATGGCTCGACGTCACCGACGAACAACTCACCAACGCCGCCAAGCTGAAGCAGTTCGCGGATGAGGTCAAGAGCGCCGGATTCTCTGACATTCTGCTGCTCGGCATGGGCGGATCAAGCCTTTGTCCGGAAGTGCTCGCGCTGACCTTCGGGCAAACGCCAGGCTTCCCGCGCCTGCACATACTCGACTCGACCGACCCGGCGCAAATCCGGAGCGTCGAGAAAAAGATTGACCTCGCCAAAACGCTCTTCATCGTTTCCAGTAAATCCGGCAGCACCCTCGAGCCCAACATCTACAAGCAGTACTTCTTCGAGCGCGTGCAGCAGACCGTGGGCAGCGATAAAGATAAAGATAAAGACAAGGCGGGCAGCCACTTTATCGCGATCACCGATCCTGGCTCGAAGATGCAACTGGTTGCCGAGCGCGACCACTTTCGCCACATTTTCTACGGCCTGCCGTCCATCGGCGGACGCTACTCCGCGCTCTCGAACTTCGGCATGGTTCCCGCCGCGGCGATGGGCCTCGACACCGGCAAGTTCCTCACGCGAACGAAAGAAATGGTCGATGCCTGCCAGGCGTCCACTCCCGTAGAACAGAATCCGGGAGTGATGCTCGGCCTGATCATCGGTACAGCCGCAAAACTTGGCCGCGACAAGATTACTCTCATCGCCTCACCCGGAATTGGCGACCTGGGCGCGTGGCTCGAGCAGTTGATCGCAGAATCCACCGGCAAACTCGGCAAGGGCATCATCCCGGTTGATCGCGAAGCATTGGGCGCACCGGATGTGTATGGAAATGACCGAATCTTCGCTTACCTTCGGCTGGAGAGTGCGCCCGACGCGGCGCAGGATGCCAAGGTCGCCGCGCTGGAGAAAGCCGGACAGCCTGTCGTACACATTGCCGTGCCTGACATCTACAACCTCGGACAGGAATTCTTTCGCTGGGAAATTGCGACTGCGGTCGCGGGGTCGATCCTCGGAATCAACGCCTTCAATCAGCCCGACGTCGAGGCGAGCAAAATCGTAACCAAACAACTCACCTCTGAGTACGAACTCACGGGCTCGCTTCCTCCCGAAAAACCGATACTTGAAGAAGCGGGCTTCAAGCTTTTCACCGACGATAAGAACGCCGCCGCCCTCGCGAAAGCCGCGGCGGGCGGCGCTTCCGCCGACGGCCCGCTCAAGAATTACCTGCGCGCACATCTGGCGCGTCTTGGCACCGGCGACTACTTTGCCCTGCTTGGTTATGTCGAGATGAATGCGGAGCACGAATCTCTGCTGCAAAGCCTGCGCATGACCGTACGCGATCGCAAACATGTGGCGACGTGCCTCGGCTTCGGACCGCGTTTTCTGCACTCCACTGGACAAGCTTACAAAGGCGGCCCCAACAGCGGCGTGTTCCTGCAAATCACATGCGACGATGCCCAGGACTTGCCGGTTCCCGGACAGAAGTACACTTTCGGAGTAGTAAAGGCAGCACAGGCTCGGGGCGACTTCCAGGTTCTGGCAGACCGCAAACGCCGGGCGCTGCGCATGCACCTCGGCAAAGACGTGAAAGCAGGTCTCACCAAACTCACAGAGTTGGTAAAACAGGTTTTGTAATCGAAGATCGTGTGGTGACGGGCCTCTGGCCCGTTCAGACCAGTCAAAATTAAGGAGCACGAATGCAACTGGGAATGGTAGGTCTGGGGCGCATGGGTGCCAACATGACGCGGCGCTTGATGCGTGGCGGTCACACGATGGTTGTGTCCGATCTCAGCGCCGAGGCCGTCAAGGGTATCGCCGGCGAAGGCGCGGTCGCCTCCTCTTCACTTGACGACCTGGTCAGCAAACTGAACGCGCCACGCGCCGCGTGGATCATGGTACCGGCGGGCGATCCCACGGAAAAAACCGTGCAGGCTCTCATCAGCACCATGCAGGCGGGCGACACCATCATCGACGGCGGCAATTCATACTTCAAAGACGACGTTCGCCGCGCCAAACTCTGCGCCACGAAGGGCGTACACTACGTCGACGTCGGCACCAGTGGCGGTGTCTGGGGACTGGAGCGCGGCTATTGCATGATGATCGGCGGTCCGAAAGAAGCCGTCCAACGCCTCGACCCAATCTTCAAAACACTAGCGCCGGGACGCGGCGACATCCCGCGCACTCCGGGGCGCGAGAAAATGGCTGGTAGCGCCGAAAACGGCTACATCCACTGCGGTCCGTCCGGCTCCGGCCATTTCGTAAAGATGGTCCACAACGGCATCGAGTACGGCATGATGCAGGCCTACGCGGAAGGCTTCGACATCTTCAAGAACGCGACCAGCAAGGAACTTCCCGAAGACATCCGCTACGATCTCAGCCTGCCTGACATTGCCGAGGTTTGGCGGCGCGGCAGCGTGGTGAGTTCATGGTTGCTCGATCTGACGGCGATGGCGCTGACCGAGAATCCCACGCTCTCCGAGTACAGCGGGTTCGTGCAGGATTCCGGCGAGGGCCGCTGGACGATTCAGGCGGCGCTCGAAGAGGCGGTTCCGGCCGAAGTGCTGACCGCGGCCTTGTACACGCGCTTCCGCTCGCGCCAAGATCACACATTCGCGGAGAAGATGCTCTCCGCCATGCGACAGAAGTTCGGTGGTCACGTAGAACCGAAAAAACATTGAGTCATTGAATCATTGAGGTATTGAATCATTAAGAAATTCATTTCAATATTTCGAATGATTCAATGACTAAATGATTCAATGATTCAATGCCCTATTTGAGGTAACGATGGCTCAAACAGAAGTTCTGCCGGCAACAACCAAACCGCGGGTCGGGCGGACGGGAGATCCGTGTGTCATGGTGATCTTCGGCTTTTCCGGCGACCTGACGCGCCGGAAGCTGATTCCTGCTCTCTACAACCTCGCGAGCCAGCAACTGCTGTCGCGCGAGTTCGCCATCATCGGCGTGGGCCGCAGCGCCATGAGCGATGACGACGCGCGGAAGAAGGCCACTGAAGACTTCAAACATTTCGCCACTGGCCCCATCGATGCCGAATTGTGGGAATGGTTTGTCCGCCGCATAAGTTATGTAAGTGGGAATTTCGACGATCCTGCTACTTACGACAAGCTGAAAGAAACTCTTGCCAAGGTCGACCAGGAGCACAACTCCCACGGCAACTATTTTTTCTATCTCGCCACCGCGCCCAACTTCTTCGGCGACATCGTTGAGCGGGTTTCGAAAGTCGGCTTGATGAAGGAAGAAAACGACCACTGGCGGCGGGTAATTATCGAAAAACCTTTTGGCCACGATCTCGATTCCGCCAAGGTCTTGAACCAGCACCTCTTGAAAGTCGCTTCGGAATGCCAGATCTACCGCATCGATCACTATCTGGGCAAAGAAACGGTCCAGAATATTCTGGCGCTCCGTTTCGCGAACGGGATTTTCGAGCCGATCTGGAATCGCCGCTACATTGACCACGTGCAGATTTCGGTCGCCGAAACCGTGGGCGTCGAGAAACGCGGCAGCTACTACGATGGAGCGGGCGCTCTGCGCGACATGGTGCCCAACCACATCATGCAGCTCATCACTCTGACCGCGATGGAACCGCCGATCTCGTTCGAGGCGAACGCGGTGCGCGACGAGCAAGCCAAAATCCTGCATGCCATCCAGCCCTTCAGTGCCGAGGACGTGCTCAGCAAAACCGTCCGCGGGCAGTACGGAGACGGCGCCATGGACAATGAGCGCGTGCCCGCCTACCGCTCCGAAGAGGGCGTGCCCCCGGATTCGCGCACCGAAACTTTCGTTGCCATGAGGCTCCTCATCGACAACTGGCGCTGGGCGGGAGTTCCCTTCTATCTGCGTACCGGCAAGCGGCTGCCCGGACGCCATACGCATGTCGTGATTCAGTTCCGGCGCGCGCCCTTCATGCTGTTCCGCGAAACTCAGGTGGAAAACATGATGCCCAACCAACTGGTGCTGCACATCCAGCCGGAAGAAGGCATCTCGCTGCGCTTCGCCGCCAAGACTCCCGGACCGACCATGCAACTGGGCGAAGTGAATATGGACTTCGCCTACGCTGACTATTTCGGTCTCACTCCTTCGACCGGTTACGAACGGCTGCTGCATGACTGCATGATCGGCGACGCCACGCTGTTCCAGCGCGCCGACATGGTCGAGGCTGGTTGGAGCATTGTCAATCCCGTGCTCGACGTGTGGAAGGCGCTGCCTCCGCGTAATTTCCCCAACTATCCCGCTGGAACCTGGGGCCCGAAAGAGTCCGACGAACTGATGGAACGCGATGGCCGGCGCTGGAGAAATTTCGAAAAATGAGACGAAATTTGTAATTTGTGATTTGTAATTGGTAATTTGAAAAATTACAAATTTCCAATTACCAATTACAAATTCTCTATGCCCTCGACTCGGACCATCGAAATCCTCGCCACCGCGGCCGATCTTTTTCATGCTGCTGCTGAAGAATTCGTTCGCGCGGCGCGCACTGCCATCGGCGCTCAGGGACGATTCACGGTTGCGCTCTCCGGGGGCTCGACTCCAAAAGCTCTCTATTCCCTGCTCGCCACCAATTACGCCGGCTTCGCCTGGAACCGCATTTTCTTATTTTTCGGCGACGAGCGTCACGTCCCTCCCACCGACCCCGAAAGCAATTATCGGATGGTGAATGAATCGTTGCTGACGAAGATTGCGATTCCAGCCGAGAACGTCTTTCGCGTGCCGGCCGAGAATCCCGATGCCGCCGCTGCTGCCTCGGACTACGAAGCTCAGCTCCGCCGATTTTTTGAACTCAAATCCGGCGAATTCCCACGCTTCGACCTCATTCTTCTCGGCCTCGGTCCCGATGGCCACACCGCATCGCTCTTCCCCGATTCTCCCGCGCTGAATGAGGAGTCGCGGCTGGTGGTCGCCAACTGGGTTGCGAAGTTCAACGCTCACCGAATCACCTTCACTTTTCCCGTGCTCAATCGCGCCGCCGAAGTGATGTTCCTGGCCAGTGGCGCGGACAAAGCCGACGTGGTGCGTCAGGTTCTCGAGGGCAAGAACACGCCTCCACTGCCCTCGCAAAGGGTGCAGCCATCCGACGGAAAATTGTTGTGGATGCTCGACGAAGCCGCCGCCGCAAAACTAACTCGCTGAAAATCGCCTCGCAAACCCTCCCGGATGTGTGGGGAGGGTTTTTTGTTTGGGTCCAGAGTTTCCTATGGAAATGCGGAGGTGTTTACCAGTTAGTGCCGGTACCCCCCTCCCCACCGGCCTCCTAGAATCATAGAGTTAGCGGGAATTTTCGGACTTGGTCTTTGAATCGAAAG
>WNFA01003454.1_pt1 | contig 21200 bp, 17 predicted proteins | sample 5400481 | NCBI WGS metagenome assembly WNFA01 (sample SAMN13153340, study PRJNA577476) | soil metagenome | isolation source: 120 cm saprolite under Douglas fir tree site 2 hole 1 replicate 2 | place: USA:California | collected 2015-04-18
TGGACACCCCGGCGTTCATGCCCGTCGCCACCCACGGGGCGGTGAAGGGCGTGGCGCCCGAGCAGCTCCGCGCCCTCGGGGCGACCATCCTCCTCGCCAACGCCTATCACCTGGCGCAGCGGCCCGGAGTCGAGACGGTGCGGGCGCTCGGCGGCCTGCACGCGCTCATGGGATGGGACGGGCCGCTGCTCAGCGACAGCGGCGGCTTCCAGCTGATGAGCCTTGGCGAGCTGGTGCACGTCGACGACGGCGGAGTGCAGTACCGCTCGCACGTGGACGGGCGCGCCGGACGCCTCGCCCCCGAGGACGCGGTCGCCGTGCAGGAGGCGCTCGGCGTCGACATCGCCATGTCGCTCGACGAGTGCGTCCCGGCGGCCGCGCCGCGCGAGCAGGTGGTGCGCGCCGTCGCGCGCACGAGCGCGTGGGCGGGGCGCGGCCTCGCGGCGCGGACGCGGGCGGCGACCGCGCTCTTCGGGATCGTGCAGGGCGGGCTCGACCCGGCGCTGCGGGCGGAGAGCGCGCGGGCGCTCACCGCGCTCGGCTTCGACGGCTACGCGGTGGGCGGGCTCTCGGTCGGCGAGCCGCCCGAGGCGACGGCCCGCGTCGCGGCCGCCACGGTGACGCTCCTCCCGGCCGCGCGTCCCCGCTACCTGATGGGCGTCGGCACGCCGCGCGATTTGCTTCGCTTCGCGGCCATGGGATATGACCTCTTCGATTGCGTCCTGCCCACCCGCAACGCCCGGAACGGGACGCTCTTCACTCGACAAGGCAAGGTGATGATCCGCAACGCCGCGCACGCCCGGGACGCGCGTCCGGTCGAGGACGGCTGCCCGTGCTACACCTGCACGCGCTTCAGCCGGGGGGCGCTCCGGCACCTGGTGCTGGCGCGTGAGATGCTCGGCGCCCAGCTCGCCACGCTGCACAACCTGCACTTCTATCTGCACCTGATGCGTGAGCTGCGCGCCGCGCTCGCCGAGGGCAGCTTCCCCGCGCGCGCCGCAGCCGCCGCCGGGGCGTGGGCGTAAGGTGGGCAACCTCTTCTCGCAGGGCGCGGACGGGGGCGCCCCGCCCCTCCTCCAGATGCTCCCGCTTCTCGCGCTGGTGGCGGTCTTCTACCTCCGGCCCTCGAGGTGCGGGAGAAGGAGCGCGAGAAGTCGTGAGCCGATCCGTACTCACCCGGGCGGCGCTGTACGTGGCGCTGGCGGTGGCCGCCCTCGTCCTCCTGGTGCCGACCTTCGTGCGGCCGGCGCCGGCATTCTGGCCCTGGCACCAGCCGATCCGGCTGGGCCTCGACCTGCAGGGCGGGACGCATCTCCTCTACGGCGTCGAGGTCGACCAGGCGATCGACAACACGGTCGATCGGCAGATGCAGGAGCTGGAGCGCGTGCTGCGCGAGGAGCAGATCGGCGCCGCGTCGGTCGACCGGAAGGGGCGCACCATCCACCTGCAGCTCGCCAACAAGGACAAGCGCGCGCAGGTCGAGGGGCTGGTGAAGGACCGCTTCCCGAACCTGGTCGCGGTGCCGGAGGCCGACGCCGAGGCGGGCGACCTGGCCTACACCCTCGAGCCGCGCGAGGTGCAGCGCCTGCGCGACAACGTGCAGGAGCAGGCCCTCAAGATCATCCGCAACCGCATCGACCAGTTCGGCGTGGCGGAGCCGACCGTGCAGGCGCAGGGCAGCGACGAGATCGTGGTGCAGCTCCCCGGCATCCAGGACCCGCAGCGCGCCAAGGAGCTGATCGGCCGCACGGCGCTCCTCGAGTTCAAGCTCGTGGCGCGCGGGCCGGAGGCGGGCACGGTCGACCACCCCGGACCGAACGTGGTGGTGGTGCCGGGGAAGAGCGAGAAGGGTCGCCGTGCCGACCGGGTTCTCGTCGAGCGGCGCACGCTCATGACCGGCGACGTGCTCACCGACGCGAGCGTCGGGCAGGGAGCGGCCACCGAGGGCATGGTGGTGAACTTCGTGCTCGACGGGCGGGGCGCGAAGGAGTTCGGGGAGATCACGAGCAACAACGTGGGCCGGCAGCTGGCCATCATCCTCGACGGCGTGGTCGAGTCGGCGCCGGTGATCGAGGATCCGATAACGGGCGGCCGCGGCCTGATCCGCGGCCACTTCGACTTCGCGGAGGCCCAGGACCTGGCCAACGTGCTGCGCAACGGCGCCCTGCCGGCGCCCCTCAAGCTGATCGAAGAGCGCACCGTCGGCCCCACGCTCGGGCAGGACTCGATCCGCAGGGGCGTCCTCTCCTTCGTGGTCGGGGCCGTCCTCGTCGTCCTCTTCATGGTCGTCTACTACCGCGGCGGCGGCGCGATCGCCGACGGCGCGCTGCTCCTCAATGTCCTCTTCCTGGTCGGCGCCTTCGCCGCTTTCGGCTTCACGCTCTCGCTGCCCGGCATCGCCGGCATCGTGCTCACCATCGGCATGGCGGTCGACGCCAACGTCCTCATCCTCGAGCGCATCCGTGAGGAGCTGCGCCTGGGAAAGACCCCGCGCGCCGCGATCGAGGCGGGGTACGAGCGCGCCTGGTACGCGATCCGTGACTCCAACGTCACCACCTTCTGCTCGGGACTCATCCTCTTCCAGTTCGGCAGCGGGCCGGTCCGCGGCTTCGCCGTGACCCTCTGCCTGGGCATCCTCACCAGCCTGGCGACCGGTGTCTTCGGCACGCGCGTGGTCTATGACTTCCTCACCGCGCGCCGGCGGCTCGCCACGGTGAGCGTATGAAAGGCGACACCGGCCGCGCGGTCACCGGCGGCGCCGCACGCGGCGCGGAGCCGGCGGTCGAGCACCGTTTCTTCGAGCTCATCCCGCCCGGCACACGGATCGATTTCGTGGGTTTGCGCTTCAAGATGCTGCTGCTCTCCTGGACGCTCATCGCCTTCGGTCTCGGCTGGGCTTACCTGCGCGGCATCAACTGGGGCATCGACTTCGTGGGCGGCACGATGGTGCACGTCAAGTTCGCGCAGCCGACGCCGATCGGCGACGTGCGCGCGGCGCTGCAGAAGCCGGAGCTCGGTGAGGCCCTGGTGCAGGACGTGGGACGGGCGGGCAACGAGTTCCAGATCCGCGTCCGCGGCGCCGAGAAGGGCGGCAGCAGCTCGGTGTCGGATGCCATCAAGGCCGAGCTGCGCGAGAAGTTCGGCGAGGGCTCGTACGACGTGCTGCGCGTGGAGACGGTGGGGCCGAAGGTCGGGAAGGATCTGGGGCGGAGCGCCACGCTCGCCGTCCTGGCCGCGACCCTGGTAATGGGCCTCTACATCGCGCTCCGTTTCGAGCTGCGCTTCGGCATCGGCGCGGCCATCGCCCTCCTGCACGACGTGCTCATGACCATCGGGGCCCTCGCCATCGCCCACATGGAGTTCGATCTGACCACCGTCGCGGCGCTCCTGACCGTGGTCGGCTACTCCGTCCACGACACGGTCATCGTCTCCGACCGCATCCGCGAGAACATGAAGAAGATGCGGCGCGACAACCTGGCCACGGTCATGAACATCTCGATCAACGAGACCCTGTCCCGGACGCTGATCACGAGCGGTACGGCGATCCTCGTGACCGCGGCGCTCTTCGTGCTGGGCGGCCCGGTGATCCACAGCTTCGCGTTCGCGTTGCTGGTCGGCTTCATCGTGGGGACATACTCGTCGATCTACGTGGCGAGCCCGGTGGTGCTCTACCTGGAGGGGCGGCAGGCCCGGCGCTAGCGACGGCCGTCGGCACGCGCCGGCGGGGAGGAGAGGTGGGCGGACGGTGGTGCGGCGATGGGTATGGCGGGGCGACGGGGCGGCCCTCCCGGGGGCGTTCGCCGAGGCCGTCGCCGACCTGGGGCCGGCGCACGCGTCGCTGCTCGCGCGGCTCCTGTGGAACCGCGACATCCGCGACCGTGACGCCGCGGCCGCCTTTCTCCGCCCGACGCTCGCCCACGGGCTGCGCTCGCCGCTCCTCTTGAAGGACATGGGCCGCGCGGCGACGCGCCTTGCGGACGCACTCGCGGCGGGCGAGCCGATCGCCGTCTACGGCGACTACGATGTGGACGGCATCACGGGCGCCGCGCAGCTCGTCCTCTGCCTGCGTGAGCTGGGCGCGGAGCCCCTGCTCCACGTCTCGCACCGCGGCCGCGAGGGCTACGGCCTCCACGTCGACGCGCTCGACCGGCTACGCGCCGCCGGCGCCCGGGTGGTGGTGACCGCCGACTGCGGCACCGCGGACGAGGCGGCGCTCGCGCACGCGGCGGACGCGGGGCTGGACGTGATCGTCTGCGACCATCATCACGTGCCCACGCGGCGACCCGCCGCGTACGCGCTCTTGAACCCGCTCCAGGCCGGATGCGCGTTTCCCTTCAAGGGGCTCTCGGGGGCCGGCGTGGTGTTCTATCTGCTCATGGGCCTGCGCGCAGAGCTGCGCGCGCGCGGCCACACCGGGTTGCCCGACCTGCGACCGTACCTCGACCTGGTGGCCCTCGGCACGGTGGCCGACGTGGTGCCGCTGCGCGAGGAGAACCGGGTCCTCGTGGCCCATGGCCTGCGCGCGCTCGAGCGCACGGCGCGGCCGGGTCTGGTGGCGCTCAAGGGGATGGCACTGGTCGACGCCGTCTCGGTGCGCAGCATCGGCTTTCGCCTGGCCCCGCGCCTGAACGCTGGCGGCCGGCTGGCCGACGCGCGCGTCGCCGTGGAGATGCTCACCACCGCGAGCACCGAGCGGGCGCAGGCGCTGGCCGCCGAGCTGGAAGTGCACAACGCCGAGCGGCGAGCCCTCGAGGACGCCATGATGGCGGAGGCGCTGGCGGCGGCGAGGCGGATGGGGATCCGCTGGCGCGCACGGTGGTCGTCGCGCGCGAAGGGTGGCACCCCGGCGTGGTCGGCATCGTGGCCGCCCGCTTGGCCGAGCGGTTCCATCGGCCCGCGCTCGTCATCGCGCTCGAGGGAGCGACGGGCCGCGGCTCGGGACGGAGCGTGCGCGGCGTGCACCTGCACGCGGCCCTCGGCGCGTGCGGCGCGCTGCTCGAGGCGTTCGGCGGGCACCGCCAGGCGGTCGGCTTCACGGTGCGTCGCGAGCGGCTGGGCGAGCTCGCGGCGCGCTTCGAGCAGGCGGTCGCCGCGCACACGGTGCCGGCCGACCTGGAGCCGGTGCTCGAGGTCGACGGCGAGGTGCCGCTCGGGGTGATCACGCCGGGGCTCGCCGAGGCGCTGGCCGCCCTCGAGCCGCACGGCACCGGCAATCCCGAGCCAGCCCTGGTCGCGCGCGGGGTCGAGGTCGAGGGGGTCCGCCGCGTGGGCGACCCGGCCCGCCCCCATCTCCGGCTGCGCCTCAGGCAGGACGGACGCACGCTGCCCGCCATCGGGTTCGGGCTGGGCGACCTGCCGGTGAGGGTCGGGGAGCGCATCGACCTGGTCTTCCGGCCGCGGCTCTCGCGCTGGCAGGGCACGGAGAGGCTCGAGCTGGAGGTCCTGGATGCGCGCGGGAGCGCCCGCCGGGACACGTTTCAAGCGGCCGAGAACGCACGGGAATTCAGCGTTCCTTGACGCCGGAAGGCCGCCCTGCTAGCACACAGGGCCGTCTCGCGTCTGCCGCGGACGATGTCATGTTGGACGCCGAAGATAGCTTGCTGAACAGCAAAGACGTTGCCGAGATCCTCGACTGCAGCCCGGACGTGGTCAACGAGCTGGCGCGGAAGAGCGTCCTCCCGGCCTTCAAGAACGGCCGGCAATGGCGCTTCCGCAAGCGGGACATCGCCTCGTTCAAGCGGCAGCTCCGAGGAACGACCGCCGCATGAGCGGCGCGGCACCCCGAGGGGAGCGTTCGCGGTAGGGGGCCGGCGTCCCGGACGGTGCACGTCCGGGGTGCCCCACGACACGAGGGGAGGCGTATGGCTCTGGCGAACGCGCAGCCGCACGAGAGTCGACTCTACTACGAGTTCTCGCACCTCTACGACCTGCTCTTCCGGCGCGTGTTCTATCCGCGCATCGCGCGGGTCATCCGCTCGCTCGCCATCGAGCCCGGGGCGCGGGTCCTCGAGCTGGGGGTCGGCACCGGGCTCTCGCTGGACGCCTATCCCTCGCACTGCCAGGTGACCGGGATCGATCTCGCGCCCGACATGCTGGAGCGGGCGCAGGACAAGGTGAACCAGAACGGCTGGCGTCACATCACGCTCGAGCAGGGCGACGCGCTGGCGCTCAAGTTCCCCGGCGACAGCTTCGACTACGTCATGGCCTTCCACGTGGTGAGCGTGGTGCCGGATCCGGACCGCATGATGGCCGAGGCGCAGCGCGTCTGCCGCCCCGGCGGCGTGATCGCCATCATCAACCATTTCCGCAGCCCCAAGCCCGCGATCGCGCGGCTACAGCGCACGATCGACCCGATCACCCGCTGGCTCGGCTGGACGACGCTCCGGCTGCCCGACGTCCTCGATCACCGGACGCTGCACGTCGAGCGGCAGTGGAAGACGTCGTCGCGCTCGCTGTTCACCATCGTGGTGGCGCGCAACGCCAAGGTCTTGCCGGCGGCGCGCTGGGCGCCCGGCGCCCGGGCGCACTCGGAGGCGGCGCTGGCGTAGCCGGCGATCCGCACGCCCGGCAGCTAGTGGCGGCGCTGCGTCGGCGGGGCGAAGGGGATGATGCCGCGTCGCAGGAGCAGGTCGGCCTCGCGCTGCCCGCGGGTGTGGAGCCAGCGCTTGTAGAGGCGGAGCGTGTCCTGTTCGCGGCGGAAGAGCTCCTGCGCGCTGATCTCGGTGAGCACGCGCACGAACTCGGGGAACCTCCCCGCGAGCTCGTCGAACAGGCCCGCCAGCGCGGCGCGCGATGACTGTGCGGAGAGGCGCGCGTAGGCGTTCTGGCCGAGCGCCGCGTAGTACTCGGGCCCGACCAGACTGCGCTCCAGGCTGTCGACGAACACGCCGGTGACGAAGAGCGCGGTGTCGGCGACGCGCTTCAGCTTCTCGTAGCGCCTGGCCGCCGGGAGATGGAGGGCCTCCAGGTAGTCGAGCGCGAGCGGCGGATCGAGCAGGTTCTGGCGCGCGGGCCGCGCGAAGGCCTCGAGCAGCTGGACCAGGTAGAACTCGGTCGTCTCCGTGGAGGCGACCTGCTGCGTCGCCATGGCGGAGCGCACCATCTCGTGGAAGAGGGTGGTCAAGTTGCTCGTGGAGAGCATCTCGGCTCGCTCAGCGCGGCCCCGGCCGCAGGTGCGACGTCATGGCCACCATTGTGGTGACAAAGTGCCGCATTATCAAACGTTCTCGCATTGAAGGGAGTACGGGCCTTTGCTACAAGCCGTCGTTCACCCCGTTCGTATGCCGGCTCCCCGCGCGATTTCCGCCGTCAAGGGCTTCCGGGACGTCCTCCCCGAGGAGAGCCGGCGCTGGCAGGCCCTGGAGGAGGCGGCCGGACAGGTCTTCGGGCGCTACGGCTTCGGCGAGATCCGTCTGCCGGTGCTCGAACGCACCGAGCTCTTCGCCCGTTCGCTCGGCGAGACGACCGACATCGTCGAGAAGGAGATGTACTCTTTCGCGGACCGGGACGAGACCGGCCTCACGCTGCGTCCGGAGGCGACGGCCGGCGTGGTGCGCGCGTACCTCGAGAGCGGCCTCGCGCAGAGCGACCCGGCGGCACGGCTCTTCTACCGCGGGCCGATGTTCCGCCGCGAGCGGCCGCAGCGGGGGCGCTACCGGCAGTTCTACCAGATCGGTGCGGAGGTGCTCGGCCGCGACGACCCGCTGGCCGACGCCGAGCTACTCCTCATGCTGGTGCGCTACCTGGCGGCCGTCGGCGCGCGCGACACGCGGCTCGAGCTCAACTCCGTGGGCGACCGCACCTGTCGCCCCGTCTATCGCGAGCGGCTGCGCGAGTTCGGGCGCGCGCACCTGGAAGGACTCTGCGCCGACTGCCACCGACGCCTCGAGCGTAACCCGCTGCGCATGCTCGACTGCAAGGTGGAGTCGTGCCGGGAGATCATGGCCCGGGCGCCGGTGGCGGCCGAGAGTCTGTGCGAGGCGTGCCGCGCGCATCTGGACGGCGTGCGCGCCCTGCTCGAGCAGGAGGGCGTGACCTACACCATGAATGTCCGCCTGGTGCGCGGCCTCGACTACTACTGCCGGACGGCGTTCGAGGTCGTCGGCGCGGGGCTCGGGGCGCAGAACGCGGTCGGCGGCGGCGGGCGCTACGACGGACTGGTGGCGGCGCTCGGCGGTCCTGACGTGCCCGGTGTCGGCTTCGCGATCGGGCTGGAGCGCCTCGCCGGCGGCGTGCCCGGCTCGCGGTCATCCTCGGCGAGGAGGAGCTGCGGACGGGGCGGGGGACGGTACGCGATCTGACGCGCCACGAGGATCGCCGGGAGGCCTTCAGCCTCGACGCGAGCGGAGCGGAGCTGGCGCGTTCACTGCGTACGATGATCGGAGCCGTGGAGTGAGCGTCCGCGTCCAGCCGCTCGGCGACTGGCGGCGCAGCGACCTGTGCGGCGCGCTTCGTCCCGGGGACATCGGCCGCGCGGTGACGCTCTGCGGCTGGGTGCACGCGCGCCGTGACCACGGTGGCTTGCTGTTCATCGATCTGCGCGACCGCAGCGGCCTCGTGCAGGTCGTCTGCAACCCGGCCGAGAGCCCGGTCGCGCACGCGGGCGCGGGCGACGTGCGGCTCGAGTACGTGATCGCGCTGTGCGGGAGCGTGCGCGCCCGCCCGCCCGAGACCATCAACGCGGAGCTGCCCACGGGCGCGATCGAGGTGGCCGTGCAGGAGCTGCGCGTCCTCAACACCGCGCGCCCGACGCCGTACCCGATCGACGACGCGACCGAGGTGAGCGAGCCGAACCGCCTCCGCTACCGCTACCTCGACCTCCGCCGGCCGCGCATGCAGCGGAACCTCCTCCTCCGCCACGAGGTGACGCGGGCCGTGCGCGAGCACCTGAGCGCCGCGGGGTTCATCGAGGTGGAGACGCCCGTGCTCACGCGCTCCACGCCCGAGGGGGCGCGCGACTACCTGGTACCGAGCCGCGTGCAGCGCGGCAGCTTCTACGCGCTGCCGCAGTCGCCGCAGCTCTTCAAGCAGCTCCTCATGGTGGCCGGGCTCGACCGCTACTACCAGATCGTCCGATGCTTCCGCGACGAGGACCTGCGCGCCGACCGGCAGCCGGAGTTCACGCAGATCGACCTCGAGATGTCCTTCGTGACCCCGGCGGACGTGATGGCGGTGGTCGAGCCGATGGTCGGGGATCTCTTCACCGCGGTGCGCGGGCGCCCGACGGCGCGGCCGTTTCCGGTCCTCGGCTACGCGGACGCCATGCTGCGCTACGGCACCGACCGGCCCGACCTGCGCGTCGACCTCGAGCTGGCCGACTTCTCTGCCTGCTTCGCGGGGACGGGCTTTCGCGTGTTCGCGGAGGCGCTCGCCGCCGGCCACCCGATCCGCGGGCTCGCCGCGCCCGGCGCGGGCGCGACGCTCTCGCGCCGTGAGCTGGACGAGCTGGTGGGGTTCGCCACCGCGGAGGGCGCGGGCGGGCTCACCTGGATCAAGATCGGGGCCGACGGCTGGCAGTCGCCGGCGGTCAAGTTCCTCTCCGACGCCGAGCGCGCGCGGCTGACGGCAGCGGCCCACCTGCAAGCGGGCGACCTGCTCGTGCTCCTCGCCGAGCCCGAGACCAGGGCCGCGCCCATCCTCTCCCAGCTACGCCTCCAGCTCGGCGAGCGGCTCGGCCGCGTGGCGCGCGACGCGGACCGCTTCCTCTGGGTGGTCGACTTCCCGCTCCTGCAGCACGATCCGGACGCGGGCCGCCACGTCGCCGTGCACCATCCCTTCACCGCGCCCGCGGAGGAGGATCTCGACCGTCTCGAGGGCGAGCCGCTCGCCGTGCGCTCGCAGGCTTACGACCTGGTGCTCAACGGCACCGAGCTGGGCGGCGGTAGCATCCGTATCCATCGCCCGGAGGTACAGCAGCGCGTGTTCGCGCTCCTCGGCATGTCGGAGGGCGAGGCGCAGGCGCGCTTCGGCTTCCTGCTCGAGGCGCTCACCTTCGGCGCGCCGCCCCACGGCGGAATCGCGCTCGGCCTCGACCGGCTGGTGATGCTGCTCGCGCGCGCCGACTCGATCCGCGAGGTGATCGCGTTTCCGAAGACGCAGCGCGCGGTCTGCCTGATGACCGAGGCGCCGACGCCGGTCGATCCGGCCCAGCTGCGCGAGCTGGGCATCCGGGTCGTGACGTAGGCGCCCGGGCCGATTCGGGGCGCGGGGACGGCGCCGGGAGTACCCCGCTCGCTCGCGCTGCGCGGCGGACCAACTGACGGCTCACCGCCGAGCGGCACGCCGCCGCGCAGAGATCGCTCGCGGGGTACTCCCGGCGCCGCTGCACGACGCGACGAATCTCGTTCTCCTCCTTCGCCGATCGCGACGACCGCTACCTGTAACCCGGCCGCGGTCAGTCTGCTCACACATGACGGGACGTGAGGTCGGAGGCCGCTAGAGCAACGTCTCGGGCGCAGTGACCGTCATCCCCACGGCCTCCGCCACGGCCGGGTGCGTCACGTGCCCGCCGAGCACGTTGCAGGCGCGGCGGAGGGCGGGGTCGCGGCCGAGTGCGGCCGCGAAGCCGCGGTCGGCGATCGCCAGAGCGTAGGAGAGGGTGGCGTTGGTGAGCGCCAGGGTCGCGGTGTGCGGGACCATGCCGGGCATGTTGGCGACCGAGTAGTGGACGACGCCGTCGACGCGGTAGATGGGGTTGGAGTGGGTCGTCGGGTGGGAGGTCTCCGCGCACCCGCCCTGGTCGATCGACAGGTCGACCAGCGCGGCGCCCGGGCGCATGGCCGCCACCAGCGTGCGGGGGATGAGGCGCGGCGCGCGCGCGCCGGGGATGAGCACCGCGCCCACGGTCAGGTCTGCCGCCGCCACTTCCTCCTCGATGTTGGCGCGGTTCGACATCACGGTGGTCACGTGCCCGGCGAGGATGTCGTGCACGTAGCGGAGCTTGCCGGGGTCAATGTCGAGGATGGAGACGTGGGCGCCGACGCCGACGGCGACCTGGCAGGCGTTCGTGCCGGCGATACCGGCGCCCAGGATCACGACCTTGGCCGGCCGCACGCCCGAGGCGCCGGAGAGGAGCACGCCGCGGCCGCCGTTCTGCGCCTGCAGACACCAGGCGCCCACCTGCACCGCGAGCCGGCCGGCGATCTCGCTCATCGGCGCGAGGAGGGGCAGTGAGCCATCGTCGAGCTGTAGCGTCTCGTAGGCGAGGGCGCGTACCCGCCGCGCGAGCAGCACGCGGGTCAGCTCGGCGTTGGCCGCCAGGTGCAGGTAGGTGAACAGGATCTGCTCGGCGCGCAGGAGGTCGTACTCGGCGGGGAGTGGCTCCTTCACCTTGAGGACCAGTTCCGCCCGGCCCCACACGGCGGCTGCGTCGGCGAGCGTCGCGCCGGCGTCGCGGTAGAGCGGGTCGGGGAGGCTCGAGCCGGCACCCGCGCCGTGCTCCACCACCACCGCGTGCCCGTGCGCCACCAGCGCCCCGACGCCGCTCGGCGTGAGCGCGACGCGGTTCTCCTCCGCCTTGATCTCGCGCGGGACGCCGACGATCACGCGTCCCGAGTGTAGCAACCGACGCGAGCAGGCGCGACCGGCGGCTTGCCCTGCCCGGGAGCGGCCCTATAGAAGGAGCCGACCGGGATCTCCTCCGTGGGACACACCATCGACGGCAAGAGCGTGGCGGCGGCGGTGCGGAGCGAGGTGCGGGAGCGCGTCGCACGTCTCGCGCGCCACGGGGTGGTGCCGGGCCTCGCGACGGTGCTGGTCGGCGACGATCCCGCCTCGCACCTCTACGTCGGCACCAAGGAGAAGGCATGCCAGGAGGTGGGCATGCGCTCCTTCGGCCAGCGGCTCGGCGCGAGCACGGGGCAGGCGGAGCTGCTCGCGCTGGTGCGCGAGCTCGGCCACCGCCAGGACGTGCACGGCATCCTCGTCCAGCTTCCCCTGCCGCCGGCGCTCGACGCGCGCGCGGTGATCGAGGCGCTGCCTCCGGAGAAGGACGTCGACGGGCTCCATCCGGTGAACCAGGGCCGGCTGCTCGCCGGCGAGCCGGGCCTCAGGCCGTGCACGCCACTCGGCGTGCTGCGGCTCATCGACGAGACCGGCGTCGCCCTCAAGGGCGCGCGCGCGGTGGTGGTGGGACGGAGCCTGCTGGTCGGGAAGCCGGTGGCTCTCCTCCTGCTCGAGCGCCACGCGACCGTGACCGTGTGTCACTCGCGTACCACCGATCTCGCGGGCGAAGTCGGCCGCGCGGACGTGGTCGTCGCCGCCACCGGGCAAGCGGGGCTGGTTCGCGGCGCGTGGGTGCGTCCGGGCGCCGTGGTCATCGACGTTGGCATGAACCGGGGAGCGGACGGCAAGCTCTGCGGCGACGTCGAGTTCGCCGCCGCCCGCGAGCGCGCCGCCCACATCACGCCCGTGCCCGGCGGCGTCGGGCCGATGACCGTCGCCATGCTGCTCGCCAACACGGTGACGGCGGCGGAGCAGGGCACCTGACGCATGGCCCTCCGCACGCCGCTCCAGGACGCCCATCGCGCGCTCGGCGCCAGGATGGTGGAGTTCGCGGGCTGGGAGATGCCGCTCTGCTACCGCAGCGCCGCGGAAGAGCACCGCGCGGTGCGCGAGCGCTGCGGCCTCTTCGACGTGAGCCACATGGGCGAGATCGAGCTGCGCGGGCCCGAGGCCGCCGCGGTCTGCCAGGAGCTCACCGTGAACGACGTGCGCCGCCTGCGCATCGGCGACGGGCAGTACACCCTGTTCTGCTCCGACCGCGGCGGTGTGCTCGACGACCTGATCGTCTTCCGGCTGGCAGCCGAGCGCTATCTCCTGGTGGTGAACGCCGCCGGCACGGCGGCGGACTGCGCGTGGATTCGCGCGCACGCGGGGGAGCGCGCCCAGGTGGTCGACCGGAGCGCCGAGCTGGCGCTCCTCGCGCTGCAAGGACCCGAGGCGGAGATCGCGCTCCGCACGCTCACGGCGATCCCTCTGGCGGACCTGCGGCCGTTCACCGCCATCGAAGGGGGCGTGGCCGGCGTGAAGACCCTCGTGTCGCGCACCGGGTACACCGGCGAGGACGGCTTCGAGCTGCTGGGCGATGCGGCCGACGCCCCCCGGCTATGGAACGCGGTGCTGGACGCCGTGCGGCGCCGCGACGGGCTGCCCGCCGGCCTCGGTGCGCGGGACACGCTCCGGCTGGAGGCGGGCCTGCCGCTCTGCGGGAGCGACATGGACGAGACCACGACGCCGCTCGAGGCGGGCCTCGCCTGGGTGGTGAAGCTCGGCAAGGGCGAGTTCGTCGGCCGGGCGGTGCTGGCCGAGCAGGCAGCCCGGGGACTCGCGCGACGCCTGGTCGGCATCGAGCTCGAGGAGCCCGGCGTCCCGCGCCACGGCTACCCCGTGTGGCACGACGGAGCCGCGGTCGGCATGGTCACGAGCGGCACCAGGTCCCCCACGCTCGGCAGCTATATCGGGCTCGCCTACGTGGCGAGCGGGGCCGCGACGCCCGGCAAGGCTGTCCAGGTCGAGGTCCGCGGGCGCCGCGTCCCGGCTCGGGTGGTCGCGCGTCCCTTCTATCGCCGGGTGCGGCAGGAGGAATGATCATGGAGTTCCCGGACGACCTTCGCTACACGAAGGAGCATGAGTGGCTGCGCCTCGAGGCCAACGAGGGCGTGGTCGGCATCACCGACTTCGCCCAGGACGCGCTCGGCGACGTCGTCTTCGTCGAGCTGCCGGCCGTCGGCGCGACGCTCGCGCCGGGGCAGGTGTTCGGCGTGGTGGAGTCGAACAAGACGGTCTCGGATCTCTTCGCGCCGGTCGGCGGTCGGGTGGTCGCCGTGAACCAGACGCTGCGCGATGCGCCCGAGCGCGTGAACGCGGATCCCTACGGCGCCGGCTGGATGATCCGCCTGGCGGTCGCCCGGCGCGAGGACGCCGACGCGCTCCTCGATGCCCCGGGCTACCGCGCTCACATCGCGAGCGAGCAGGGGAAGTGAGCGGCTACAGCCCGCATACCTCCGACGACATCGCGGCGATGCTGGAGGCGATCGGCGTCTCGTCGATCGATGATCTCTTCGCGCACGTGCCGGCCGGCCTGCGCGCCAACGCGGCCATCGCGCTGCCCGAGGGCCTGACCGAGCCCGAGCTGCGACGTCGCCTGGGCGCGCTCGCGGCACGCAACGTCGGCGGCGACGGCCCGGCCGTCTTCCTGGGCGCGGGGGCGTACCCGCACTGGGTCCCGTCGCTGGTGGACCAGATACTCCTGCGCAGCGAGTTCGCAACCGCCTACACGCCCTACCAGCCGGAGGTGAGCCAGGGCACGCTGCAGGCGATCTTCGAGTTCCAGACCTTCACCGCGCTGCTGCTCGGGCTCGAGGTGGCGAACGCCAGCATGTACGACGGCGCGTCGGCGACCGCGGAGGCGGTCCTCATGGCGCGCCGCCTGCTGCCCGGCCGCCGGGTGATCTGGCTCGCGCGCGCGCTCCATCCGCACTATCGCGCGGCGGTCGCCACCTACGTGCGCGGCCTCGGCGACGTCGAGGTGCGGGAGCTGCCCTTCGCGGCGGACGGCCGGACCGACCCGGCCGCCCTCGCCGGGAGGCTCGGTCCGGACACGCTGTGCGTGGTGCTCGGCTACCCCAACGTGTTCGGCGTGGTGGAGGACGTCGCGCCGCTCGCCGATGCCGTGCGTGCCGCGGGGGCGCTCACCATCACGGCCACGGCCGAGCCGCTCGCCCTGGCCCTGGTGCGCTCGCCCGGCGCCTGCGGCGCCGACATCGCAGTGGCGGAGGGGCAGAGCTTCGGGCTCCCCGTCGCCTATGGCGGGCCGGGTGTGGGACTCTTCGCCACGCGCGAGCGCTTCGTGCGTGGCATGCCCGGCCGGCTGGTCGGCGAGACGGTCGACGCCCGCGGGCGCCGCGGCTACGTGCTGACGCTCGCCACGCGCGAGCAGCATATCCGCCGTGAGCGCGCCACCTCGAACATCTGCACGAACCAGGGGCTGTGCGCTCTCGCGGTGACCGTCTACCTCTCGCTCCTCGGACGGCGCGGGCTCCCGTGCCTCGCGCAGGCGAACTACCGCGCGGCGCACGCCACCGCCGCCCGCCTCGAGGCCTGCGGGATGGCGCCGCGCTTCGCCGCGCCCTTCTTCAACGAGTTCGTGGTGCAGGCGCCCGCGGCCGCGCGGGCGTGGGAGGCGCTGGCCCGGGACGGCGTGGTGGCCGGATTCCCGCTCGGGCGCTGGTACCCGGAGCTGGAAGGTACGCTGCTCCTCTGTGTCACCGAGACGCATACCCCGGAGCAGGTGGAGCGCCTGGTCGGCGCACTCGCCACGCCCGCGCGCGCGCGCGCGGCCGGGGGATGAGCTGATGCTCGACGAGCCGCTCATCTTCGACCGGGGATCGCGCGGGCGAGTCGGCTGGCCGGTGCCGGTCGCGCCCGGTGACGCCGCCCCGGAGCTACCCCAAACGCTCCGTCGCGACGATGACCTCGCCGGCATGCCGGAGGTGGGCGAGCTGGAGACCCTGCGGCACTTCCTCCGTCTCTCGCAGTGGAACTACAGCGCCGCGACGACGCTCTACCCGCTCGGCTCGTGCACCATGAAGTACAACCCGGTGGTGAACGAGGAGCTGGCGCGGCTCCCGGGCCTCGCGAACCTGCACCCCCTGGTGCCCGACGCTCTCGCGCAGGGTGCGCTCGAGCTGCTCATGGGGCTCGAGGCCGCGCTCGCCGCGGTGAGCGGTCTCGACGCCGTCTGCCTCCAGCCCGCCGCCGGCGCGCACGGCGAGCTGCTCGGCATGCTCCTCGTGCGCGCCTACCAGGTCGACCGCGGAGGCGCGCGCCGGCGCGTCCTCATCCCGGCCAGCGCCCACGGCACGAACCCGGCGAGCGCCACGCTCTGCGGCTACGAGGTGACCGAGGTTCCCATCGACGGGCGCGGGCTCCTCACCGCCCGGGCGGTGGCGGCGACCATGGACGAGTCGGTGGCCGCGCTCATGGTCACCAACCCGAACACCCTCGGTCTCTTCGAGCTCGAGATCGAGGACATCACCGCGGCCGTGCACGCGCGAGGCGGGCTCGTGTACATGGACGGCGCGAACCTGAATGCGATCATGGGCATCGCGAAGCCCGCCGACATGGGCGTCGACGTGATGCAGTTCAACCTGCACAAGACGTTCTCCACGCCGCACGGCGGGGGCGGACCGGGCGCGGGGCCGGTCGCGGTGCGCTCGTCCCTCGCGGACTACCTGCCCGTGCCACGCCTGGTGCGGCACGCCGGCGCGCTCGGGTGGACGGAGGATGCGCCCAGGAGCGTCGGGCGCCTGCGGGCGTTCTACGGCAACTTCGGCATCCTGGTGCGCGCCTACGCGTACCTCACCCGCCTGGGCGGGCCCGGCCTGGCGGAGGCGACGCGCCTCGCCGTGCTGAACGCCAACTACGTGCGCGCGCGCCTCCGCGGGGTGTACCACCTTCCCTACGACACGCCCTCGCTCCACGAGTGCGTGTTCTCCGACCGCAATGTCCAGGACTACGACGTGCATACGCTCGACATCGCCAAGCGACTCCTCGACCACGGCTTCTACGCGCCCACGATCTACTTCCCCCTGGTCGTCAAGGGTGCCCTGATGATCGAGCCGACGGAGACCGAGACCAAAGAGACGCTGGACCAGTTCACCGATGCGCTCCTCGCGATCGCGGAGGAGGCGCGCACCGACCCTGCCCGCGTGCGCGAGGCGCCGCACACGACGCGGCTCGCCCGCCTCGACGAGACACGGGCCGCGCGCCACCCCGTCCTGCGCTGGCGGCCGCGCATGCCTGAGGATCCCGGGGAATCCGCCTGAGTTTCGTTGACTTCGCCCGTGCCCGCCGGTACCCTGCGCGGCGCGTGTCGGTCCTGAATACCAAGGTCCTGGTCCTCAACCGGTCGTACCTGCCGATCCACATCACGGTCGTGCGCCGGGCGATCTCGCTCCTCTACCAGGGGATCGCCCACGCCGTGGACGAGCACTACCACACGTTCGACTTCGCGAGCTGGGCCGACCTGGCCATCGAGGAAGACACGATCGGGCTCGTCGACCGGGCGATCCGCGTGCCGCGCGTGATCCTGCTCCAGGGCTACGACCGCATCCCGCGCCGCTACGTCCGCTTCAGCCGCTTCAACATCTACGCGCGGGACGGGAACCGCTGTCAGTACTGCGGCCGGCAGTTCCCGCGCGCCGAGCTGAACCTCGACCACGTCGTGCCGCGCTCCAGGGGCGGCACGTCGGTGTGGGAGAACGTCGTCTGCTCCTGCCACCGCTGCAACCGTCTGAAGGGGGGGCGCACGCCGGTGGAGGCGGGCATGCGGCTCGTCCGGCAGCCGCGACGGCCGCAGTGGACGCCGTTCATGACGGAGACCTACAGCCTCCGTCGCTACAAGGAGTGGATGCCCTTTCTGAGCGCGGTGGATGCGGCGTACTGGAACACGGAGCTGGTGGCGGACTAGCGCTCGGGGGCGCCAGCCCCGGGTGTAGCGGCCGCGCGGCGGCCGGCGAGGGACCCGGATGCGGATCAAGCAGATCGAGCTGAACGGCTTCAAGTCGTTCATGGAGCGGACCGTCCTCGAGCTCCCGCCAGGGGTGACCGCCATCGTCGGACCGAACGGCTGCGGCAAGTCGAACGTCGTCGATGCCATCCGCTGGGTGCTGGGCGAGCAGAGCCCGCGCCACCTGCGCGGCGAGGCGATGGAGGACGTCATCTTCACGGGCAACGCCGAGAACGGCCCGCTCGGCATGGCCGAGGTGGGCCTTCTGCTCGAGCGGGACGAGACGGACCTGGCTCGCGTCCGCGAGCCCGGTGCCGGTGACGAGGGAGGCGGGGACGGTCTTCCTCCCGAGCTCGCCAACGCGAGCGAGATCCTGGTCAGCCGCCGCTACTTCCGCTCGGGCGAATCGGAGTACTTCATCAATCGCGCGCCCTGCCGGCTGAAGGACATCACCGAGCTCTTCCTCGGCACCGGAGTGGGAACCAAGGCCTACGCCATCATCGAGCAGGGGCGCGTGGAGCAACTGGTCAACGCCAAGCCGGAGGAGCTCCGCCTGTTCATCGAGGAGGCGGCGGGCACGACCCGCTTCCGCAGCCGCAAGGTCGCCGCCGAGCGGAAGATGGAGCGCACGCGTGACAACCTGCTCCGCGTGCAGGACATCCGGCGCGAGATCGAGCGCCAGATGACGTCGCTCGAGCGGCAGGCGCGGCGCGCGGAGGAGTATCACCGCATCAAGGAGGAGCTGCGTGACCTCGATCTGCGCGTCATGGCGGTGCGCCAGCGCAGCTGGTCGGGCGAGGTCGCGTCGCTGGGCGAACGAGTGGCGGCGCTGCAGGCGGAGGAGACCCGCTTGCAGGACGACGTCCGTCGCAGCCGCGGCGCGAGCGACGAGGCTCACGTCGCCCGCGCCGCCGACGAGGAGCGGCTGCGCGCGGCCGAGGAGGAGCTGACGATCGAGCGCCTCGCGGCCGGCGAGGCGCACGCACGCGCGACGAGCGCCGCCGCCCGCGCTCGGGAGCTCGCCGCCCGCGCGGCGGAGAGCCGCGACGAGGCCGCACGCATCGCGGGGCGTCGCGCGGAGCTCTCGCGCGAGACCGCGGCGCTGCAGGCGGAGGTCGATCGCCAGGCGGCGGAGCTACCGCTGGCCGAGGCGGCACGTGCGGAGGCCGAGGCGCGCGTCGAGGCGCTGGGAGGCGCCGGTGTGCCGCTCGAGCGCGCGGTCGAGGAGAGCAAGGACGTCCTGCTCGACGCCCTGGCCGAGGAGGCCAGGCTGCGCAACCTGGCCGAGGCCGTCCGCGCGCGGCGTGACGACCTCGACGGGCGGCGGCGGCGGCTGGAGGACGAGCAGGGCGCCCTCGGTGCCCGGCTCCACGCCAACGCGCAGGCGAGCGAAGCTGCCCGTGCGGCGATCGTCCGCCTCCAGGGTGCGCGCACCCGGCTCGCCGCCGAGCGGCAGACCCTCGCCGACACCCAGCGGGCGCTCGGCGCCGAGGAGGAGGCACAGCTCGGCGTCCTCGAGCAGGTGCGGGTCGGGGCGACGCAGCTCCGCTCGCGCGCCGACTCCCTGCGCGAGCTCCAGGCGCGCTACGAGGGATGCACGCGCGGGGCCGCGAGCCTGGTCGGCCGTGCGCCGGGCGCCGCGGCGCTGCTCGCCAGCGTGCTCCGCGTGCCGAAGCCGCTCGAGCGCGCCGTGGCGGCCGCGCTCGGCACCCGCCTCGCGCAGGTGGTGGTGCCGGACACGGTGGCGGCGCTCGACGCGGTCGCCTGGCTCGGCACGACCGGCGGCGGCAGCGCCACCGTGCTGCCGCGCGATGCCGAGCGGCGGGCGCCGGTCATCGTCTCGCCCGGGCCGCGCCTGGTCGACCGGATCGAGGTCGATCCGCAGCACTGGGCGCTGGTGGAGGCGCTGCTCGGTCACGTGCTGCTCGCCGCCGACGTGGACGAAGCGCTGAGACTCTGGCGGGCCGCCGAGCATCCGGTGACCGTCGTCACCCCGGGCGGCGAGGCCCTCGATGCCCTGGGCGCGGTGACGGGCGGGAGCGAGCCCCCGCTGGAGGAGACGCTCCTCGCGCGTGCGCGCGAGCTGCGCGAGCTTGAGACGGCACATGCGGCGAGCCTCGGGCGGGTGGCGGCCGAGGAGCGCGCCCTGGCCCACCTGCGGGAGCGTGGTGCCGAGGCGGCGCGTTCGCTCGCCGCTGCGGACGGGCGGCTTCACGCCCTCGACGTCGAGCTGGTCGCCGCCGAGAAGGACCGGGAGCGGCTCGAGGGGGAGCGCGAACAGATCACGGCGGAGCTCGAAGCCGCGGCGCTCGAGGCGGGCGGGCTCGCCGGTGAGGACGGCGCGATGCTCGGCGAGTTGGCCGCGTTGGACGAGCGGCGCGCGGGGACCGCGGCGGCCGTTGCCGAGCGGCGCGCGCGGCTGGCGGAGCGGCAGGCGGCGCTCACCGAGTGGCGTGCGGGACACGCCGAGGCCGAGCGACAGCGGACCGAGGCGGCGGTGCGCGCCGCGGCGGCGGCGGAGCGGCTGCGTGCGGTGCGGGCGGAGGCGAGCCGCGCCGCGGCGGTCGCGGCGGACCTGGGCGAGCGGCAGGCGACGTGCGAGCGGCAGGCGGCCGAGACAGGCGCGGGCGGCGCGGGTGCGGAGCGAGACGCCGCGGACGGGGCGGGGGCCCGCGCGCGCGCCGAGGCGCGCGTCGCGACCCTCGGCGCGGAGCGAGCGCGGCTGCTGTCGGCGATCGCCGACGCCGAGGCGACGGCATCCGCGGACGACGTCGCCGAGCGGGCCGCGCGCCAGCGACTGGAGGCGGCGCGCGAGGAGCGCTCCGCTCTCGACGTCACCGTCGCCGAGCGCCGCGTCGCCCTCGACAACCTGGCGGCGCAGCTCGCGGAGCGCTACGCCCTCGGCGTGGAGGTGCTCGCGGACGTGGCGCTGGCCGACGATGGGCAGGACGACGAGCGGGCAGCGCGGGTGGAGGCGCTGCGGGCGCGGCTGGTGCGCCTGGGCGACGTGAATCCGGCCGCGATGGCGGAGCTGGAAGAGCTGCGCGGCCGGCACGAGTTCCTGGTCGGCCAGCAGACCGACCTGGAGCGCTCGCTGGACGACCTCCGGCGGACGATCGCCAAGCTGATCCGCACGTCGCGCCAGCGCTTCGAGGAGACCTTCACCGCGGCCAACGACCGGCTCGCCGAGGTGTTCCCGAAGCTCTTCCCCGGCGGCAAGGCTCACCTCGAGCTCACCCAGCTGGAGGAGGGCGGAGAACCCGGCGTCGAGATCGTGGTCCATCCGGCGGGCAAGAAGCTGCAGTCCCTCGGTCTGCTCTCCGGCGGCGAGAAGGCGCTCACCGCAGTGGCGCTGATCCTCTCGCTCTTCCTCATACGGCCGACGCCGTTCTGCCTCCTCGACGAGGTGGACGCGCCGCTCGACGAGGCCAACATCGGGCGCTTCAACCAGCTGATCCAGGACATGGCGGCCGGCTCGCAGTTCGTCCTGATCACGCACAACCGGCGCACCATGGAGGCCGCCGACACGCTCTACGGCATCACCATGGAACTGGCCGGCGTGTCGAAGGTGGTGTCGGTCCGCCTGCGCGCTGCGGCGTAGCCCGCGTCCCGGGGATGGCGCCGTCGTGGATCATCGTCGGCGGGGCGGTGCTCGTGCTCCTGTGCCTCCTGCTCGCGTACGCCCGGATGC